>Ga0209381_1001314_pt1 | contig 41900 bp, 33 predicted proteins | sample DewCreD2012metaG_FD_184111 | JGI IMG/M metagenome (GOLD analysis project Ga0209381, IMG submission 184111) | Hot spring sediment bacterial and archeal communities from British Columbia, Canada, to study Microbial Dark Matter (Phase II) - Dewar... ... | reverse complement strand
TCTCTTCAATGGCCCAGGACGCGATCATTTCTTTGACACCTGTTGTTCCTGACTCATCCATGAGCTACTTGGATCGGCAGTTCCTCCCTCGCACCGCCAAAAATGTGTAGAACAACGAGGCGAGGATGCCCGTGCTACGGGGTCCGCCCCCGCGATCCCATGCCGCCAGCCGCAAGAAGTGTCACGCCCCAACACCCGTGCTCAGGTGCTCCGGGCAGGGGGTGCGGCGGGTGCGCCGGCCGGCGCGGGGGCATCGGTCGGCTTGTACAGAAGGACCAGCGCTGCCCCCGCGGCCGCCAGGATCAGTCCCACGTAGAACATCGGTTCCGGAGCCTTGGAGGGGCGGTCCCAGACCATGGACACCAGTACGTTGACGATCGGGGCGCCCGCGAAGACCAGCGGAGCGACGTAAAGGGGCTTGCCGCCGGTCTTGAGGGCGAAGATCACGCCCAGCGCTCCCAGCGCGCCGAGCATTCCGGCCAGCGTGCTGACCGCGCCCCCTTTGAAGTTAAAACCGCTGTCGTTCGCTTCGGCGTGGGTCATCAACCAGATGCCGGGAACCACCACCGCCATGACGAAGTAGGCCAGTCCCACGAACAGGAACGCCCGCATCGGGCTGTTGGGATTCGCCTTGCCGCCAAAGCCCATCTGGCCGTGATGGATCGAGGGCACATAGGCTCCCCAGGAAAGGGCGGCCATGATGACGAAGACGAGCCACTGATACCGGGCCATCAAACCTCCAGAATTGAAAACCCTCAATGATAGGCCTAGTGTTCGGCGAAAACGGCATGAGTTCGACCGCCTTTCACATTCCCGAGGAAGAAGGCCTCGATCGACGCGGGATCGAGTCGCTTCAGCGGCGCAAGCTGGCGGCCATGCTGCCCCAGGTGCTGGGGGGAAACCGGTTCTATCAGCGGAAACTGGCCGGGATCGACTTCGATCCGTTGCGGGACCCGATCCAGAAGCTCCCCTTCACGACGCGGCAGGAGATTGAGCTCGACCAGGCCGAAAACCCCCTGTACGGCACCAACCTCACCTACCCACTGGAGCGGTACTGCCGCTATCACCAGACTTCGGGGTCCGGTGGACGGCCCGTGCGATGGCTCGACACCGCCGAAAGCTGGAACTGGTTCAAGAAGTGCTGGGGGACGATCTATCGGGCGGCGGGATTGCGGCCGGAAGAACGCCTGGCGTTCACGTTCTCCTTCGGGCCGTTCATCGGATTCTGGGCGGCGTTCGAGGCGGCTGTTGGCCTGGGGAATCTGTGCCTGCCGGCCGGCGGCATGAGCACCGCCGCGCGTTTGAAGCTGATTCTCGAGAACCGCGTGAACGTGATCTGCTGCACGCCGACATACGCCCTGCACATGGCGGAGGTCGCCGCCGCGGACGGGATCAACATCGCCGATGGCGCCGTGCGCGCTTTGATCGTCGCGGGGGAACCGGGAGGCTCGATCCCTTCGACCCGGCAGAAGATCGAGCGGGGCTGGAATGCGCGCGTGTTTGACCACACCGGCATGACCGAAATCGGCTCGCTGGGTTTCGAGTGCATGGAGAATCCCGGCGGGGTTCACCTGATCGAGTCCGAGTGCATCGCCGAGGTGATTGATCCGCAGACGGGCCGGTCCGTTGATGACGGCCAGGCGGGAGAACTGGTGCTGACGAACCTGGGGCGATGGGGCAGCCCGCTGATTCGCTATCGCACGCGCGACCAGGTGCGCATCACGCGGGGCAAGTGCCGATGCGGTCGGCATTTTGCGCGGATGGAGGGGGGCATCATCGGGCGCGTGGACGACATGTTCATCGTTCGCGGGAATAACGTCTTTCCCTCGGCGATTGAAGGGATTGTGCGGCGGTTCGCGGAGGTCGCCGAGTTCCGGGTGGAGGCCGTGGAAGTGGCCGGCCTCATGCAGATTCGCGTGTGCGTGGAGCCGGTGCCAGGCCTGGCCGATCCGTGCGAACTGTGTTCGCGGCTGGCCAGGGTCCTACAATCAGAACTGAACTTCCGGGTGGACGTGCGGCTGGTGTCGCCGGGAACCCTGCCGCGCTTTGAGATGAAATCCCGTCGCTTTGTGCGCCTGCCGGCCCAGACGCCGGCCGAGGCGTGCTGCTGCAACAATGCGGCGACTGTGAAAGCCTGATGAACACCATGAACAAGACTCTCCCTGCCCTTTGCGCGACCCTCTGGTTGATTGGCCTGGCCGCGGTCGCACAGGCGAACGACTGGCATCAATGGCGGGGCCCCGAACAGACGGGCGTATCGCGCGAGAAGAACCTGCCCGAAACCTGGGATCCCGAAACCGGCGAGAACCTGGTCTGGAAGAACAACGTCGGCGGCATGTCGTCGCCGATCGTGATGCAGGGCCGGGTCTACACGCTCAGCCGCGCCGGCGAGGAACCGGAGACCGGCACGCTGGTCGCCGGTACCCGGACGCAGGAGTCGCTGGTCTGCATCGATGCCGATACCGGCAAGCCGCTCTGGGAGTACCGCGAGACGCCGACGCAGACCGAGGTGCCGTTCCATCGGCTGGGGTGGTCGAACGTGGCCGGCGATCCGGCAACGGGACGGGTCTACGCCCTGTTCGTCCACTGCTCGCTGGTCTGCCTTGACGCCAGGGACGGCAAGGTGATCTGGAAACGCCAGATGACCGAGGAATTCGGCATGATCTCCACGTTCGGCGGGCGCACGCCCTCGCCGGCGATCGACGAGGACCAGCTCTACATCGGCGGAGTGGCTTTCGGGTGGGGCGATCATGCCAGGGCGAGCCACCGCCTCTTCGCGTTTGACAAGAACACCGGCGAGCTTCGCTGGTCCAGCGGGACCGGCGGCATTCCCGTTGATGCGCCCTACAACACGCCGGTCGTCGCCGTGATCGGCGGCCAGAAACTGGTCGTGCTGGGCGCCGGCGACGGCGGCGTTCACGCCTTCAAGGCCAGGACCGGCCAGAAGGTCTGGTCGTACAAGCTCTCCAAGCGGGGCCTGAATGCATCGGTCGTCGTGCAGGGCGACAGGGTCTACGCCACCAGTTCCGAGGAGAATCCCGACACCGGCAACATGGGAAGGGTTGTGTGTCTCGATGGTGCGCAGGTGCAAGATGGTCAGCCCAGGGAAGTCTGGCGGGTTGACGGCATCGAGGCCGGCTTCGGCACCGCCACCATCGTCGAGGATCGACTCTACGTGATCGACAACAAGGGCGCGGTCTTCGCGCTGGATGCCGGCACAGGCAAGCAACTCTGGCGGCGGTCCAACGGCACGATCGGCAAGGCCTCGCTCGTTTACGGCGACGGCAAGCTGTACGTGCCCGAGGCCAATGGCCGGTTCTCGATTCTCCAGCCGGGCGCAACTTCGGCGAAGGTGCTGTCGAAGGTGGAACTGGCCGACAAGATGGGGCGGGAATACGCGATTTTCGGCTCCGTGGCGATTGCCAACGGTCGGGTGTATCTCCAGACGGCCAACAACATGTATTGCATCGGCCCGAAGACGGCGCAGGACTCCAACGAGCCCATTCCGCCGGGGCCACAGGAAGAACCGGTGGCCCCGGGTACTGCGCCGGCGGTTGTGCAGGTTCGTCCCGCCGATCTGGTCATTCGGCCCGGCGAGAAGGCCGCGTTCACGGCGTGGGGATTTGATGCCAGGGGCCGGTCGCTGGGGAAGATCGCGGACGTGAAGTGGTCGATCGGCCAACTGGCGGTTCCCGCCACGCAGCCTTCGGCGCAGCCGACGCTGATCGGCAACCTCAAGGGCGAGGTCGATGGCTCCGGCACGTTTACAGCCGGTTCGGCGGGCCATCAGGGCGGCGCGATTGTTGCCAGCATCGGCGATCTGGAGGGCAGTGCCCGCGTGCGCGTGCTTCCGCCTCTGCCGTGGAAGTTCGATTTTGAGCAGAGCCCGCTGGACCGTCCGCCGCTGACCTGGCTGGGCGCGGGCGGCAAGTTCGCCGTGCGCGAGATCGACGGCGGCAGGGCGCTGATGAAGCTGACTGATTTCGACCTGTATGCCCGGGCGCGCACGAACTTCGGCGCGGTGGAGATGTCCAATTACACCGTGCAGGCGGATGTGCGGGTGGGGCAGAAGACCAGCGGCGAGCGGCAGATGCCCGACGCCGGCATCATCAACAGCCGCTACGTGCTGGTGCTGCTGGGCAATCACCAGCGGGCGCAGATCCACGTCTGGTCGGCGGAACTGCCCAGGAGCCTGAACGTGACGGTGCCGTACACGTGGGATCCTGACAAGTGGTATCGGCTCAAGCTTCGTGTCGATCAGACGCCGGAAAAGGCGATCGTCCGCGGCAAGGTATGGCCCGTCGGCTCCGATGAGCCCGAACAGTGGACCGTGCAGTTGGAAGACCCCGTCCCCAACCGCAACGGCAACCCCGGCCTGTACGGCAATTCATTGGTCACGCCGTACAAGAGCGAGATCTACTACGACAATATCGAAGTGAGTGAAAACAAGTAGCTTTGACGCGGCACGGACTTTTCGCCCGTGTTCCGTGAGCGTCGCACGGGCGTCCGGCCCGTGCCCCAGAAACGTCGCACGGGCGTCTCGCTCGTGCCCCATAAACGTAGCACGGGCGTCTCGCCCGTGCCCCATTTGAGAATAGCCATGAACCTTCTGAAGATTTCCTTATTGAGCCTGACGGTCGCCGCTCCCGCCTTCACCGCCGACTGGACCATGTGGGGCCGCACGCCCACACGCAACATGGTGGCCCAGGAGAAGAACCCGCCCACCGATTGGGACGTGGAATCCAAGAAGAACGTCCGCTGGGAAGCCCAACTCGGAAGCCAGTCCTACGGCAATCCCATCGTCGTCAACGGTCTGGTCATCGTCGGCACCAACAATGAGGCCAAGCGCGATCCGCGGTTTACGGATGATGGCGGCGTGCTGAAGGTGTTCCGAGAATCCGACGGCAAGTTCCTGTGGCAGCGGTTCGGCGCCAAGCTCAAGGCTGGCCGCGTGAACGACTGGCCCTTCCAGGGCATCTGTTCAACGGCGTACGCCGAGGGCGACCTGGTCTGGTACTGCACCAATCGGTGCGAGGTGGTCTGCCTGGACATCTCCCCCCTGCGATACGGGACCGGCGAGCCAAAGGAAGTCTGGGTGGTGGACATGATGGGGCAGCTTGGCGTGTTTCCCCACAACATGACCAGCGCCTCGATCGCCGCCTACGAAGACATCATCTACGTCATCACCGGCAACGGCGTGGATGACACCCACAAGAACATCCCCGCGCCACGGGCGCCGGCCATCGTCGCATTCGAGAAGAAGACCGGCAAGGTCCTCTGGCAGGACAACTCCCCCGGCGAGGGCATTCTGCACGGCCAGTGGTCCAGTGTCGCCGTCGCCGAGGTCAACGGCCGGCCGCTGGTCATCGCCCCGCTGGGCGATGCCTGGGTCTACGCCTACGACGCCAGGACCGGCCAGAAGGTCTGGTGGTTTGACGCCAACCTCAAGGACACTGTCTATCCCACCACGCGGAACGAGTTGATCGCCACCCCGGTGATCGTCGGCAACCGCATGTACATCGCCAACGGCCAGGACCCCGAGCACGGCGAAGGCCCGGGGCACATCTGGTGCGTGGACATTACCAAAACCGGCGATATCTCTTTGGAACTTCCCGCCGATGACTTCATCAAGCCCAAGCCCGGCGAGGAACTGATCGCCCCGCAGGGCGCAACGGTCAGGAGGGGCAAGCCGAATCCCAATTCCGGCGTGGTCTGGCACTTCAGCCGTCCTGCCGGCGAAGGCCGGGTCAAGAGCAAGGACCGCATGAACCGCACGATCTCCACGGTGGCGGTGGCCAACGGCCTGGTCTTCGCCCCCGATTTTTCCGGGTTCCTTCACTGCTTTGATGCGGAGACCGGCCAGCGATACTGGACCTATGACATGGAGGCGGCCATGTGGGGCTCGCCGCTGGTGATCGACAACAAGGTCTACCTGTGCGACGAGGATGGCGACGTGGCGATCTTCGAGGCTTCAAAGGAACTGAACGAGATCGCCACCCACAACCTGGGCGCGGCCTCCTACTGCTCGCCCGTCTTCGTCAACAACACGCTGTTCCTGATGACGCGCGACAAGCTGTATGCCATCGAGCAGAAGCCCTGAGGGCTCATGCCGTCAGGGCCGCCACGATTCCATTGACATAACCGGCCGACTCGGCCAGACCCGCCAGCGGATCGTCGGCGTCCTTCTCGTATTCAAACGCCGCCAGATACGAGTAGTTGATCGACAGCAGCGCCGAGATCATGGCCCTGGTGTTCAGCGCGCCCCGTCCCTGTTCGATGGGCTTTCCATCCTTCTGGGCGCTGTGGATGTCCTTCAGGTGAATGTCAAAGAGGCGATCCTTGCACCTGATAATTGCCTCGGCCGGGTCCACTCCGGCGCGGGCGGTATGGCCGACATCGATGCAGACGCCGATTCGCGGGTCCAGGGCCTCGATCGCCTTCATCGCCTCGTAAGGGGTGGGCCAGACCTTGTCTTCCGGGCCGTGGTTGTGAATAGCCAGGCGGATGTCGAACTCCTTGACCAGCTTGTCGCATGTCGCAAGCGTTGCCGGGGCGGGGTTGCAGACGATCGTCGGGATTCCGGCGTCGCGGGCGTACTCAAACGCCGCCCGGGCGGCGTCCTGGTCCTTCCACGTGATCACCCCGCAGCTCATGGGCGTGATTCCGGCGGCCTTGAACTTGTCCGTCACCGCCTTGCGCTCGGCGGCGGTGGACTTCATCGGCATGTGGAAGTCCTTGATCGATACATATCGCAGGCCCACGCGACTGATCAGCTTGATCGTGTCGTCGAGAGAGAACTTGCGGAAGGTGTAAGTGGCCACGCCGATCTTCAGCGGCTCGGCCTTGCGTGTCGCATCCGCCGCCGTGGCGACGGCCGGCAGGGCTCCGGCGGCACACGCAATGGCGGTGAGCTTCAGCAGGCCACGACGAGAGTGTTGTAGTCTGGGCACCATGGCAATGTTCCTTCAGGTTGTGGATCAAGACCGCCCCGAGTATACCGCAATCGCCTTCGCCAGAGCAGGGCCATGCAAAGGGTGTCTGGACGGGGTGCATGGCACTTATTGCGGTTAGCGATCCGGGATCGCGGGGACGGACTACGTAGCACGGGCGTCCTCGCCAGCGCCCGAACTCCGCGCGGGCACCGACGTCCGGGAGATTTTCAACATCTTCGTGCGGTCCGTCACCCAACGCCGAAATTGTCACGGCCCCTGCAGGCGCGTCGGCGCTTCAGGCCACCGTGGCCTGGCGGATGTGGCATGGCGCACGCGAGCTTCAACTCTTGCACTGGAGGAAGTGGCTGAGGACCTCGCTCTTGAGATGATGGATCGTCAGATCGCCCGCGTGGATGGGGGCGCTGTCCCCCTTGCCCGGATCGCGGACGGTTCGGAAGTGGCAGATGCATACCGCGATGCGGCTGTTCTTCCAGTGGAAGGCCTGATCCGGTTGCCAGAAGCGGTCGGGGTGGATCAGAAAGGCCCGCCCCAGGGCTTCGGTTCCCCATCCCGAGAGTCCCCAAAGTGCCAGGCGGCAGCTGAACTTCTCGGGAACCCACTGGATGATGACCATTCCGGCATCCCGCATGTTGAGCTGCCAGGGGCAGGCGGTCCAGTGATCAAGCCCGTCCATCAAATAGATGCCCGGTTCGCTGAATTCCGGGTGGCCCGGGACGTGGCCCATGCCGCCGAAGCAGCTGCTCAGACGTACACCGGGACGATAGACAAGGTGGAAGGGGATGATGGGCCGTTCGCGCGGTTCGCGGTAGGCCGGGCAATTGAACATCGCGGCCACAAAATGCTCGACCAGGGGATTTCGCCGCGGGCTGCCGATGAAGATTGAGCAGTCGTTCTGGGCGCCGTCGCGGACAAGGGCAATCAGTTCGCCGGGCAGGCGAGATGCGTCCGACACCGGGCCGTCAGGGGAGGCTGACGAAAGATATTCCGGCTGGATGGTCGCGCCGCGTTTCCTGGCCGTGATGTACCGCATAAACTGGAACGACACCAGCGCGTCGCGCCGCGAGATGTAGGGGGTACTCACGCCGCCGGGCTCATGTTCCGAGTGCTCGCCCAGAAACAGCCGCACCGAGCCGTCGGAGGGAATCATCTTCAGAAACTCCGGCGGCCGCATGGAAAGCAGCTGGAACAGCACGACATCCGGGGGCATGGCGGCGGCGTCGGCCAGGGCGCTGACGACCTTGCCGAGGGTGTCCAGCCGCGGATTGGCGCCGCTGTGCCGGAGCTTGGCAATGGTCTCCCGATCGACGGCGGCTTTCCCGGCCAGGTTCGTGTCGGATCGGAACTCGTCAAGCTTGTGCTCGTTGATGAAGTCGTCGATGCAGAGGTCGATTTGCATGGGGATCAGCCTGCCCGGAGAATGGCAAGATCTCAACAACCAACCGTCCACGCGGGAAAATAACCGGCAATTTCGCGGCGGATCAGGGAAGACAGTCGCCCCGGCGCGGTTATTGCTTGCGTTCTCACGGCCCACCACTGTATTGGGGTGGACGCCGGCGTTCAAGAAGAAACCGGCATGGCGCAGGCAGGAGAACAATATGCAGGTGGTACAACCGCCCCGTCCGGAGCGCGTGCAGAAGGTCTTTGACGAGGTGGCCGAGCAGGCGGGATTTGGGGTGGCCCTGCGAGAACTGTTCCGCTGGCAGGTGTTCAGCGGGTTTGTGCTGGGCGATCCATGGACGGAAATCCCGCAACATGCCAGGTCGGTGCATTGCGCACGCTACGGAATCACGTTCGAGCTGCGCTGGCTGCCGATGCGGGAGCTGCGGGCCGATCGGACCGCCCTGATCCAGCGCGGCACGATGGCGGATGTGCCGCCGGAACAGCTCGACGACCCCGATGGCAACGGCAGGCCCTGCTTCCTGTGCCCCGGGAACATGCGCCGGCAGTTTCCCAAGGAACTGCTCGTGGGCGTGAACCTCGCGGGCAATTCCTATTACCTGGGCGCCAACTTCGCCTTCCTGGCCGATAATCACTTCACCGTCATGCATGCTCGGCATCAGCCACAGGTCTGGAAACCTCACTCGGCCATGGCGATGCTGGCGCTGGCCGAGAAGGCCGAAGGGGCCCGCGTCATCTGGAACGCGGCCGACGCCGGCGCCAGCATCCCCACCCACGAGCACTTCCAGGTTTCCACCGCCGCCTTTCCCATCGAGCGATGCCTCATGCGAAACGCCCGGCGGGTGCGGAGCCTCAACGGCGCGGATGTCTGGCGGCTGCACTATCCCACCCCCGCGTACGTCATCGAAGGCTCGGAGGCTGTGCAGGTGGCCGCCGCCTGCGACGAAATGGTCCGGCAATGGCAGCAACGCAGCCCGCAGAACCGCGAGAACCTCATCGCGACCGGGGGGCCCGGGGGCTACCGAGTCTTCTATTTCCCGCGCACCGCCGGCAAGAAGGCACACCCGTACCTGAAGAAGGGAGACATGGCTTCCTTTGAACTGGGCGGCGTCATCGTCCTGTCGCATCATCCCAGGCAGGGCGAGGGTGGGATCAACGAGTACGAGACGTATGTGAAGGCAACGGGCGACACCGTTGCCGATCTGCTGGCCGCGATCGCTCCCCAGGTGCCGGAGTTCGTTTCATCAGAGGCGGCGGCGTACGTCTGAGAGCCATCCGCCGGCCGGCGGTCAACGATCCCCGAGGGTCGCGGGTAAGGGTGGGTATGCGAACCCTCTGCGTTTCACTGGCATTCTGGCTTGCGGCGATGCCGTTCACCTTCGCCCTTGCCGGTGAGCATCCCAGCCTGCTGCTGAATCCGGAGGGCGTGGCGCGTCTCAAGCAGCGCATTGACAAGGTTCCCTGGGCCGGGGCGCAGTTTGAATCCCTCCGCAGGCGCGTGGACGCTGCACTGGGCGAGGAGGTCGAATTGCCGCCGCGCGGGGGCAACTGGTATCACTGGTACGTCTGCCCCGATCACGGCAACCGGCTCAATACGGGCAAGTCGATCGGCAAATGGCGGTGGGAGCACGTCTGTCCCGTCGATCGCAAGGTCTACAAGGGCGATGCTTCGAGCGTCAAGACCGATTTTGACGGCTGCGCGCTGGCCGGCGTTCACGCCGGCCATGCAGGCATGATCCGCGACGCGGGAATCGTCTACCAGGTTACGCGGGAGCCCAAGTACGCCCACAAGGCGCGGCAACTGCTGCTGGCATACGCCGACAAGTATGCCCAGTATCCGCTGCACACGATCAACAATGAGCCGAAGATCGGCGGCGGGCGCGTGGGTTCCCAGACATTGGATGAGGCGGTGTGGCTCATCCCCGTCTGCCAGGGCATGGATCTGGTCTGGGAAGCGCTGAGCGAATCCGATCGCCAGACCGTCGCCGACAGGCTGCTCCTGCCGGCCGCAAGGGACGTGATCCTCCCGCACAGGATGGGCGTTCACAACATTCAGTGCTGGAAGAACAGCGCGGTGGGCCTCGTGGGGCTGCTGCTGAACGAGCCTTCGCTGGTCAAATCGGCCATCGACGATCCGGCCAGCGGCCATCGGGCGCAGATGAACAAGGGCGTTCTTGCCGACGGAGCCTGGTGGGAGGGGGCCTGGGGGTATCACTTCTACACGCTGTCGGCGCTGTGGCCCCTGGTCGAGGCGGCGAGGAACAACGGCATCGACCTTTACGGCCCGGAGTTCAAGCGGATGTTCGACGTGCCGCTGGACCTGGCAATGCCCGACCTGGTGCTCCCGGACTTCAACGACAGCCACACGGTTGACCTGCGGGGGCAGGCGGCTGCCTACGAATTGGCTTACGCTCGGTACGAAGATCCCCGGTACCTCGCGATCCTTGCGCGTGGCCCGCGCGGATCGTTGCAGGGGTTGTGCTTCGGCGTCGATCCGCTGCCCGGGCCGCCGGCCGTGCAGGTGAAAAGCGCGAACCATCCGGTCAGCGGATTCGCAATCCTGGCGCGCGGCGAGGGCGAAAAGGCCACGTGGCTCTGCCTGGACTATGGGCCGCACGGCGGCGGGCACGGGCATCCGGACAAGCTCAGCTTCGTGCTCTACGCCGGCGGAGATGTCATTGCCCCGGACGGCGGCATCACCTCCTACGGAACGCCGATGCACGCGAGCTGGTATCGCACATCGGTTGCACATAATACGCTTGTTGTGGATGAACAAGACCAGCAGCCCGCGACCGGCAAGTGCGTTGCCTTCGGTAGCGAAAAGGGAATCGATTACGCCGTGCTCGACGCCGGCGGAGCCTACGATGGCGTCGCCTTCGTGCGCACCGCGGTGCTGCTGGATCAGGATGCGGTGTTGTTCATCGACCATGTCGCCGCGGACAGGCCGCGGCAACTGGACATTGTGTACCACCAGCGGGGCGGCTGGCGGGATCTGCCGGCGGGTTCCGCGTGGCAGCCTTCGCAGAGCCCGGGGTATCAGCACCTGCGCGACGGCACGGTTCGCCAGACGGACCGGCCTGTGTCGCTCCAGTTGGCCGGCAAGCGCAAGGGGACGATCACGCTTGCCGGAGGATCGGCCACGGAGGTCATCACCGCCACCGGCGTGGGGCGCAGCACGGCCGACCGCGTTCCGGTGCTCATCCTTCGCCGCCAGGCACGTCAGACGGTGTTCGCCTGGGCGGTCAGCATCGAGGGCGACGCGCCGATCTTGCGCGTGCTGGACACCGGCGATCCCGCCGCCGCCGCGCTTCAGGTTTCATTAAAGGGAAAAACACTGCGCATTCTCAGCAACCCGCTGAAGCGTAAGGTCCAGATACCCATTGGCGACGGTAACTTATGGTCGAGCCAGGCCGCCTTCTCCGTGGAATAAGCGCACCTGGCAACAAATGGACTGCAACCGCGTCTGCTTGCGACGGTATGTAGAGACGCAGGGACACGATCATGGGTATTGAAAAGATCAGACGCTGGCAGTGGATGGTCATCGCCGTGGTGCTGGGATTCATCATCTCGGGCGTCCGGCAGACGCAGGAGCCCGACCCGCTCAGCAAGTACGGCAACACCCTCAACACGCAGGAGCTTTTCGAGACGGCGCTGCTCCGCGACGAGCAGGGCATCCGTTTCTTCAAGGACATCGTCGTCTATCCGGTCTATCGCGAGCAGACGGTCCGGCCGCCCGTCGTTGACAAGAAGGCCCCGCCGCCCCGCGAAAAAATTGTCAAATATGTTCAATACGTGGTTGGGGGCAAGTATTATTCCGGCCGGCCCGAGCGCACGCCCGACGGTCAGTTCAAGGCCTACTGGAGACCGTACTGTTTTGTCACTCCGATGACGCCGGTCACGCCCACCAAGGAAACGCCCGCGGTTCCCTACAGGCCCACGGCAGCCCACCTGGCCCAGCTCCAGAAGCTGACCGGCAAGGACTACTCGGCCCGTTTCAACAAGCCCGACGCAACGGTGCTCGATTACCTGGAAGTGATGAAGGAGGCCCGCAACGTCACCTACAAGTATGCCTGGTGGCAGGAACCGAAGAAGGCGATGGCCTTGTGGGTGGGCGGGACGTTCGTGGTGGTTGGTCTGATCTGGCCCAGCCTGATCTACCTGATTGCTTTCGGCAGCCTCGTGCAGCCGCCGGTGGAGAAGGGGATCGACCTGAGCAAGGTTGAAAACAGGACAACCGGGCCGGTGGCGGCAACCGGACCGACGCAGGAGCAGTTGAGCGAGGTCGAACAGTACGAGAAGAACCTGGAAAAGGAACTGGCGAGCAAGCTTGGTGATGAACCGGCCGGGGCTCGTCCGGCCGCCCCGCCCACGCCGCAACCGACGGTCATCAAGCCGCTGACGGCCCAGGCTCCGGTCGAACCGACCCTTACGCAGGAGCAGAAGGAAGCCAAGGAATTCGGGGCCAAGCAGGACGATTTCTATCCGACCGAGCGCCACGCCCGGCCGCATAAGCCCACAGGATAGAAGCGCAGGTCGGCGGTTCGAAATGGCGGGGGCGGACCCGCAGCACGGGTGTCCTTCGCCCGTGCCCAGACTCCGCGCGGACACCGACGCTCAAAACATCGTCAATATTGCCGTGCGGTCCTCCACTCACGCTGAAACTGTCACGCACTGAGCGGTTTTTCTTTCGGCGTTCGCTTCCCTTGTCTGCAAGAAGTCGTCCGCTATAATCCGCCTCTCCGTCGAACGGAAGCGGCGCTTCCGACGATGGCTTGGGCGATGCATGCCTCAGAACCATGCGTCGCTGTAAAACGCGTATCAGTCGCCGACGCTTGTCAAGGTGCGGGAGCATTTCCCGCCGGCGCATCGGCGCTTCGCATGTCCTGAGCGGGTCTTGATTTAGACTCGAAAGGCAGTATCCGAGATGTCCCGTTACACCGGCCCGAAGGTCAAGCTGTCCCGTCGCGTTGGCGTTCCCATCGCCGACATTCCCAAGCACACCGGCAAGGAACTGACGATTCCCGGCGTCCACGGTTTCCGTGGCCGGCGCAACACCGAATACGGCGTGCGCCTCAATGAGAAGCAGAAACTGCGTTTCCACTACGGCATGCAGGAAAAGCAGTTCCGCAAATTCCTGACCATCGCCAAGCGGTCCAAGGGCAACACGGCCAACACGATGATCCAACTTCTGGAATGCCGTCTGGACAACGTGCTGCGGCGGCTGGGCGTGGCCCGCTCGATCTGGGCTTGCCGCCAGCTTGTGGCTCACGGGCACGTGCTGGTGAACGGTCGCAAGACCGACGTGGCCAGCTACCGGGTGGAGCCGGGCATGACGATCACCTTTAAGGAAGGGATTCACAAGGTGTTGCGCGAGAACATGGAGCAGGCGGCCGGCCACCAGATTCCCAACTGGCTGGAATTCAACCCCGCGCAGCTCACGGCCACCGTCAAGCAGCTGCCCGTGATCGAGGATGTTCCGTTCGAGGTGAACATGAACCTGATCATCGAATTCTATCGGTGATCCGCAACGCTGATTGTGGCTTTCAAGGGAGGCCCGGAGGTATTCGCCGTCTCCGGGCTTCTTGTTTACACTCGCCGCGGCGTGCTACATTGGACCTGTGCGGATTCCGCGGCATGGCCGCCGTACCCGCGCTGACAAGGGGATTGTGCCGGAGATTGTTCATGCACCTGATGCGATTCCTCCTTCTCCTGTGTGCGAGCATGCTGGGGTTGATGGGGCGCCTGGCCGTCGCCCAGCAGGACGATTCCAGGCCTGCCGGCGATGACATGGCGCAGTACCTGGGCGACACGTTCACCAGTCTGGCGGGCGGTATCAGCTTCCGTCCGCCGGCGGGGGGCACTCAGACCCGCTTTGCCCACGTCGGCACCGACATCGTTCACTATTCAAGCAGTGAAGACCGCTGGACGCTGAAGGTCCAGCGGATGTTCTTCCCGCAGCCGACGCGGCTGGTTGGCAAGGACGATCCGGCCACGCCCATCAATGAGCGCCTCACGGCTCCCGGCGTACTGGATCAGATCGCGCGGCAGGCGATGGTCCAGTCGGGCGGGTTGAAGATGATCCGCAACGACGTGATCAACATCGGCAAGTATGACACCGGCATCCTGGTCTGCCGCTACACCCAGGGACTGCAAACGTGGTTGCGCCAGCAGGCGGTGATCCAGGCCAGCGACCAACTCTACTACCTGATCGATTACACGACCCCCTCAAATCGCTCGGCCGCCGACGCGCCGGACGAGGAGGATGCCGGCGAGGCGCTGGCCGTCAGGATTTTCGAGGCGGTGCTGGACAGCGTGCAGCTGCTGGATCAGAAGCCGATCATCCAGGACACCTACGAGCGCTACGAGCGCGGCACGATGGTGCTGCTGGTGAATCTGCCGACGCTGATGCGCAGGGCCGTCATCGCCGAGCAGTTCTTCCTGGTGCAGAAGGACGGGAAGGACATCGGCTGGAGCTACGTGTGCGAGGAGCCGGGCGAGCGACAGGGGACCAAGGGGTTCTTCGTGGCCAGCCTTTCGCAACTCAAGGGGGAGAACGGGGCGAAGATCGACGTGGCCAGCGAGGCTTTCTGCGCCGAGAATCGCAAGACCGAGGCGTGGGTCACCATCACGGTGGTGCAGAAGGACGGCGCAAAGGAACATGTCAGCGAGTTCGGGCAGAGCGAGAAGCGCATCCTCCGCCGGATCGACAGGAGCGAGGCCCAGCCCGAGAAGGGCAACCCGAACGTGCGCATGTCCGAGGAGTACGTGCTGAACGTGACCCAGAGCGGCACGGCGGGCGCGAAGAACATCCGCCGCGAACTGGCGGCCTGGTACGTGCCGACGGTGGTCAACCAGATGCTGCCGCGGCTGTTGCCGATCAACGAGCCGCGCAAGTACCTGTTTGGAACCTGGGTGTCGTCCGAGCGCGAGGTGATCAACCGCTTCATGGACGTGGAACTGTCCGCCCCGCTCACGTTTGCCGGCAGGCGCGTGACGGCGGCGAAGATCACGGATCGAGTCGGCCTGGAGGGAAACCCGACCTATCATTACGTGGCGATGGACGGCAAGTACCTGGGCAGCGAAACGCCGGCCACGGGAGTCCGGGTCATCGCCACGACGCAGCAGGCGATCCTCACGCTGTTTCCCAATGCCACGATGGCAAGGCCCCATGTGCTGGATGCGCCGACGGATAAGTGATGCGTGAAACGTGATGCGTGAGAAAGGTCCGATAACAGGAGTTCGCTCACGAATCACGCATCACGTATCACGCGTGGCCCGACCGATAAAGCCATTGAATGGTTCCTCAACTCTTCAAGCTCGTGGGGTTGGTGCTGCTGGTGGTGGGCGGTTCGGTGGCCCTCTGGCAGTATGAGAAGCATCGTTCGCGCGAGGCCGAGTTGCAGCGTGAAGTGCGCCGTCTGGAAGAGCAGCGCAAGCACCTGGCGGGTTTCGTGCAGCGCCTGACCAGCGAACGCCGGGTGGCTGAAATCCTGGTGACGGAGCAGGTGCGGTCCAACGGCCGGGTGGACACGACCACGCTGATGTTCGTCGAATATGGTCGAGACGGCAGGCAGCTTCCGCCCAGGTTCTTCACGATCAAGGGCAACGTCGCCCACATCGACGCCCTGGTGATCAAGTTCGATCGCGGATTCATTGAGCAGAACGATCCCATGCGAGGCCAGAGCCTGGTGCTGTTCTACAGGCTGTTTGGCGATCAGCAGGCTCCGGCCGAGGGCTTTCGCATCGACGAGCCGGGGCGCAGCCCGGAAGTCTATCGCCCGGACCCGAGCATTCCATCCACCGCGCAGGCATTTGAGGTCGAGCTTTGGCGGAACTTCTGGAGACTGGCCGACGATCCTGCCTACCGGCAGGAAAAGGGGGTGCGCGTGGCGCAGGGGGAGAGTCCGTGGACCTATTTCTACCCCGACAAAGTTTACACGCTGACGCTGGAGGCGGCGGGGGGCCTGAGCCTCACATCCAAGCCCATCGACGGGCTGTGGCAGAGGTATCGCGAGGCCATGGAAAGACAGAGGGGCGCCGCGGGAGAAACCAGGTCTGAGGCTCGCATGACGCATCCGTGACGGCGGACCGGTTGACCCCGAATGCCGCTGAAAACGCGCCGGCCGCGGGCCGCCGATTCAGTTCCCGATGCGGCAAGGCGGCGGCAGGCCTGCTCGGTCGCACCGTGTCGGTCTCATTGCGGCACCCTACGGGCGACCTATAATCTCACCCGCCATGAAAGTCATCGTCAACGGGACGGAGCGCGAGCTGGCCGACGGAACGACTGTCCTGTCGCTTCTGGAGAGCCTGCGGCTCTCGCCCGACAAGGTGGCCGTCGAGCTGAACCGCCGGCTGCTCCGCAGCATGAATTACGACCGCGTGTTGCAGGCAGGCGACCAGGTCGAGGTGGTGACGTTCGTGGGCGGAGGGTAAGGGCATTTGACCGCAGAACCGCAGCGGAGGCCCCGGGCCTCCTGCACGCTGTGCGGTGAAAGATCATCATGAACAGCAATCTTCGCATCGGGAAGTTCGACATCGCCAATCGTCTGTTCGTCGGCACGGGCAAGTATGCCACCTACGAACTCATGCAGAAGGCGCTGGAGGCCAGCGGCTGCCAGGTGGTGACCGTGGCCGTGCGGCGCGAGCGGCTGATCGACAAGGAAGGCCGGTCGCTGCTGGATTACCTGGATTTGTCCAAGTACATCATCCTGCCCAACACGGCCGGCTGCTTTTCAGCCGACGACGCCATCCGCGTGGCCATGCTGGGGCGCGATCTGCTGGAGAAGCAGAAGAACCCCGGGGCCAACTGGGTGAAGCTGGAAGTGCTGGGGGACAAGAAGACACTGCTGGCCGACCCGGTGGGGACGATCGAGGCGACGAAGGAACTGGTGAAGGAAGGGTTCACCGTGCTGGCCTACACCAGCGACGACCCGCGCTCGGCCGTGCGGATCAAGGAGGCGGGGGCGGCCTGCGTGATGCCGGCCGGCTCGCCGATCGGATCGGGCCAGGGCGTGCTCAACCCGCTGAACATCTCGCTGTGCCTGGAACTGCTGAAAGAGGGCGATGCGAGTTTCCCGGTGATCGTGGATGCCGGCGTGGGCACCGCGTCGGATGTCACGATCGCCATGGAACTGGGCGCGGATGGCGTGCTGCTGAACACCGGCGTGGCCCACGCCAAGGACCCGGTGAAGATGGCCCAGGCGATGCGGCACGCGCTGGAAGCCGGGCGGCTGGCGTACCAGGCCGGCCGGATCGGCAAGAAGCGCTACGCGACGGCGAGTTCGCCGTTTGAGGGCGTGATCAGCTATATTCCGGGGGAGTAAAGCGTGGCACGGGCATTCTGCCCGTGCCGGATTGGGGCACGGGCGAGACGCCCGTGCTACTGTGGCGGATGAATCCTCTCTGGTCTGAACTGGCCGCAAATGCCGCGTGTTCGCTCGACGAGTCGCAGCACGCGCAACTTGCGCGCTATCTGGATCTTTTGCTTGAAGCGAATCAAGTCATGAACCTCACGCGGATTGAGGATCGCACACAGGCCGAGGTCCTGCACGTGGGCGATGCGCTGACGCTCCTGCCGTTTCTGCCGCGCGAGGCGCACAAGCTGGTGGATGTCGGCAGCGGCGGCGGAGTGCCGGGAATACCGCTGGCCATCGCCCGGCCTGATGCGCAGGTGCTGCTAGCGGAATCGACGCAGAAGAAGGCGGCGTTCCTCAAGCGGTGTGTCGAGACGCTGAATCTGGCGAACGTGCAGGTTTCGTCTGAAAGGGCGGAGGTCATTGGCCAAGGTCCGCTGCGCGAGACGTTTGATATCGCGACGGCGCGAGCGGTGGGCGCCATGAACATGCTCGTCGAGTGGTGCCTGCCGCTGGTGAGAAAGGGCGGCAAGCTCCTGGCCATGAAAGGCGCGAAGATCGCCGAGGAACTGCCGGCGGCCCGGCGCGCCATCAACCTGCTGGGGGGCGCCCAGCCGGTCGTTCATCCGATCACACTGCCCGGGACTGAGAACCACGTCATCGTCGAAATCCCAAAAATCGGGCGGACGAATCCCAAGTACCCCCGTTCGCCAAGTCAGGCAAAGAAACCGCTCTGATGCTCATCCGAACCATCTCCACCCCAGCCTTACAATCAGCGCCAGCGACACGGCGATGACCGCGTATCTCACCAACTGCCGGCCCACCTTGATTGTCGCATGCGCCCCCAGCCAGCCGCCGATCACCTGCCCGGCCGCCATCGGCAGCGCCAGGCCCCAGACAATCTTGCCCATCGCCGCGAATGTGACCATGGATGCCAGGTTGCTGGCGAAGTTGACGACCTTGGCGTTGGCGCTGGCCACGTCCAGCCGATCGCGCCAGAGCCATGTATAGGACAGGATCAGGAACGTGCCCGTCCCCGGGCCGAAGAAACCGTCGTACCAGGCAAGGCCGAAGGCGACGGTGGCCGCCAGCCACCAGGGTTGATGTCGTGCAGGTTTGTGCGTTGCCGGCGGGCGCTGGACGATCATGGCGACGGCCGCAACCAGCAGCAGGACCATCACCAGCGGCGCCAGAACGTCGTTGCGCAGGCGCGTAACCATGAATACGCCCACGGCCGCGCCGATCAGTCCCGGCGGGAAAGACTGCATGGCTCGCCGTCGATCCAGGAGGGATGAATTCCAGAACCGATGCAGCGACGTGGCCGTGCCAAAGACCCCCTGGCCCTTGTTGGTTCCCAGGGCAAGCTTGGGGTCGATGCCCGTCAGCAGCAGGCTCGGCAGCGTCAACAGCCCACCCCCGCCGGCGATCGCGTCGATGAAGCCGGCCACCAGCCCAACCGCAAAAAGCCCCAGCATCAGCAGCATCTGACAGGTCAACACCCCATTGTCCCGCGAGCCAAATCGCGGTTCAGTATTCTTTCCGCTGCCGGGCCGGGGGGATATTCAGGATCTTCCGGTACTTGGCCACCGTGCGCCGCGCGATGTCGATTCCCTGTTCCTTGAGCTTCTCAACGATCTGGTCGTCGTTGAGCGGGTTGCGCTTGTCCTCGTTGTCGATGATGACGCGCAGCTTTTCCTTGACCGCGTCCCAGCTCATGTCTTCGCCATCGGCGCTGGTCGTGCCGCCGGAGAAAAAACGCCTCAACGGGAAGATGCCCCGCGGCGTCTGGATCCATTTCTCCGACACCGCCCGCGACACCGTCGCCACGTGAATTCCCAGCTGGTCGGCCACCGAGATCATCGGCAGGGGCTTTAGATACTCGGGGCCTTTCTCGAAAAACTCCCGCTGGGCGTCCACGACCGCGCGGATCACCCGCTTGATCGTGCTGTTGCGCTGCTCGATCGCCTCGATGAGCCAGCGGGCGTTGCGCACGTTGTTGGCCAGGAATTCGCGGGTCTTCCTGTCGATCGAGCGTTCCTTGAGCATCTTGCGGTACATTCCGCTGATGAACAGGCTCGGCGCCCGGTCGTTGGCCATTTCCACTTCGTACTTGCCGGTTTCTTCGTCGAAATAGACCCGGGCGTCGGGCGTGATCGGCGGGGCATCCTCGCCGCCCACCAGCTTGCCCGGGTGGGGATGCAGTCGCGACAGGTTCTTCACCGCCGCCTTGATGTCCGCTATTTCGCGTCCCAGTTTCCTGCTGATCTGCGGATAGCGATTCATCTCCAGGTCCTTGAGATGATTCTGGATCAGCTTTCGCTCCAGTTCAAAATCGTGCCCTTCCGACAGGTCCGGGTCTTCCTCGATCGCGTCGAGCTGGAGCAGCAGGCATTCGGCCAGCGATCGCGCGCCCACGCCCGGCGGATCGAGCGTCTGAACCAACTTCAAAGCCTCGTTCAGATCGTCCATCGTCAGGGGGGTCTTCGATTCCCTCTGGATCACATCCAGGCCCGTCCTCAGATAGCCTTCGGCGTCGATGTAGTTGATGATCGCCTCTCCCGCGGCGCGCACGCCCGGCGAGCATTCAACGAACGTCCACTGCCGGAGAAGATACTCCGGCAGCGGCTCGCTGCGCGCGGCCGTGTTGGTCATCGCGTCGAGTTTCTTGTCGCGCTCCCCGTCGTAGGACTGTTGCTGGCGGTAGTTGGCGGCGCTGTTGGTGTAGAACTCCTCGTTTTCCAGATAGTCGCTGAGCTTGGCCAGGCGATCGAAATCCTCGGCCGCGTTGCTCTCTTCCTTGATGACCATCGGCCGCTCGTCCTCAGAGCGGTCCTCCCTGGCCGACGGCTCGTCAATGACTTTTACCGCTCCGGCGTCTTCGGCATCGGATTCGCGCAGTTCCAGCACCGGGTTGCTTTGCAGTTCCTGCTCGATGCGCTCCTCCAGCGCCATCAGCGGCAGCTGGAGGATCTCCATCGACTGGATCATCCGCGGGGTCAGGAGCTGCCGTAGCTCCGGCCGCATGGATTGTGTTAACTGCATTCCCATAGCAGGCTTATCAATTCAGCGGAACAGGCACAACTTTTGCTGGTGCCGTGTTAGAGTATATACGTTCCCCCCAGGCATGCGGCAAGTGAAAAAGTCGGGGAATTGAGCTGGGAAGATTGGCCGAACCTATCCGCCGTAGCCTTGCGGGTGTTTGGAGAACCAGTTCCAGGCCGACCGGATGATCGTTTCCGGATCCTTGTATCTGGCCTCCCAGCCGATGAGTTGCCTGGCTCGCGAGGGGTCCGCGTAGAGCGCGATGGCGTCGCCCGGTCGGCGCGGCCCGAAGACCACCGGCACCTTCCTTCCGGTCGCCCGTTCGGTGGCGGCGATGATCTCCTTGACGGAGAAACCGCGTCCGGTCCCCAGGTTCAGGAACAGCGGCTTGCCCTCCTCCAGCTTCTCCATGGCCCGAATGTGCGCGTCGGCCAGGTCGTCAACATGGATGTAGTCGCGGATGTTGGTGCCGTCCGGGGTCGGGTAGTCGGTGCCAAAGATGGTCAGGTGCGGGCGCAGTCCCAGGGCTGCCTGGATGGCCACGGGAATCAGGTGCGGCTCAGGGTCATGGTCCTCTCCGAGTGTTCCGTCCATCGCGCAGCCGCAGGCGTTGAAATAGCGCAGTGCCGCGAACTTGAACTTCGGCCAGGCGACGGCCAGATCCCTGAGGATCTGCTCGACCATCAGTTTGCTTCGACCGTACGGCGAGACCGGCGCCTGTTTCTCATCCTCGGTCATGGGGATCTTTTCCGGGTCGCCGTAGGTGGCGCAGGTGCTGGAGAAGACGAACCGATCCACGCCCGCCTTCCGCATCGCCTGGAGAACGCTGACCGTGACGGCCACGTTGTTGTGGTAGTACATCAGCGGTTCCTGCACGCTTTCGCCGACGTACGCATACGCGGCGAAGTGCATGACGCACTCAATCCGGTGATCGCGCAGGGCGGCCGCCAGTCTCTCGCAGTCGCCCAGGTCGCCGATGATGGCCGGCACCTTGAGGATCTCGATGACCTGTTTGTGTCCGCGCGCCAGGTTGTCGTAGATGATGGGCGTATGGCCCGCTTCCTTCAGTTGCTTGACCGTGTGCGACCCGATGTATCCGGCGCCGCCGGCAACCAGTACGTTCATGGAATCAATCTCCTGGGTAAGTCACTCCGCCCGCGGGAACAGCGGCTGGCCCTCGCCCAGCCTGTGTCCGGGGGCCAGGCCCATGCTCAGCAGCTGGTCCAACGTCTTTCCGCCCGGGTCCACGCCAAGCTGCTTCAATCCGTCGGCCGCCTTGTGCGGCATGATCGGCAGCAGCGCCACCAGGGCCCGATAGATCGCCTGGGCGGAAAGGTTCAGCACCGTGTCCAGGCGCGGGGCCTTGGCCGGGTCCTTGGCCAGTGAGAATGGCGCGGTGCTGTCGATGTAGCCGTTGGTTGCCCGTGCCAGCTCGATCCCCAGCGTCGCGGCCTGCTGAAGCTCCATCTTCTCGTAGGCGGAGGCCAGATCCTGCCCGATGCGCTGGGCGCGAACGATCAAATCGCGGTCGATCTGCTCCAGTTCGCCCGCCACGGTCGGAACAATCCCGCCGCGATATCGCCCGATCATCTTGATGGTGCGGTTGAGACAATTGCCCAGCACGTTGGCCAGTTCGTTGAACGCCTTGGTGAAGTCGGCGTCGCTGAAGTCCAGATCGTTGCCGAACGGAGCCGCCCGGAGCAGGTAATACCTCAGCGCATCCAGACCGTACCGGCTGATGATGCCGCGCAGCTTCTCCAGATCGATGAAGTTGCCCAGGGACTTGCTCATTTTCTTGCCCTCGGCCGTCCACCAGCCGTGGGCGTAGACCTGTTTTGGCAGCGGCTCGCCGATGCTTAGGAGCATGGCCGGCCAGTAGACCGTGTGAAACCAGAGGATTTCCTTGCCGATCATGTGGACGCCCGGCCAGTACCTGCGATACCGCGAGTCGTCGGCCTGACCGTAGCCAAGGGCGGTGATGTAGTTGCTCAGCGCGTCGATCCAGACGTAGATCACATGGCCTGGATCGTTGGGCAGCGGAATGCCCCAGGTCAGCGTTGAGCGGCTGATGGACAGGTCTTCCACTCCTGCCCGCAACTTGCTGAGCACCTCGTTGCGCCGGGACTCGGGCTGGATGAAATGCGGGTTGGCCTCGATGTATGCCTGTACCTGGGGGGCATACTTGCTGAGCCTGAAGAAGTAACTGGCCTCGCTGTACTTGACCAGCGGCCGGCCGGAGACGGCCGACTTGTATTCGTTGGCCTTGGCCTCGGTTTCGGTGACGAATTCCTCCTGGCTCTCGTCATACCAGCCCGAGTAACTGCCCAGGTAGATGTCCCCGCTGGCCAGCATCTTGTTGACGATCGCCGTCACGCCGGCCTTGTGGCGGGAGCTGGTCGTGCGGATGAAGTCGTCGTTGGTGATGTCCAGTTCCGGCCAGAGGTTCTGGAAGATCGGGACGTTTCGCTCGACCAGTTCGGCCGGCGTGGTTTTGAGTCCCTCTGCGGTCTTGACCATCTTGATGCCGTGTTCGTCGGTGCCGGTGAGGAAGAAGGTGTCGTCGCCCAGGAGGCGATGATAACGGGCGACCGCATCCGTGCAGATGGTGGTATAGACGTGCCCCAGGTGCGGCTCGGCGTTGGGATAGTAGATGGGGGTCGTGATGTAGAATCGATTCGGCATAGCGTCTCTTTCAAAGGCGGGTCATCATCGGCAAGAACCGACATGGGATCAAGAGCGGCAGACGGCGGTTTGGGATTGGGGGGGTGACACTGTCCGCGGTCGGTGGCCGGGACCATGGGGACCGATCCCAAAGCATGGGTGTCTTCGCCCGTGCCCGGGCTCCGCAAGGACACTGACGCGGACAAGATCCTCAGCATCGCCTGGCGGTCCTCCACCCAACGCCGAAACCGTCGTCGACATCCCGGCTTAAAGACTTGAACTGACTTTTCGGCACGTTGACAAATGCCCGCCAAATGTGAGAATAAGGGTCTGTCAGGCGAAGATGCCGACGGAAAGCACCCTTAGCTCAATTGGATAGAGCGACGGCCTACGGAGCCGTAGGTTGCAGGTTCGAGTCCTGCAGGGTGCGTTGTTTGCCTGTCCCCATCTCCGCGCTGGTGGGGGCGGTACGCGGGAGGTCCACCGAAGGCGAAAAGGCGGTCGGACCGGATTTGCCGAGCCCAATTCGCGGCGCTAGAGTCAAACGGGGCTCAAGAAAGTGCAAGGGAGATGTCATGGCGGGTCTATCGATTGCCAGGCGGCGGAAGGCGTGGATTCAAGGGGTTGTGGCCGGGGCTTCGGGGAAGGGAAAGTGCCTGCTTCAACTGCCCAAGTTGCGCGAGATTTTTCAGCGGGGGGTGGCCCATGGTCAGGCCAATGCCAAGACCCCGTTCGTGATCTCCCTGTTGGAACAGGAACAGCGGCGGCACGCTCCGCGCCGCAAGCAGCAGCCCCAGGGCGGGCGGCGGCAGTTCGGCCGCGGCGATCGCCATGACCGGTTCGGCGGGCGCGGGGGCGGCGGCGGATTTGGCGGCGGCGGCGGGCACCGGTCCGGTGGCTTCAACCGCCGCTGAAAAGCAGTTGCAGCAATCAGGCAGGCAAGACCGCGACGGGCATTCCCTCGCGGTCTTTTTGCGTTCACAGGCTGCGGCGTATTTGCTTCGAGCCACCCTCGAATGGTGAAGCGGTGGCCGGAACCGATACAATGACTCCGAAGTCGGGTCCAGACCGAGTCGAGGAGAGTCGCATGGCTTGGCGGCCGTACATTCTGGTTGTCCTGCTGCTGGCGGCTGGGGTGGCGCTGGCCCCGGGCTGCCGCAGGCCGCCGGAGGCCGGTGGTCGCAGGTATCCCATCCGCGTGGTGACAACGGTGGGGATGGTCAGCGATATCGTGCGGAACGTCGCCAGGGAGAAGGCCACGGTGAACGGCCTGATGGGGGAGGGGGTCGATCCGCATTTGTACAAGCCGACGCGGGACGACATCGCGGCCATGGCGTCCGCCGACGCGATCATTTACAGCGGCCTGATGCTGGAGGGCAAGCTCGGCCAGGTGATCGAGAAGCTCTCAAGGAGAGGCAAACCCCTCTACGCCGTGGCCGAGGCGGTTGAGCCTTCGCGGCGGCTGGCGTCACAGCATGCGCCGGAGCATCCCGATCCGCACGTCTGGATGGACCCGATGTGCTGGGCGAAGGCGGTGGGGGCGGTCGGCGAGGCGCTGGCCGAGACAGATCCGCCCCACGCGGATTCCTATCGCGCCAACGCCCAGGCCTACATCGAGCAGTTGAAGCGGCTGGATGCGTATGCCAGGGCGACCATTGCCACCATCCCGCCGCGCAGCCGCGTGCTGATCACGGCGCACGACGCGTTCAATTACTTTGGCCGGGCCTACGGGCTGGAGGTGCGCGGTATCCAGGGGCTGAGCACGGAGTCGGAGGCGGGTCTGAAGGACATCCAGACGCTGGTGGACCTGATCGTTCTCCGCGACGTGAAGGCGATCTTCGTGGAAAGCAGCGTCTCGTCGAAGAACATCCAGGCGCTGATCGAGGGCGCCGGCGCGCGGGGCAGGCAGGTGCGGATCGGCGGTTCGCTCTTTTCCGACGCCATGGGGGCGCCCGGGACCTACGAGGGAACATACATCGGCATGATCGACCACAACGTGACGACGATCGTCCGCGCGCTGGGGGGAGAGGCGCCGGTCCGCGGCATGAATGGACTGCTCAGTCAGTAGCGGAGAACCCCGTGGAACCCAACACCCTGAAACTCGGCACCGATCAGCAGCCCGAACTGCACGAACACTCGCAGGATGCGCCGCTGGCCATCCACGACATGACCGTGGCCTACCACCGCAAGCCCGTGCTGTGGGACGTGGATCTGGACGTTCCCGAAGGCAAGCTCATCGGCATCGTCGGCCCCAACGGCGCCGGCAAGAGCACGCTGATCAAGGCGGTGATGGAACTGGTGCCCAAGGCGTCGGGGCGGGTGATGATCTACGGCAAGCCCTATCGCAAGCAGCGCCACCTCGTGGGCTACGTTCCGCAGCGCGAGAGCGTGGACTGGGATTTCCCGGTCAGCGCGCTGGATGTGGTGGCAATGGGGCGATACGGGCGGATCGGCTGGTTCCGGCCCGTCAGAAAGGCCGATCGGGACGCCGCGATGGAGGCGCTGGATCGGGTCGGCATGGCGGAGTTCGCGCGGAGGCAGATCAGCCAGCTCTCGGGGGGCCAGCAGCAGCGCGTTTTCCTTGCGCGGGCCCTGGTGCAGGATGCCAGGCTCTACATGATGGACGAGCCGTTCGCCGCGGTCGATGCCGCAACGGAGCAGGCCATCGTGCGCATTCTGCACGATCTCCGCGGCAGGGGCCGCACAGTGCTGGTTGTGCACCATGATCTTCAGACCGTGCCGGAGTACTTCGATCACGTCATCCTCTTGAACATGCGCGTCGTGGCCCATGGGCCCGTCAGCGAGGTCTTCACCCCGGAGAACCTCCAGAAGACCTACGGCGGCCGGCTGACCCTGCTGGACGAGGCGGGCGAGGCGCTCAGGAGGGGAGGTGGAAAGCCATGAGCGGAAGGCAATCAGGCGACCAGGGGGCGGAGCGGCGAAGGGATCGCGGGCCGTGCAAGCGTGCCGCGGGGCTGGCGGTCCTCCTGTTGCTGGCGATCGGCACACCGCTGATGGGCGCCGGCTCGATCACCGACAATTCGATGGAACTGCCCGGATCGCGCGAAATCTGGCAGGTGATGACCCTGCGCGACTACAACACGCGCGTGGTCGTGCTGGGAACGGCGTCGCTGGGGCTGGCCGCCGGCATGATCGGGACGTTCATGCTTCTGCGCAAGAGGGCGCTGCTGGGCGACGCCCTGAGCCATGCCACCCTGCCGGGAATCGCCATCGCCTTCATCCTCATGGCGTCGCACGGGGGCGACGGCAAGCACCTGGGGGGCCTGCTCCTTGGGGCGGCGGCCACCGGCCTGCTCGGCGTGGGCTGCATCCTGCTGATTCGCCGCTTCACTCGCCTCAAGGAAGACGCGGCGCTGGGCATCGTGCTGAGCGTCTTCTTCGGCCTGGGTGTGGCGCTGCTCGGGGTGATTCAGAAGATGGGCACGGGCAGCGCGGCGGGCCTGGAGTCGTTCATCTACGGCAAGACCGCGTCGATGCTAGCGTCCGATGCGCGGATCATCGGTGTAACCGCACTGGTTGTGGCCGTCGCGTGCGCACTGCTCTTCAAGGAGTTCACGCTGCTCTGTTTTGACCCCGCCTATGCCCGCACGGGCGGCTGGCCGGTTGTGCTGCTTGACCTGACGCTGATGACCTTTGTCACGGCCGTCACGGTCATCGGGCTTCAGGCGGTGGGCCTGATTCTCATCATCGCGATGCTCATCATCCCGCCGGCGGCGGCGCGGTTCTGGACCGAGAGACTGCTTTGGATGCTCGTGCTGTCAGCCCTGATCGGCGCCCTGAGCGGCATGATCGGCGCGGCCGCCAGCGCCCTGGTTCCGCGGATGCCGGCCGGGGCGATCATTGTCGTGACCGCATCGCTGCTGTTCACCGTCAGCCTGCTGTTTGGCACGTCGCGCGGGGCGCTGCGGCGCTGGTCGCAGCGGAGGGAATTGAATCGCAAGATCGAGCGCCAGAACCTCCTGCGGGCGGTGTACGAGTTGACCGAGGACGGCCTGCGGGGCGATGTCTCGACGGCTTCGCTGATGGGCAAGCGTGCGTGGACCCCGCGCGAACTGGCGCGTCTGATGCGGCTGGCCGTGCGCGAGGGTTCGGCGGTTGACCTGCCCGGCGGCATGCTGCGGCTGACGGAGGACGGCGCGGATGAGGCCCGGCGGCTGGTGCGCAACCACCGCCTGTGGGAGATGTACCTGATCACGCACGCCGACGTGGCCGCCAGCCACGTCGACCGCGACGCCGACGCCATCGAGCACGTGCTGGGCCGCGAAATGGTGTCCAAGCTGGAGCGCGCCCTGGAGGAAAAGCAGCAGTCGGCGGTGCCCAGGAGCCCGCACACCATCGGAGAATGAACATGCTCGCGGAGTTCGTCTGGATCGGCTGGCTGGACGGCGGCATCGTGCTGGCCGCTGCGCTGTGCGCCATGTCGTGCGCGCTGCTGGGGAATTTCATGGTCCTGCGCAAGATGAGCATGATGGGCGACGCCCTCAGCCACGCGGTGCTGCCCGGGCTTGCGGCGGCGTTCCTGATCACCGGCAGTCGCGGCAGCATCGTCATGCTCCTGGGAGCGGTGATCGTCGGCGTGCTCACCGCGTTGCTGACGCAGCTCATCCAGCAGCTTGGCAAGGTCGATGAGGGGGCGTCCATGGGCGTGGTCTTCACGTCGCTGTTCGCCCTGGGGCTGATTCTCATCCGCCGGGCGGCCGACAACATCGACCTGGACCCCGGCTGCGTCCTTTACGGCGTGCTGGAGGGCGTGCCGCTGGACACGATCGCCATCGGCTCGATCGAAATCCCGCGCGTTACCGCCGTGCTTGCGGTCATGTTCGCGATCAACGTCGTCTTCGTGGCGGTTCTTTACAAGGAACTGAAGATCACCTCGTTCGATCCGGGATTGGCCACGACGCTTGGGATCAATGCCAACGTCATGCACTACCTGCTGATGACGCTGGTGGCCGCCACGACCGTCGCTTCCTTCGAGGCCGTCGGCAGCATCCTGGTCGTGGCCATGCTCATCGTCCCCGCCGCAGCCGCCCATCTGCTGACCGACCGCCTGGGCGTGATGATCCTTCTGAGCCTGGTCATCGCGGCCGCTTCGGCCTTCCTGGGACATCTGTCGGCCATCGCCGTTCCCTCGTGGTTCGGCTACGGCAGCACCACGACCAGCGGCATGATGGCTGCCGTCGCGGGCCTGATCTTCCTGGGGGTGATGCTCGCTTCGCCGCGGCATGGCGTGCTGAGCAAGATGATCCATCGCGCCCTGCTGGGCGTCCGCATCGTCGGCGAGGATATCCTCGGCCTGCTGTATCGTTTGGAGGAGAGACGCGCTGCGCCGGCCGCGGTGGGCCTGGGCGAGTTGCGCCAGGTCCTGATGGCCGGACCGCTCATGACATGGACGGCCGCATGGTGGTTGCGTCGGCGCGGCAGGCTCGTCGCCCAGGGGCGGGGCTACCAGTTGACGGATGCGGGGCGCGACGATGCCCGCACGCTTCTGCGCTCGCACCGGCTGTGGGAGACCTACCTGGCCGAGCAGCTCAACATGCCCGCGGACCACACGCACGAGTCGGCCGAGAGGCTGGAGCATGTGACGGGCCCGGCCCTGCGCCGGAAGCTCAGCGAAACCGCATCGCGGGGCGCTCTGGACCCGCAGGGCAAAAGGATTCCGGACGAAAAACAGTAGGTACGACTGGGTCGTTGCGATTGCCGTCGGGGGTTTTCATGCGCCGCTGCCGGCAACGCACAGGCCCTGGCGATTGATCTGGGTCTGGAACAGTGCCCCCAGCGATCCGGGCCGGGCAGATCGCTCGGCCAGCAGCTCCCTGAGACGCTGTGCCTGGCGGGCATGCTTGCAGAAGAAGTAGGCGAACCCGCCGCCGCCCGCGCCGGCCAGGCCGGCGGCAAGGTAATGCTCCCGCAGTTCCAGGAACAGCACGTCGATGGTCGGCGTCGTCGAGCCGGGGTAAAGCTGCTTCTTGATCTCCCAGTATCGGGCAATTTCCCGTGCCGCGGCGGGCCAGTTCCCCTTCAGCAGCGCGGCACGCAGGGCGGCCGCGGAACGCTTCAGATCGTCCAGCAGCAGGATCACCGCCGGTTCGCGGGCGATCCATCGGCCCATCACCCGGCGCAGGATGTCGCGCGCCAGCCGCTGTTGGCCGGAGTAATAGACCACCAGCCGCTCTTCCAGCCCGTGCAACAGTTCGTCGGGAAGCGCGAGCCGTTCGACCTGGGGTTTCTGGGGAATGCCCGGGGCGGTCGTCGTGGATTTCACGCCGCCGACGATGCCGCCCACCTGGTCCTGCCAGCCGCCGCCGGTTGACAGTCGCTGTTCGAGCAGCAGCGTCTGGCCGATCAGGTCGTGTTCCTGGTTCCGGGCCGTCTGGCCGGTCAATTCGTGCAGGGCGGCCAGCAGCGTTGCCGCGAGGATCGAGCTTGTGCCCAGGCCCGATCCCTTGGGCACGCGGCACTCGGTGGAGACGATCAGTCCCGCGCCAAGTCTCTTCAGGTGGGGCAGGAGCAGGCCGGATGGCGGCAGCAGGCCCGCCAGGTCCAGCGCCATCTTGTGGAGGGCGAAGGGGTCCTTGACGGCGGCCGCGCGGTCGAGCGGTTCGACTTTCTTGAGTTCGATATGCGTGCCCAGGTCGTGCGATTCGAGGATCAGCACCGGCTCGGCGATGGTTCGGACCATCGCCCGCACGGGCGGATGACTGTCGAGGTTGATGGCCACGTTGACCACGTGTCCACCGCGCTCGTAGCAGTAGGGGGGCGTGTCAGACCAGCCGCCGGACAGGTCAAGGCGCACCGGCGAGGCCGCTTCAATTCGAATGCCGGGGCGAAGGTGCGGCGGGACTGTGCCGGGGCGAATCGGAGAATCGGCGACCGCGATTTCCGACGCCTCGGCGATCCTGCCAAACGCCCGCATCATGTACTGTTCGGCCCGGTGAAAGGCGGCCGGCGGGTCGGGATAGTCCGGCCGATGCAGAAGCTGGGCCGCGCACCAGAGGGCGCGCGAAGCGGCCAGGTGATCTGTGGCCAGGGACGAGGAACCGGCAAAGCACTCAAGCTGCCGGATCGCGGCCGCGTAGGCGGCCGGCGTGGAGTAATGCGGGATCAGCCCGTCCAGGGGCCTGTCTTCGCCGCCGCGCAGCGATTCCAGCAGCAATCTCGAGTGCAGGTGGGCGGCGACCACCTCGCGATGCTCGATCAGCGCCATCGGGTCGGCCAGTTCCAGCAACTGCGCCATTGAGAACCGGGACAGGCGATTCCAGGACTTGCCCTGGGCCGGACCGTTCAACAGGGCCAGCGCCGCGTCGGCCTGATCGCGCCGGGCGGTGGCGGGAAAGAGCCGCGCCATCCAGAGCGTTCGCTGCTCCGGCGCGATGCCGGGCCAGACCTGGTCCGCCCTGAGCCTGTGTTTCCTGAGGAACTCCTCGATCGGCCGGTTGAGAAACAGGCACTGGCCGGGTGCGTACGGGGTCTTGAAGTCATCCTCGATGCCGCAGACAACATGGACGAATGCGATCGCATCGGCAGTCGCGGCCGCCCTCGCTTTGTTCCTCTCCCGGCGGGAGCGGGGGCAGCGGATGGGAACCTGAAACAGCAGCAGGTCCTCCGGCAGGCGCAGAGGCCGCGAGGTTGCCTGGACCTGGGAAACCACGCACCCGGCGCCGACCTTCGCATCCTTCAGAATTGAATGCTCGATCACGCTGCCTCGCCCCATGCTGGACCGACCCAGCAGCACCGAGTGATAGACCCTGCCGTCGGCCGGCAGCGGGCCATCGCTGTGCACGAGGATGTTCTGCTGGAAAAGTTCGGCCGCCGGCGAGGGATTCTGCCCCACCATCGCATCGCGGAACTGCCGCGTTGTTCCCAGGTGCAGGAACTCGCCGTCCAGTGTCATCGTCTGAAACGGGATTCCATGCAGCGCCTTCCAGAGGTGTCGCCGCCAGGGCTTGTTCGCGGAAATGTAGTCCTTCCGCGAGGTGGCGGCGGCCAGCGCTGCCGTCATGTCGTCATACAGGTCGATCTGTTCCTTGCAGGCGCCCAGCGTGGAATGCCCGGCGGCAAGCGATGTCAGCAGCCGCGCGCGGTCCGGGTCGAAGAACAGCAGGCCGGAATCGATCAGCACCTGGCCTCGCTGGTCGGTTGCCCCCGCTTCCCGCATTGTTTCGACCGGGACCTTCTGGAGCGTGCGCTGAATCCGGTTGTCCGGGCCCGTGACGAAAACGCCGTGGCCTCGGCCCATCTCCGCCGGCACGCGCATCGTCAGGGCCGTCACCCCCTGGCGCGGAGCACCGACGTGTCGATGGTCAAACAACAGGAACACGTCCCCCGCGAGAATGAGCATGCCCGGCCCGAGTCGTTCCGGCAGCCCCGCCAGCGTGATGTACAGGTGGTCAAACAGCGTCGAGATCTGCCCGTCGGGACGAAGCAGCGGCAGGGGAGCGAATATCTTGCCCAGCGGTGAATAGGCCGGCAGGCGCTGGCTGGCGCCGCCGGAATGGATCAGCAGGATGCGCAGGCGGTCGAAATCCTCCGGCCCGACGCGATACTGCCGCGACAGTTCCTTCATCACCCCAAGCGTCGCTCCGCCCGACCCGGCGCGGCGACCCGGCGGATCGGGCACCACCAGCGATTTCTGTATCGCCGGGAAGAACGACCCGGCCGGCCCGACGGCGCGATGCCGCAGCGCCAGTTCCTGCCGGTAACCCTGTGCCTGCTTCTCGTTGGCGGCCGTGAGAACCACAAAGTCCCAGCAATCCCCCGGCGCGCTGGTCTGCACCGCCCGGCGATAGGCGGCCGCGTTGGCCTCCATCGCGACGCGCAGGGTGGACATGGCAGCATGTTCAGCCATCTTGCACCACGCTTTCCAGGAGCCGCGCGATGTGCCGGCAGGCGATGGGGCGGTCATACAGCCGGACAAACGCCTCGCGGGCCCGCTGGCCCATCGTTTTCCGCAGTACGACGTCCGATCGTAAATCCCGCAACCGCGCCGCCAGCCCGGCCGCGTCACCGTTGGGGATCACGTATCCGCAGTCTGTCTCCTTGATCACCAGGGAGCATTCCACGTCCGGCGGTCCGATCATAACCGCCGGCCTGCCCACCGCCATGATCCCGTAGAGTTTGCTGGGAACGACAATGCCGCTGAATTCCGGCAACTGGCTGACCAGGTGAACATCCGCCAGGTTCAGCGAATGGTTCAGCCGCTCGCGGTCCTGGTAGGGCAGAAACCGCACCTGCGTCCAGCCGGCACCGGCGGCGCGTTCCTTGAGTTCGTCGAAGCGTTTGCCCCCGCCAATGAAGAGGAAGAGCGTCCCGGAATCCCCCTTCATCAGCTCGATGGCTGCCGCGATCGTCTCCACGTCATGCGCCATCCCCAGATTGCCCGAGTAGACGATGTTGAACGTGTCGGCGACGCCCAGTTCCGCGGCCAGCGGGTTGTCCCGTTTTTCCAGCGGCGAAAGCTGTGCGCCGTCCGACCATGGCGGCACGATATGGAAACGCCGTTCGAGTTGGGCAAGCCCGTATCGATCAACGGTCCTGCGGAGCATGTCGCGCCCCAGGACGATGATCGCATCGGATGCGTGGAGGGTCCGCCGCGTCAGCCGCGTCATGAGCCGGTCCGCCAGCGAGCCGTCTTGCAGGTAGCCCATCGCCACCGCCGCGTCGGGATACAGATCCATGATGTGATGAACCAGCCGCACGCGCCGTCCTCCCAGCCACCCCGTGAAACGCCGCTGGATCACGCCCAGCAGGGCTACCATGGGCGGCGTGGTCAGCGCGAGGATCACGTCAGGCCGGGGAATCCGTTGAAGTGTCACGAACGCGGCCGCATAGAACGTGAAAAAATCGCACGCCCTTCCCGGCAGGTGCTTCTTGCCGAAACTCGTCCCCCGCACGCGATGGATCTCGATGTTGCCGATGCGCTCATAACTCAGCGGGTGCGCCTGATCGGTGCCGTAGACATAGCGGGAACAGATCGCCGAGACGCGGTGCCCCTCCGAATCCAGATGCTGCGCCAAGTCCCACATCAACTGAGCCGTCGCGGCCACGTCGGGGTAGAACGGCTGGTTGAGAATGACAACGTGCATGCGCTGAAGGGTACTCAACGGTGCGACGCGCCGCACCCTACGTGTTCCTCGTGTACCACTCGATGGTCTTTCTCAGCCCGTCTTCCAGGCTGGTTGCCGCCGTGAAGCCGATCTGCTCGCGGGCCCGGCTCACGTCAAGGCAGCGCCGCGGCTGGCCGTCGGGCTTGGTTGTATCCCAGACGATCCGGCCCTGGAAGCCCGACAGCTTCGCCACCAGCTCGGTCAGTTCCCTGATGGTGATTTCGCGCCCCGAGCCCAGGTTCATCGGCTCGGGCGAGTCATACCGCTCCATCGCCCTCACCAGCGCCTCGGCGCAATCCTCGACGTAGAGGAATTCGCGGCTGGCCGACCCGGTGCCCCACGCCACGATCTGGTCGTCGCCGCGGTTCTTCGCCTCCACGCACTTGCGGATCAGCGCCGGAATCACGTGCGAACTGTTCAGGTCGAAGTTGTCCCTGGGGCCATACAGGTTCACCGGCAGCAGGTAGATGGCGTTCAGTCCATACTGCTGGCGGTACGCCTGGCACATCACCAGCAGCGCCTTCTTGGCGATGCCGTAGGGCGCGTTGGTCTCCTCCGGGTAACCGCTCCACAGGTCCGATTCCCTGAAAGGCACCGGGGTGAATTTCGGATAGGCGCAGATCGTGCCGACCTGGACGAACTTGCGCACATTGTTGCGCCTGGCATGTTCGATCAGATGCAGTCCCATCGCCATGTTGGCGTAGAAGAAACGGCCCGGATTCTCCCGGTTGGCCCCGATCCCGCCCACTTCCGCCGCCAGGTGCATCACCACCGTCGGCTTCAGTTCGCGGTAAACGCGGACAACGTCCGCCTCCTGCGTCAGATCGAAGTCCTTGCGCCGCGTGACGACAATGTCGCCGTATCCCCTGGCGCGCAGCTTCTCGACCACGAATGATCCCAGGAATCCCGCTCCGCCGGTAATCAGAATCCGGTCCGTCGAATTAGTCATCGCCTGACCATCCTTGCTGGACCCCCATTACGCTGAAGCCCGCATCAGTCGCAGCGTGCCGCCGGTGGAACCGGTGGCCTTGTCGTGATCGGCGATCAGCCGCTCGCGCCGGGCCAGTTCCATGTCGTGATCCACCATCATCTTCACGAGCCCCTTGAACGTGACCCTTGGTTTCCAACCCAGTCTCTGCCGGGCCCTGGTCGGGTCGCCCAGCAGCAGGTCCACTTCCGACGGCCGGAAGTAACGCGGGTCGATCTCGACGTGCTTGTGCCAGTCCAGTTGCAGCAGGCCGAAGGTTTCATCCAGGAACTCGCGGATCGAATGAGTCTCGCCGGTGGCCACCACATAATCGTCCGGCTGTTCCTGCTGGAGCATCAGCCACATCGCCTCGACATAATCTCCCGCGAAGCCCCAGTCGCGCTTGGCGTCGAGGTTGCCCAGGAACAGCTTGTTCTGCAGTCCCAGGGCGATGCGCGTGGCCGCCCGCGTGATCTTCCGCGTGACAAACGTCTCGCCGCGCCTCGGCGACTCGTGGTTGAAGAGAATGCCGTTGCACGCGAACATCCCGTACGCCTCGCGGTAGTTGACCGTCTGCCAGTAGCTGAACACCTTGGCGCAGGCATACGGGCTGCGGGGATGGAAGGGGGTGGTTTCCTTCTGCGGCGTCTCGACCACCTTGCCGTACATCTCGGAAGAGGAAGCCTGGTAGAATCGCACCGGCAGGTGCGTGTCGCGGATGGCCTCCAGCAGGTGGATCGTTCCCAGCGCGTCGCTCTGAATCGTGTAGACCGGCTGGTCGAAACTGACGCGCACATGCGACTGGGCGCCCAGGTTGTAGACCTCGTCCGGCTGCACGCGTGTGAGGATCTCTCGCAAACCCGTTCCGTCCACCAGGTCGCCGTAATGAAGAAACAGCCGTGCCTGCGGGTCGTGCGGGTCCCGGTAAAGATGCTCGATGCGATCGGTGTTGAACGTGGAGGATCGGCGGACGATGCCGTGCACCTCGTATCCCTTGTCCAGCAGAAACTCGGCCAGGTAAGAGCCGTCCTGCCCGGTAATGCCCGTGATCAACGCTTTTCGCGACTTGCTCATCTTGCTCCCGTGATATAACCCAGGTCCAGTCCTCGCAACAATCTTTATCGGCCGGCCAGCGTCAACTCTTAATCCACGCGCACGTTGCGCTCAAACGGCCGTCCTGCCGGTGATGGGTCGCCCGGCGGTCGATTCTCAACCGCCCACCGATGGTGATTCCGATTCCTGCATTCTGCGGCCTCCGCATCAAGGATATAATGTGCATGGGAGCAGTTTCCATGAAATCCCGCCCGTTGTGTGCCGTGCTGCCGATTCTCCTGGCGGTGTCCGCCACAAACGCACAGGTTGTGGCCCCGAATCGCGATTTCTACAACCGCGGGGGTGTTGCGCTCTACAATCCCGAGATCGACGTGATCAACAGTGGCGCGGTTCTTGAGGCAACACCCACCGTCTCGCGGGACCGCAAGTATGTCACCATCGCCACGGCGCCCCGTGTGACACAACTGGTCAGGATCGAGAAATTCCCCGTCGCCCGCGTCGGAGGGTGGGTTGGCGCCGCCCGGTCGATCGGTTCGCGCGTCGCGAATGCCAATAATCCTGGCGGCATCCTGCAACGGACAGGGATGACGCGCCTGGCCGCCCTCGATTTCTAAGAAAAGTCACGCGCAGTTGAGCCCCTTTGTTGCCGCGGCGCGATTGCGTTGCTTCAGACCGTGCTCGGCCAGCCATGCCCGGGTGTGGCGGCAGGGGCGAATGCGGGAGTTGTCCAGGATCACATGGATGACCTTCTTGTCCGGGGACGCCTTGACCCGCTTCCCGAGCGATTCGATGAACAGGCCGGTGTCGGCATCGGCCCGGATGCCTCATTGATCGAGCATGAACTGCGGCGGGGGTGGAAGCGACGTGGCCCCGCCCATCGAAGGATCATCCCGCTCGATGGCCCGCAGCACCAGGTCGATCCGCTGCCGACCTTCCAGGGGCTGGGCGGGGCGCAGTTGCCGAAGCGGTTGAACGACGATCAGACCCAGTTCCGTCAGTTCGTCCTGGGCGGCCTGTCGCTGGGCCCACGATTCGGCGCTGAGCCGCCGCACCAGTTCGTGAATGTGCAGGATCATCCTGTCGGAGGGCTGCGGGCGGGGCTGCACGTACTCGAGCACCAGAACCACGGGAATCTCGAATCGAGCGCCGCCGGCCGCGAGAAAGTCCAGGCGGCTGCACGCCAGCCGGCCCTGCAACAGCGTGTTGTCCCAGAGCGCGATCTGCACGTCCAGGGGCGAGCCGGGGACCGGCGCCAGTCGCTGAATTTGCGCGCCTTCAATCTGGATCGTGTCGTAAAGCGTCTGAAGGTCGAGCCGACCCTGGATCGTGCCCACGAGCAGGTCGTCGCCTTCCAGGCTGAGCGTCGCCTGTCCCGGGTCCGGCTCGTCCGAAACGATTGCCAGTTGCAGACGCGACAGTGCCGCCACGGGAAGGCGCAGCACCGTGTCGCCGTACCCGGACAGCGGCAGCTCCATCTGCCCGGCAAGCAGCAGCCCGGAAAAGCGGCTGCCATCGGCCAGGACGACCTGGTGCAGCGGGTTCTGATCCTGTTGGAACAGGATCGCCGCGATGGACGAGAACCTGAGCCTGACCGATCCCAGGCGCGTGAATACCTCAAGGTCCGTCTGCGGCGGATTGAACTCGATCCGGTCGCCGCTGCGAAGGATTGCCAGCGGCCGATCCGACTTCAACTGGTCGCTCTCGCCGGGTCGCCGCCGGTATCCGGCTCTGCTGATGTTCTCGATGGGCACATCAAGGACCTGCCCGGTGGACAGGCGCATCGACACCGTCTGGCACGAAAGCTGTCCGCCGATGATCTCGCCGCGCGTGGTAACCACCAGCTGGCGGGGACGAAACGCGCCGGCATTGAAGAAGGCGATGGCGCGGCTGGCGGGAATGGTAATCGGGCCAAACGCGGTCTGGATGGTGTACTGGGTATCCAGCAGGTCGCCGCGAAGCTGGTCGCCGCCCCGCAGCTCGATCACATCCTGGGCATCCCCGCGCAGGATCTCCAGTCCGCCGATGGAATCGCCGCCGGTCCTGAAATTCACGACGAGTTTCCGCAGCTCGGGCGGCAGCTGGGCAAGGTACTCGTTCTCGCGCGTGCCGGTCAGGAAGCTCATCGCGGCCGACGGACCGAAGCGGTAACCCTGCACGTGAACGACAATGACGGTCTGGCGCGCCGGCACCTCAAGATCGTAGGTCAGGTCGAGGTTGTCGCCGAACTGCTGGGTCTGGAAGGCGGGCACGACCTTGCTTGCCCGGCCCGCTCCCACCACGCCGACCACGTGCCGCTGGTCGCCGACGACCATGCCGATCGTCTTTCCGGAACTCCTGGCGTCGATCAGCGGCTGGGCGAACTGAACCATCCCGCCCATGTTGAAGTTGATCCGAAGCTGCACGCGCGTCTTCTGCGGCGAGGGGTTCTCGATGACCTCCGCCCAGCGACAGAAGCCAAGCCTGGCATTGACGGCCACTCGCCGGCTGATGACCAGGTTCTGCAGGTTCATCGGCCCGAGGATGACCTCGTTGCGCGCGGCGTCGAACTGTGCCATGCCGGTCATGCTGCGGAAGATGGTCTGGCCGTTGACGAAGAGCCGGCCGCCGCCGTCGTAGAGGTCATTGCCGCCGTCGCCGATGCTGCCGTCGTGCTGGATGTCCCAGTTGATGCCGTTGTTATCGCTGAGAACGATGGGCAGCGGCATCATCTGGGCGCGACAGGCGAGGCTGGTCAGGAAGACGACAGCCGCCACCCAAAGGCACGCGGTCGCCCCGGACACGGGCGGAGCATCCGTGCCGCGACCGGCGCAGCGCGCGCGGCCGAACATGCCTTCGGTTGCGCTGGGCGCGGGCAAGGGCATCGGGTGGAAATGAAATCGGGACATCCTCAATCGCACGCCGGCCTCCGGTTCGCACGGTCACTCGGCCATCGGAGCAACAGGGGTTGCGGCACCGCCGTCGCCCGCCTTCTCGCCCGGCTGAGTCGAGAACTGCTTGAGGATCGCGTCGATGCGCTGCTGGCCCTCCGGCGGCTGGCTGCCGCGAACCTGCCTGAGCGTGTCGGAAATTACCGGGCCCATGTTGAACAGTTTCTCCTGGGCCAGATCGCGCCGCTGAACGTCGTCGGCCGACAGGTCGGTCACGATTTCCCTGATGATTTCCATCGCGGCGGCCGAGGGCTGGGGCCTGGGCTGCCTGTACTCCTGCACCACGGCCACGGGCACGCGCAGCGTGATGCCGCTCTTGAGCCGGCAGGACAGGTCCTGCTCCTGCAACTGGCCGGAGATGGTGGTGTCGTCCCAGAGGGTTACCTGGACGTCGGCGGGTGCCCCGGCGATATGGACGATCCGCTTGATCTGCGGGGCGTCGACCTCGATCGTGCTGAAGGCCGTGTCGAGCTTGAGCTGGCCCGACAGCGAGCCGACGAGCATGTCCTCGTTGGCCAGGGCGAGCGTCGCGTCATCGTCGCCGACCTCCGACGGCCTGGCGGACAACTGCAGCCGGCGAACGCTGGAGGCGGGAAACTTGACGACCTGCTCGGGGCCTTCCCCGGCAAGCTTCATGTCGAACACCTCGCTGGCGACCAGGCCGGCAAAGCGGCTTCCGTCGGTGAGCAGGATGTCGTGCACCCCGTGTTCCTCGGCCTGGAAATTCACGGCCGCCAGCGACTGGGGCGCGATGCTCAGCGCCCCGTACCGCGTGACGACGGGAAGGTCGGCGGCGGGCATGGCGATGCCGATGCGGTCGCCGGTGCGCATCAGGATCATGGGTTTGTCGAAGGTCCATTCCTCCGGTTCGTCGGGCCGCTTGCGGTAGCCCATCCGCGACACCTGGCTGACAGGCACCTGCGTCACCTGCCCGCTTGAGAGTTCCAGGGAGAGTTTGTCGGCCGCCAGCTTGCCCCCGAAGATCTCGCCGTCGCGCGTGACCAGCAGCTGGCGCGGGCGGAATTCGCCGGCGTTGATCAGGCCGATCACCTTTTCGACGGGCAGCTCGATCGTGCCGTAGAAGGCTTCGAGTCGGTAGGTCTTCTCCTTGATCGTTCCGCGAAGCTGATCGCCGCTGCGAAGCTCGATCACGTCGAGGGTCTCGCCGCGGAGAATCTCGTAGTCGCCGATGAAATTCTCTCCGCCCCGGAAGTTGATGATCAGCCGGCGGATGGCCGGGGGAATGGCGGCCATGATCTTCGATTCCTTCAGGCTCAGCACGAAACGCTGCGCCTGGTCCATCGTGTTGGTGGTGTGGTGGAAGTGCATGATCGCCACTTCCTTGCCGGCGGGGATGCGCGGCGAGATGCTGGCCTGGACCATGCTGTTGCCCTGCTGGTAGTTGATCGTCAGGGCCTGCTTGGCGGCCTTGCCGGCGAACATGTCCACGACCGTTCGGCCGTTGGCGTGGGTCTGGGCGACCCACGCGATGTTCTGGTCCCGGCGCTTCGGGTCGGCGACGGTGCTGGCCATTTGCACCCCGTAGTTCAGGTGCGTCTGCAACTGGATGACGGGTGTCTGTTCCTGGTTGGACGTGTTCTTGAAGATATCGATGTAGCGGACGTACCCCTCCTCCTTGTTGACCAGGATGCGACGGGTGAGGGAGAGGTTGCCGACCGCAAGGTTCTCAATGACCAGTTCGCCGGTCTTTTCGTCAATCCGGCCCTGGTTGCCGCGCGCTCCCAACCCGGCATTGTTGACCTGGAGCATGGCCCCCTGGCTGTAGACCGGCATATTCCCCTGCTGCTGGAACTGACCGGTCTGGTAGAACATCCACTGGTTGCCTTGGTTGTCGGCAATGCTATGCGGCAGGTTGACTGTGCCGGCCACGGCACGGTTGACCGGCGCCACGCGGGCGCCGCGAATCACCTGCCCCCGGGCCGCGATGCTCCCTCCCAACACCCACGCTCCCAGCGCCAAGCCCATCGCCAGCGTTCTTGCGTTCATACGGCTCCTTGCCCACGGATGTCATGACCGGCCATTCAGACGCCGGCGGCGGGAAAAAGTTCAACTCCTCCGCCTCTGGACCCGGCGGAGGGCAGGGGTGGTGACGCTTGAGTCGACACGCGATCGTGTCTCCTCACACGCTCCTGGACAGGAAAATAACCTCGCCGCTGGTATGCCGCAAATCGCCGCACACGCAGCCGGCGATCACACGGGCGACCTCGGCCGGGTCCAGCGTCCTGTCGCGCGGGTACTGCTCCTCGCTGAGCAACGCACGGAACATGGCGGTTTCCACGGCCCCCGGCGCGATGGTATGCACCCGCATGCCGACGGCGGCACCCTCACGCGACAGCATCAGCGACAGCGTGTTCAGAGCCGACTTGGCCGCCCCATAGGCCCCGAATCCCGGCAGCGGGTCGCGACTGGCCATCGACGAAATGTTCACGATCACTCCGCTTTGCTGCCGGGCAAAGACCGGCCAGACGGCCCGCGCCAGATAGAAGGCCGACGACAGGTTCGTGTCGATCACCTCCCGCCACTGTTCGATGGTCATCTGCTTTAGTGCCACCGCCGGCGCCAGTCCGGCGCAATGAACCAGCGCATCGACCCGGCCCAGGGACTCGCCCGCGCCGTCGATCAGACGCTGGCAATCCCGGGGATTGGAAACGTCCATGGGGCAGCGCCATATCCGGGTCGCGGGCCGGCGGGCCTGCACAAGCCGGCCGCTTTCCTCGAGCTGGTCGGCGCTCCGGGCGGCCAGCGCCAGGTGGTAGCCCCGATCGGCCAGTTCCAGCGCCGTTGCCCGGCCAATGCCCCGGCCGGCGCCGGTGATCACTGCTACAGGTTCTTGCCGTTCCACCATCGCTCCAGATCTACGATTTCACAGGTCCGCAGCACCTGTCGCGACAGCTTGTAATAGCCCCGCACCTGGTTGCGGCAGACCGGATCGTTGATCACATCATCGATGGATCGGCCCAGGAACGCCAGCACCCGCTGCAGCGGCCGCTGTACGAGCACCTGTTCCACGGCGGTATCACCGCGGCGGCCCAATCGCGGAATGCCAAGTCCCATGCCATCCATGCTGGGAGATTATAGCGGGCAGGTCGGCGGAGTATGCGAGCGCGCACGCAGCTGGCAGCGAATATCGCTCAAACCGGGCCGATTCATGGCATTGTGCTATGCGCCAGGCGATTTTTGTGGCGGATTAAGCTTGACGTTAAAGGGATGTGACTTAGAATGGTTCTCAAGATCGCGGGGTAGAGCAGCCTGGTAGCTCGTCGGGCTCATAACCCGGAGGTCGGAGGTTCGAATCCTCCCCCCGCTACTTTTCGGGCCGTTGCACAACACGACGGCCCCACGGTTCACGCAAAGCGCCGCCGAGACAACTCGGCGGCGTTTTCGTTTTCTACGCCAGTTCC
>Ga0209381_1001307_pt1 | contig 41983 bp, 34 predicted proteins | sample DewCreD2012metaG_FD_184111 | JGI IMG/M metagenome (GOLD analysis project Ga0209381, IMG submission 184111) | Hot spring sediment bacterial and archeal communities from British Columbia, Canada, to study Microbial Dark Matter (Phase II) - Dewar... ... | reverse complement strand
AAAGCCAACCGCGGGCTCTTTTGGGCCTGACCTTGTAAAAAATCGCCCGCCGTCGAGCGCAAAACCGGACACAAAAAATCGCGCTTTGAAAATTTCCCAAGAAAAACAAAAGAAAGGGGGCTGTCCCTAGCGAAAGAAAGGGGCTGTTCCTTGTTTTCCCTTGTTTTTCAGTCGTCGCTTTCGCGGGAAGTCGGGGCTTCTTCGACCTTGAAGTCGCGGACCGCGTGCCAGTACACCAGCAATCGCTCTGTAAAACGTTCGCCATCGGGAAAGAGAGTGAAGGCGACGGATTTCCCCGCGTGATCGGGACTCATTCCGCTCAGGACCTGGCCGTCACGAAGCTGGACCCGTACTCTCTCGCCTGATTTTTCCGGTGGGGTCACCCCTGTCGGAATCATGAGTCGCACCAAGCGCACCTGGTCGGTTCGGATCTCTTGGGCCGCGTCGGAGGCGTCCCCCGCCTCCAGCCGGATGATTTCGTCGCCGACGCTCGGAGATTGTATGGTGCCCTTCCGGGTGAGGCCGCTGAGCAAAAACACAACGGCCTGCCGAGGTCCATCGAGATCGTTTTTCTTGAGAGCCTCTTTCCCGCCCAGTTCCACGGGGCGAGCCCCGGAGCGCCCACCGGATGAGCTGTCCTCGAATGCATCGGCGAAAAGGTCTTGCGCGTCGAGCGGTCCGGCGGCCACGGGAGGGCTTCGGCGAGCGGAAGGAATCGGCGGCGGCGTCGGGTGCGAAGTCGGCTGCGCTTGCAGCAGCTCTTCGATCTCCGAGAGCCGGGCCCGATCCTCCGGCGAGGCGGCGCCCAGCTTGACCCGGGTGAGAAGGATTTTGCGTTCCCGCTCCAGCCGCTTGGGGTCGTTCTTTTTCGCCATCGGTCGCCGACCTCTGCGCAAACGTACCTTGCTGCGCCGGCTTGTGCAAGATCCTTGACCCGGCCGGAAATTTGTAATGAAATCAATCGCCGAAAACGCCGAGCCAGCGGCGATCTCGGTCAACCCATTTCTCTCAGGAGTCGGCCATGGCTTTCTGTTCTTCCTGCGGCACCAAGAATCCCGATGGCGCCAAGTTCTGCGCTGGCTGCGGCCAGGCGCTGGCGGCCTCGGTTCCTCCGTCTCCAGCTCCAGCGGAGGGAATGGCCACCCAACCGCAACAACCGGCGGCGCCCAAGCCGATGACCGCGCGGGAAGCGCTGCGCAGCCAGCCGCCCGAGCCTCCCGCCGGCGTGCGTTCGGAGCCCGATCCCAACGCCCCGGGTCAGACCCAATTTTTTATGGCCGCGGCGCAGGTTAACGCCGCCTCGCGCGTGAAAAGAGTGCTGATCTTCATCGTGGGAGCCATCGTTCTGGGCGTTGTGACTTTCCTCGCCCTGCGATACGCCTGGCAGGCCAAGGAAGCCTCCATGACCAAGGAGACATCCGCGGTTCAGCCGGCGGGGGAGCCCGGCGCCAGCGCCGAGCCGGGGCAGCCAACCGCTGAGCCCGAGCCGCCCAAGCCGTCTCCGAGCGACAAGTCAGCCGACAAACCGGCGGATGGAAAACCCACGGAGGCGAAACCCGCCGATGACAATTCCGCGAGCGCCGAACCGGTGAAGGCCCCCGAGCCGGCCAAGGCGCCCGAGGCCAAGCCGGCCGCGCCCAAGAAGCCGGCCAAGAAGACTCGCTGACTTTTCCATCTGCGACCCAATCTCCTCCCTGCCAATCCATGGCGCTGGTCAACTTCGACAACGTTTGTCTTTCTTTTGCCGGCGAGACGGTGCTGCGCGATGTGTCGCTTCAGATCCGAAGGGGCGAACGCATCGGTCTTGTCGGGCGCAACGGCGCAGGGAAGACCTCGCTGCTCAGGCTCATTCTCCAGGAGATCCTGCCCGACCGAGGCGCGATCGCCATCGAACGCGGCTTGCGCATCGGTTATTTGCCGCAGACGCCGGCGTTGGGCGGACAGGACACGGTGCTGGGCACGGTGATGGCCGCCCGTTCCGACCTGCTCGAACTGCGCCGCCGCATCGAGGAGCTCTCCGCCGAGGCGGAGCGGGGCGACCCGCGCTTGCTGGCCCACCTGGGAAAGCTCCAGGAGGAATATCAGCACGGCGGCGGCGACGACCTGGAGCGGCGGGCGACCCTGGCGCTGCACCACGTGGGATTCGGCGCCGGGAGTTTCGAGCAGCCGGTTTCGGTGCTCTCGGGCGGAGAGCAGAGCCGGCTCTGGCTGGCCCGCATCCTGATGCTCGATGCGGATCTGCTGTTGCTCGACGAGCCGACCAACCACTTGGACATCCGCGGAACCGAATTCCTCGAGGAGTACCTGCGCGACTTCCACGGCGGCGCCATGGTGGTCACGCACGACCGGGCCTTCCTGGACGCCTTCGCCACCTCGGTGGCCAGCATCGAGCCGGACCGGCGGCTGTTCGTGCTGCCCGGCGACTATGCCCATTTCCAGCGGGTGCGCGCCGAGCGCCGGGCGCGGCAGGAGAAGGAAGCGCGCCTTCAGCAGGCGCAGATCGAGCACGATCTGGACTTCATCCGGCGCACCCACGCCAACCAGAAGGCGGCACAGGCGAAGAGCCGCGAAAAGAAGCTCGAACGTCTGGAGCGCATCGAGGCGCCCGTGGCCGAGGCGGAGACCTTCCGCCTGTCGTTCCCCGAGGTCGAGCCGAGCGGCAAGATCGTGTTCACCGCGCGCGAGGTGAGCCTCCGGCCCGGCAGCCAGCTCTTGCTCGATCGAGCCAGCTTCACCATCGAGCGCGGCGAGCGGGTGGGCATCATCGGGCCGAACGGCTGCGGCAAGACCACGCTGCTCGAGGTGCTGGCCGGGCGCCAGGCTCCCGAGCGGGGAGAGATCAAGACGGGTTTTCGCGCGCTCATCGGGTTCTACGACCAGATGCTCTCCAACCTCAACCTGGGGCGCACCGTCCTGGAAGAACTCTCCCAGCGCCGCCCCGAGCTCTCCGAACAAGCGTTGCGGGACCTGGCCGGGCGTTTCTTGTTTCACGGAGACGACGTCTTTCGCCGGGTCGAGACTTTCTCCGGCGGCGAGCGCAGCCGCCTGTCTCTGCTCCTGCTGGTCATGGAGCGCCACAACGTGCTCCTGCTCGACGAGCCCACCAACCACCTGGACATTCCCTCGCGGGAGGTGCTGGAGGAGGCGCTGCTGGCCTTCCCCGGAACATTGATCGTGGTGAGCCACGACCGCTACTTCCTCGATCGGGTGGCGCGGCGCATCCTGGCCTTCGAGGACCGCGCCATCAACAACCAGCTCGGCAGCTACAGCGAGCTGCGCCGGTCCGGCCGCATCCTGGGCGCCTCCCAGGACGAGGAAGAAGAAGATCCGGCCGGAGAGCAGGAACGCCGCCGCCGCCGGGAGGAGTTCGAGCGGCGCAAGCGCAGCCACCGCGAGCGGGAGGGCCGCGCCCGACGCCTGCGGGAGCTGGAGGCCGCCATCGCCGAGCACGAACGAAAGACCGAAGAGTTGGTTCAGCGAATGTCCGATCCGGCCATGGCCCGCGACTGGGCCGGGCTGGAGCGGTTGCAGCAGGATAAGAAGGCCGTGGAGAACGAGCACGAGAAGCTGCTGGTGGAGTGGGAACAACTGGCCTCGTTGGTCGAGGAGACCGATGGAAGCGACCCCGCTTGAGCTCGAAGGGCTGGACCCCGCCATCGTGCGTGGGCTTCTGGACCTGGGATACCGCGAGCTGCTGCCGGTGCAGAAGGCCTGCCTGAAGCCGTTGCTCGATGGGCGTTCGATCTCGGTCCGCTCCCGCACCGGCACGGGCAAGACCGCGGCCTTCGGCATCCCCCTGCTCCAGTCCATGGACCCGGCTCGCGCGGGCGTGGACCTCATGGTGCTGGCCCCCACGCGCGAGCTGGCGGCCCAGGTGGCCCGCGATCTGGCCGCCATCGGCCGCCATCGCCATCTGCGCGTGGCCGGGGCCTGGGGCGGCGCCAGCCTTCCCGAGCAGACCCGCGCGCTGCGCGAGGGCGCCCAGATCGTGGTGGGGACCCCCGGCCGCATGCTCGATCTCGTCGAGCGCAAGGTGCTGCACCTGGGTCAGACCACCCGCGCGGTGTTGGACGAGGCCGACGAGATGCTGTCCATGGGTTTCATCGAGGACGTCACCCGGCTGCTCTCGGCCTGCCGCTCCCTGCGCCAGCTGGTGATCCTGTCCGCGTCGCTGGACCCGGCCACCGAGAGCCTGATCGCCTCCTTCGCCTCCGACATCGTGCGAGTGGACCTCTCCACCGACGGGCTGTCGGTGGAGGAGATCGACAACGTCTGCTACGAGATCGGCGACGACCTGCCGCGTACCCACTACCTGCTGTACGCCCTGGCCGCGCACCGGCCTTCCTCCGCCATCGTGTTCGTCAACACCCGCACCGACGCCTCGCTGGTGGCCACGGTCATGGCCCGGGAGGGTTATAGCGCCGAGATGCTGTCGGGCGCCCTGGCCCAGCGCGAACGCGAGCGGGTGATGCAGGGGATCCGCGAGGGCCGGCTGCGATTTCTGGTGGCCACCGACATCGCGGCCCGCGGCATCGATATCTCCCACCTGTCCCACGTGTTCAACTACAACCTTCCCGAGGATCCGGCGGTGTATCTGCATCGAGTGGGGCGGACCGGACGGGTGGGGCGCAAGGGTACGGCCGTCAGCCTGCTCACCGCCCGCGACCTGCGCACCCGCTCCGAGATCGAACGTCGTTTTCGCGTGGCTTTCCGCCGGCTCGCCTTTCCTCCGCCGGCCGAGATGGTCAAGGAGAGGATCATGGCCCACATCGAATCTCTGCTCTCGTCCGCCGAGGCGGCCATCTGCGACGGCTTTGCCGAGGAGGCCAGAGTCATCCTGGGGCATCCGCGCGCCGAACAGATCGTGGCCTTTCTGCTCAAGCGCAACGCCGAACGGGTCCACGACGAGCAGCGCAGCCCGGACAACCGACCAAGCCCCGAACCCCGCCGCGGTCCTCCGCGCCGCCGCCGCCGCCGCTGAAAACGATGACCTCCATCCTGGGATTGTCGGCCTTCTACCACGACAGCGCCGCCGCGCTGCTTGTGGATGGCGCCATCGCCGCCGCGGCCCAGGAAGAACGCTTCACCCGGATCAAGCACGATGCCTCCTTTCCCCGGCATGCCGCGGCCTTCTGCCTTGAGCGGGCCGGGTTGCGGCCGGAGGACGTCGACTGGGTGGTCTTCTACGACAAGCCGTTGCAGAAGTTCGACCGGTTGCTGGAGACCTACCTGGCCTTCGCCCCACGCGGCTTTGCGTCCTTCTATTCCGCGCTGCCCCAGTGGCTCCGGCAGAAGCTGCGCCTGCGCCGCATCATCCGGCGGGAACTGGGCGGCCGCCTGCGGCGCCGCGTCCTGTTCTGCTCGCACCATCAGTCGCACGCCGCCTCGGCCTTCTACCCCTCGCCGTTTGCCGAGGCCGCGGTGCTCACCGTGGACGGGGTGGGCGAGTGGGCCACCGCCAGCATCGGCCGCGGCCGGGACAACCGCGTCGAGATGCTGCGCGAAATCGCCTTTCCCCACTCGCTGGGCCTGCTGTATTCGGCCTTCACCTACTTTTGCGGTTTTCGGGTCAACTCCGGCGAGTACAAGCTGATGGGCCTCGCGCCCTACGGCGAGCCGGTGTACGAGCAGCGCATCCGCGAGCACCTGGTCTCGATCGCCGAGGACGGCTCCTTCTGGCTCGACCAGCGCTACTTCGACTACTGCGCCGGGCTGCGCATGACCTCGCGGCGCTTCGCCGAGCTGTTCGACGGGCCGCCGCGCTCTCCCGAGGGGCCGCTCACCCAGCGCGAGATGGATCTGGCCGCCTCCATCCAGCGGGTCACCGAGGACATCCTGCTGCGCATGGCGCGGGAGGCGCACAGGCTGACCGGTTGCGAGGACCTGTGCCTGGCGGGCGGAGTGGCGCTCAACTGCGTGGCCAACGCCCGCTTGCTGGCGGAGGGGCCCTTTCGCCGCTTGTGGATCCAACCCGCGGCCGGAGATGCCGGGGGTGCGCTGGGCGCGGCCTACCTGGTCTGGCACGAACTCCTCGGCTGCCCGCGTCCGGCGCCGTCCGGCGATGCCCAGCGGGGTTCGCTGCTGGGACCGGAGTACGCCGAGGCGGAGGTTCGCGAGGCGCTGGAGGCGGCCGGGGCAAAGTACCATTTTGTGCCCACCGAGGAAGAAATCCTCGAGCGGACGGCGGAGCTGCTTTCGCAAGGCAAGGTGGTGGGGTTCTTTCACGGGCGCATGGAATTCGGCCCCCGGGCGCTGGGATCCCGCAGTATCCTCGGCGATCCCCGCGACCCCGGCATGCAGTCGCGCATGAACCTGAAGATCAAGTTTCGCGAGAGCTTCCGGCCCTTCGCCCCGGCGGTGCTGCGCGAGCATGCCACGGAATACTTCGATCTTCCGCCGGGCGTGGAGAGCCCGTACATGCTGCTCACCGCCCCGGTGGCGGCGGCCCATCGCCGGGCGGTCGACGACACTGGCAAGCGGGGGATGGAACTGCTCGCGCTGTTGCGTTCCGACATCCCGGCGGTGACCCACGTGGACGGATCGGCCCGTCTCCAGACCGTGGACGAGGAGCGCCACGGCCGGTTCGCCCGCCTGCTGCGGCGCTTTCACGAGCGGACCGGCTGTCCGGTGCTGATCAATACCAGCTTCAACGTGCGCGGCGAGCCCATCGTCTGCTCGCCCGGGGACGCGCTGCGCTGCTTTCTGGCCACCGACATGGACGCGCTGGTCGTCGAGAACTTTTTGCTGATAAGATCGGAGCAGCCGCCGCGGTTGCTTTCGCGGCGCGAGGAGCACCTTTCGCGTTTCGCCCTGGACTGAACGCGCCGGACGAGGAGAGAGCATGCGCTGGCCGTCCATCCCGTCGCCGTCTCGCCGCGACCTTGTCGTCTTTGGCGCCGGTCTGTGGCTGCTCTCTTTGTTGCTGGCCGGCCTTTTCTGGATCCGGGGCGCTTCATGGCTGGGAACGGCCCTGGCCGGCGGCATCCCGCTGGCGCTGGCGCTGGTCTTTGTGGCAGCGCCACCCGCGCGCCGGCCCCTGTACCTGGGCGTGTCGCGGCTGTTCTATCCGATCGGCCTTGCTGTGACCGCGGCGCTGCTCGGGCTGCTATTTTGGGGTCTGGTGACGCCGGTCGGGCTGCTGCGGCGCGGCATGGGCGCCGATCCCCTCCGCCTGCGCCGCCCGGCGCCCGGCTTCAGCCTCTGGAGTCGCTCGGCCGATCCGCCCGAGGCCCGGCGGTATTTTCGGCCCTATTGAAACGGGAGAGCCCATGCCCGACCCCGAAACGATCGATCCCCGCCCGTCCGACGAGCTGGAACGCGCCGCGAAGGAGAAGGACCCGTCCCTCGTCGCCGAATTTTTCGCGTTTTTGCGCCACAACAAGAAGTGGTGGCTCATCCCGCTGCTGTTTGCGCTGCTGGTGCTGGGCACCGTGATGATCGTGGGCGGCAGCGGCGCGGCGCCCTTCATCTACGCCTTGTTCTAGCTCTGCGTTGGAGAGTGCGGGGAGCCGATGCGATTTTTCAAAGGGTCCGGCCGGATCGCCGCCGCGAAATCACGCATCGGCCGGGGCGCCGGGTCGCATGGGAGAGGGAGCGGATCGGGCCCCGCGGCCGCGCCAGACGTCGCGGTCCGGGCCAATATGCCTCGTCAGCCCCGGCGCGCCAGCCAGTTGGGCACCTCCTCGGCCGGCATGGGGCGGCCGAAGTAGAAGCCCTGCAAGAAGTCGCAACCCCGGTCGCGCACGATGGCGAGCTGGGCCTCGGTCTCCACTCCCTCGGCCACCACCTCGAACCCCAGGGCGTGGGCCAGGTTGACCACGGCGTTGATGATGGCGGCGGCGGAGGGATCGGATTCCAGCCGGCGCACAAAGCCCTGGTCGATCTTGAGCACGTCCGCGGGAAAGCGCTGCAGCGATCCCAGCGACGAGTAGCCGGTGCCGAAATCGTCGATGAGCACGCGGATGCCGAGCTGGCGGAGCTCGGCGAGCACCCGCACCGCCTGCTCCGGGTTGCGTGCGGCCAGCGACTCGGTGATCTCGATCTCCAGGCAGGCGGCCGGGAGCTGGTGTTCTTCCAGGACGCGCCGAAGGTGGAGCGGCAGGTGGGCGTCCGAGAACTGCGCCGCCGAGAGGTTGCAGGACACCGCCAGCGGCGGCGAGCCCGAGCGCTGCCAGCGCCGCGCCTCGCGACAGGCCTGCTCCAGGATCAGGCGCGAGATAGGTTCGATGAGTCCGGTTTCCTCGGCGACCGGGATGAATTCTCCGGGCGAGACGAACCCCCGCTCCGGGTGGCGCCAGCGGGCCAGCGCCTCGAAGGCCACCGGCTGCAAACGGCGCGCCTCCACGATGGGCTGGAAGTGGGCCTCGAACTCGCGCCGCTCCACCCCGCGCCGCAGATCGGTCTCCAGGCGCTGCAGCGACAGCGCCCGCTGGTGCATGCCGGCGTCGAACACCGCGAAACGCCCCCGGCCGGCGGCCTTGGCCCGGTACATGGCGGTGTCGGCGTTGCGCAGCAGATCCTCGGCGCGGGTGTAGCCGGCGCCCGAGAGGGCGATTCCGATGGAGGCGGAGGTGTAGATGGGCCGGCCGCGGATGGTGAGCGGTTGCGCCAGGCTGGCGAGCAGTCGCTCGGCCAGGCGGGTGGCGTCTCCCACTCCGCGCAGATCCTCCTGGAGAATGATGAATTCGTCACCGCCCAGGCGGGCCACCGTGTCCTGCCGGCGGGCGCATTCCACCAGGCGTCGGGCCGCTGCTCGCAACAGCTCGTCCCCGGTATCGTGGCCCAGCGAGTCGTTGATGTTCTTGAAGCGGTCGAGGTCGAGAAACAGCACCGCGAACTGCGCTTCCGGGTGGCGTTGGGATCGCTGCAGCGCCCGCTCCAGACGGTCGGCCAGCAGCGCCCGGTTGGGGAGCTCGGTGAGGGCGTCGTACAAGGCCTCGCGCTGCAGGCGCTCCTCGTAGCGTTTGCGCTCGCTGATGTCGCTGCCGTAGAGGTTGACCTGGCCGAGATCGGGCACCGGCGTGTAGGTCCAGGCCAGGGTCCGGTCGCGCACGCGGCACTCGCTGTCGGTGATGGGAAGACCGGTTTCGAGACAGGCGCGCACCAGGTCGAGGTGGTTTTGGGGCAGGATGTCGGCCAGATCGACGGAGAGTTCGGCCAGCAAGCGCCCGGCCGCGGCGTTTTGCAGGATCACGAACCCGGCCGCGTCCACCTGGAGCACGGGGAAGGGGTTGTCGCGGGTGAGCGCCGCCAGGCGCAGGGCGTCGTCCTCGGCCCGGCGAAACTCGGTGACGTCGCGCAGGTTGCCCCACAGCCGGACCAGGTGGCCGTCCTCCAGCACGCCGGTCACGTTGCCCAGCAAGGCGCGCACGTTGCCGTGCGAGTCCACCCGCCGCAGGGGGATGTTGGCCAGCTGGTAGCCGCCGCGCAAGAAGGCCTTCAGCAACTCATCGCCGTCTTGCGCCCCGGCGAGGAAACGCTCCAGAAGCCCCGTTCCGGCGAGCTCGTTCTCGGCAAGCTCCAGGATGGCCGAGAGCTCGTGGTTGCACTCGGCGAGGCGGGCGTCGGAGCGCAGGCGCGCAAGTTTCTCCGCTTCGGGCAGGGCGAGGGGCAGCGGCGGCTTCAGATCGAAGCGGCACATGCCCACCGGCACCCGGTCCAGCAGCGAGCGCACCACCTCGCCGCACTCGGGCGGCACGGATGTGGATTCGTCAAAGGCCACGGCGCTCCCGCGTTCCTCAGCCCAGCCGCACGCACAGATCCACGTCGCAGTCGCTGAGACGCTGCACCTGGATCCGGCCCGGCGTCTCGTACGCCGCCAGCGCGCCCTCGAAGATGCCCAGATGATAACTGTCGGGGAAGGTCCAGATGTTGCGCAGCTCGATGTACACCGCGTCGTCTTCCACCGCTCCCACCTCCGCCTTGCCGTGGGAGGAGAAGAGCTCGTAGGCCCGGCTGGTGAGCTTGAATGCCGAGCGGACGTTCTTTCCGGCCACCGAGAACAAGAAGGTCCCGGCGGCGGTCTCGCGCAGCGCCGGGAACACCGACCGTCCGAGCCGGCGCAGCCCCTGCCGAAGTGGAAGATCGGGATGGAGGATCTCCGAAGCCTTGCAAAGAACCTGGGCCAGTTCGAAGGAGGGATAGCTCAGCAGCTTGTAGTACTCCCGACCGAAGGGATCCTGTTTTTGCTTTCGCCGCACCTGCTCCACGGCGTTTTGAAAGAAGATCCCGCGGACCGTGGAATCCCTGGGCATCCTGGCGATGAGGCCGTCCGCATCCAGCGGCGCGTTCCAGTCGGGATCCGAGAAAAGCTCATCCCCGCTCGTTGGGTTCATGGCAATCCTCCCGCTTCCCGCAAGCGATCTTCTAGCGCCAAAACCGCCTCCGTGCAAATCGAAATTCGGCCGGGCCGTCAGCGCGCGTAGCAATACCGGCATCCATGGCGGCAGGTGCCGTAGCGCCCGATGTCCACGCTCGAATGGCAGCGGCAGTCGGGCCGCTGCGCGCGGTCCTTGCGGGCCGGGACTTCCCGGCCGAAAAGCGCTGCGAGCTTCTCTCCGTCGATGCAGCGGGCGGGTCCGATGCCGAGCGGCGAAAGGTCGGCCGGCTCGCAGCAGGCGCGCATCTCGAACCCCTCCGAGCGGGCGATGGCCGCAAGGTCGCAGAGCAGCGCCCGCGCCTCCGGATCGGAAGGCCCCGGGCGCGAAAAGATCCAACCGTCGCGTTCGAGGGGCTGCAGGGCGCGCTCGGTCTTTCGGTACCAGTCGAGCAGGCTCACGGTGACGCCGCAAAGCCGCCCGCGCAGTTTGCGGGCCATGTCCGCGAAGGCACGGCGGTGTTCATCGGGGCCGGTGCGGTTGGAGAGCACGATGGGATCGTAACGCCAGTGGACCCGTTTCGGCCCCAGCCGGTCGGCCAGGGCCAGCGCGGCCTGGATGCGTTCCTCCAGCGGAGCGAGGCCCGGTTCCAGCGGCGGGCCGTACGGCGTGATGGTGATGTGGAAATACGTTCCGATTCCGCGTTGTTCGATATGGCCGAGGCCGTCCATGATGGGGCGCGGATCGCGGGTCCAGAAGACGATGGCCTCGACATCGTTTGGCCGCAGCGAGACTTTACGAACCATTGAATGGTTTTGGGGGTTGGGGACCTCGATCTGGCCGGTGCGGATGCCGTCGATGAACCAGCAGGAAAAAAAAGCGCAGATGTCGGTGCGGCGGCTCGCGGAGATGATCACGGCGGCCAACCTCCGGGGCAGATGGTAACATGCTGAAAAAAAACAAAAAAGATTGGGGACAGGCCCCGTTTTTTTGGGTCTTTTTCGGCCCAAGGGCCCGGGAGCGCGCACCGGTTTTCACGCGAAGAAAATTGAACAAAAAAACAAATCATATCAATAAGTTAAATGATGACGCGCGATCCGTTTTTCCTTTACATCCAAAGCCGGGAATGCTATTGTCCGCGGGCTGGTTGGGTATTTGCGAAAGATGAAAATTTCTTTCAAAAGACGGGAAGTTGCGCAATGACCGATGAACAGAAAACGGACAACGGAGCCAGCCGGAAACAGATCGCGGTAGACGAGTACAGCGCCGACAAGATCAAGGTGCTCGGCGGCCTGGACGCGGTGAGAACCCGGCCGGCCATGTACATCGGCTCCACCGGCCCGCAGGGACTGCACCACCTGGTGTACGAGGTGGTGGACAACTCCATCGACGAGGCGCTGGCGGGGTTCTGCGACGCCATCGAAGTCACCATCCACGCCGACAACCGAATCACCGTGCTGGACAACGGCCGCGGCATTCCCACCGACATGCACAAGACCGAGCATCGCCCCGCGGCCGAGGTGGTGATGACGGTGCTGCACGCCGGCGGGAAATTCGACTCCGGCGCCTACAAGGTCTCGGGCGGCCTGCACGGCGTGGGCGTCTCGGTGGTGAACGCCCTCTCCAAGGAACTCGAGCTCGAGATCTTCCGCAACGGCCGCATCCACCGCCAGATCTACCGCCGCGGCCAGCCGGCGACGCCGCTCACCATCGAGGGCGAGACGTCCCGCACCGGAACCAAGGTGACCTTCCTGGCCGACGAGGAGATCTTCGGCAGCATCGAGTACAATTACGACGTCCTGGCGCAGCGGCTGCGCGAGCTGTCCTTCCTCAACCGCGGCGTGTTCATCTCGCTCAAGGACGAGCGCACCGGCAAGAGCGCCGAGTTCAAGTACGAGGGCGGCATCAAGAGCTTCGTCGAGCACCTCAACCGCAACAAGACCCCGCTGCACCCCAACGTCATCTATTTCGCCGGCGAGCACGAGGACGTGGCCGCCGAAGTGGCCATGCAGTACAACGACGGCTACCAGGAAACCGTCTTCTCCTTCGCCAACAACATCAACACCGTGGAGGGCGGCACCCACCTGGTGGGCTTCCGCGCCGCCATCACCCGCACCATCAACGCCTGGGCCCAGAAGAACAACCTGCTCAAGAACCTCTCCGAAAACCCCTCCGGCGAGGACACCCGCGAGGGGCTCACCGCGGTCATCTCGGTCAAGCTCCACCACCCGCAGTTCGAGGGGCAGACCAAGACCAAGCTGGGCAATTCCGAGGTCGAGGGCGTGGTCAAGACCATCGTCAACGACCAGCTCTCGGCCTACCTCGACGAGAACCCGGCCGTCGCGCGCGCCATCTGCGAAAAGATCGCCCAGGCGGCCCGCGCCCGCGAGGCGGCCCGCAAGGCGCGCGAGATGGTGCGGCGCAAGGGCGCGCTGGAGGGCCTGTCGCTGCCGGGCAAGCTGGCCGACTGCCAGGAGCGCGACCCGGCCAACGCCGAGCTGTTCCTGGTGGAGGGAGACTCCGCCGGCGGCTCGGCCAAGCAGGGGCGCGACCGGCGCAACCAGGCGGTGCTGCCGCTGCGCGGCAAGATCCTCAACGTGGAGAAGGCCCGCTTCGACAAGATGCTCTCCTCGGAGGGCATCGCCACCCTGATCACCGCGCTCGGCACCGGCATCGGCAAGGACGAGTTCGACGCCGGCCGCCTGCGCTACCACCGCATCGTGATCATGACCGACGCCGACGTGGACGGCAGCCACATCCGCACGCTGCTGCTGACGTTCTTCTACCGGCAGATGCCCGAGATCATCGAGCGCGGCCACCTGTACATCGCCCAGCCGCCGCTCTTTCGCGCCAAGCGCGGCAAGGAAGAGGTCTACCTCAAGGATCAGCGCGAGCTCGACGACTTTCTGCTGCGCCACGGCGCCAGCAAGGTGACGGTGCGCCCCGCGGGGAACGGCAAGAGCGAGTCGCTCACCGGAGAGCGGCTGCAGTCCTTCTGCCGCGACGTCATCCGCTATCGCGACATCCTGTCCCGCATCGGCAAGCGCAAGGATGAGCGTCTGGTGGACGCGGTGGTCATGGCCACCGGCATCCACGCCGAAACGGTCAACCGCAAGGAGGAGCTGATCGAGGAGATCCAGCGGGTGCAGGACTACCTGGAGCGGGTGCACCCCGACGTGCTGCCGCTCTATCCCGAGCTGGAGCAGGATCCCCACTACCCGGGATTCCGCTTGCGCATGCAGACGCACCACGGCGGCACCCGGGCCGAGACCATCCTGGATCGCGACTTCCTCAACCGGGCCGAGTTCTCCGACCTCAGAAAATTGCGAGAGCGCTTCCGCGAGCTGGGCGATCCGCCCTACGAGATCGGCGACGGCGAGGCCACCCAGCGGGCGGACACGCCGATGGCCGTGCTGGAGCGGGTGCTGCAGGCCGGCGCCAAGGGCCAGGCCATCACCCGATACAAAGGACTGGGCGAGATGAACCCCGAGCAGCTCTGGGACACCACCATGAATCCCCAGACCCGCAGCCTGCTGCGGGTGCGCGTGGATGACGCCGTGGCCGCGGACGAGATCTTCACCATGCTCATGGGCGACGCGGTCGAGCCCCGGCGCGAGTTCATCGAGAAGCACGCCCTCGAAGTCGCCAACCTGGACATCTGACATGAAGCGCTGCGTTTTCTTGGGACTGGGTCATTACGTTCCCGAGCGCCGGGTGACCAACCAGGAGCTCACCGCGCTGATGGAAACCACCGACGAGTGGATCGTGGAGCGCACCGGCATCCGCCAGCGCTACTGGGTCCCGCACGAGATGGGTGGCTCCGAGCTGGCCGAGCACGCCGCCCGCGAGGCCCTGGCCCGCGCCGGCCTCGAGCCGGGCGATATCGACTGTATCATCCTGGCCACGCTGTCGCCGGAGCACACCTTTCCCGGTACGGCCTGCTTCCTGCAGGCGCGTCTGGGCATCCCCGGCATCCCCGCCGTGGACATCCGCAACCAGTGCTCGGGGTTCATCTACGGCCTGTCCATCGCCGACGCCTGGATCCGCGCCGGCCAGTACCGGCGCATCCTGCTGGTGGGCGCCGAGGTGCACTCCACCGGGCTCGACATCAGCACCCGCGGCCGGGACGTGGCCTGCCTGTTCGGCGACGCGGCGGCGGTGGCGGTGCTGGGAGCGGACGACGGCGGCGAGCGCGGCGTTCTCTCCACGCACCTGCACGCCGACGGGCGCTTCGCCAAGGCGTTGTGGATCGAGGCCCCCGGCTCGCGCTTCCATCCCCTGCGCATCTCGCACCAGATGCTGGACGAGGGGCGCCATTTTCCCAAGATGAACGGCCGACAGGTGTTCACCGCCGCGGCCCAGCGCATGCCGGAAGTGATCCGCGAGTGCCTGAAGGCGAACGGTCTGACCATCGACGACGTGGCGTTGCTGGTGCCGCACCAGGCCAACCAGCGCATCACCGAGCTGGTGGCCCGCCAGCTCGGCATCCCCATGGAACGAGTGGCGTCGAACATCGAGCGCTACGGCAACACCACCGCGGCCTCGATACCGTTGTGCCTGTACGAGGCGGAACGCGACGGCCGGCTGCGGCCGGGCGATCTGGTGGTGCTGGCCTCGTTCGGGGCGGGCTTCACCTGGGCCAGCGCCGCGGTGCGCTGGTGAGAGGAAGGCGTCATGAGCGATAGCTTCCTGGTCAACCGCACCCTGGTGGCCATCGAGGACGAGATGCGCTCGTCCTACCTCGATTACGCCATGAGCGTGATCATCGGCCGGGCGCTGCCCGACGTGCGCGACGGCCTCAAGCCGGTCCACCGGCGCATTCTCTTCGCCATGTTCAGCGAGGGCCTGCTGCACAACAAGAAGTTCTCCAAGTGCGCCGGCGTGGTGGGCGAGGTGCTCAAGAAGTACCACCCCCACGGCGACGCCGCGGTGTACGACACGCTGGTGCGCCTGGCCCAGCCCTGGAACATGCGCTACCCGCTGGTGGAGGGCCAGGGCAACTTCGGCTCCATCGACGGCGATCCCCCGGCCGCCTACCGCTACACCGAGTCCCGTCTGGAGAAGCTGGCCGAGGAGATGCTGCGGGACATCGACAAGGAGACGGTGGACTTCGTCCCCAACTTCGACGGTTCGGCCCAGGAGCCGGCCATCCTGCCCGCGGCCTTCCCCAACCTGTTGGTGAACGGCTCCACCGGCATCGCGGTGGGCATGGCCACCAACATCCCGCCCCACAACCTGCGCGAGATCATCGACGCCACCGTGCACCTCATCCGCCACCCCGAGTGCGCCGTGGACGATCTGATGCGCATCGTGCCGGGGCCGGATTTTCCCACCGCTGGCATCATCTGCGGCCGGGAGGGCATCGCCCAGGCATACCGCACCGGCAAGGGCATCGTCGAGGTGCGCGCCCGGGCCGCGGTGGAGCTGCACAAGAAGACCGAGCGCGCCTCCATCGTGGTCACCGAGATCCCCTACCAGGTCAACAAGGCGCGCCTGATCGAGCGCATCGCGGAGCTGGTGCGCGACAAGAAGATCCAGGGCATCTCCGACGTGCGCGACGAGAGCGACCGCGAGGGCATGCGCATCGTGGTGGAGCTCAAGCGCGACGCGGTGGCCGAGGTGGTGCTCAACCAGCTCTACAAGCACACGCCCATGCAGTCCAGCTTCGGCATCATCATGCTGGCCATCGTGGGCGGCCAGCCCCGGGTACTCAACCTGAAAGAGATGATCGAGCACTACGTGGCCCACCGCCGAGAGGTCATCCGGCGGCGCTGCGCCTTCGAGCTGCGCAAGGCCCGCGAACGCGAGCACATCTTGCAGGGGCTGCGCATCGCCCTCGACCACCTGGACGCGGTCATCGCCCTGATCCGCAAGAGCCGCGATCCGGACGAGGCCCGCGCGGGCCTGGTGAAGTCCTTCGGGCTCACCGAGATCCAGGCGAACGCCATCCTGGAGATGCGCCTGCAACGCCTGACCGGCCTGGAGCGGCAGAAGATCATGGAGGAGCTGGCCGAGGTGCAGAAGGAGATCGAGCGCCTCAGCGCCATCCTGGAAGATCCGCAGCGGCTCATGAACGTCGTGGTGGAGGAGCTCGAGCGCATCCGCGCCGAATACGGCGACGAGCGCCGCACCCAGATCACCGGCGAGACCCGCGAGCTCACCATCGAGGACCTGCTGGTGGACGAGGACCACGTGGTGACGGTGAGCCACGCCGGCTACATCAAGCGCAGCCCGCTGTCGCTCTACCGGCGCCAGCGCCGCGGCGGGCGCGGGCGCACCGGCATGCAGACGCGCACCGAGGACTTCGTCCAGGACGTGTTCGTGGCCTCGACCCACTCCACCATCCTGGTGGTGACGCGCCGGGGCCGGGCCCACGCACTCAAGGTGCACGAGGTGCCCGAGTCCGGCCCGGCCGCCCGAGGCTTGCCCATCGTCAACCTGGTGCGCCTGCCCGCGGGCGACGCGGTGGCGGCGGTGGTGCCGGTGCGCTCGTTCGAGGAGCCGCCGGGGCGCTTCTTGCTCTCGGTGACCCGCCGCGGCTACATCAAGAAGACCGAGCTTTCGGCCTACGCCAACATCAACGTGGCCGGCCTGATCGCCATGGGCGTCGAGGAGGGCGACGAGATCATCGACGCCCACGTCACCAGCGGCCAGCAGGAAGTCCTGGTGGCCACCCGCCTGGGCATGGCCTGCCGTTTCCGCGAGGTGGACGTCCGCCCGATGGGCCGGACCGCCCACGGCGTGCGCGGCATCCGCCTGCGCGAGAACGATCAAGTGGTGTCGCTGGTGGTCGTGGATCCCGGGGCCACCATCCTCACGGTCATGGAGCACGGGTACGGCAAGCGCTCGGAGCTCGACGAGTACCGGCTCACCGCCCGCGGCGGCGTGGGCGTGAAGACCTCGCGCATCACCGACAAGACCGGCCCGGTGGTGGCGCTGATGCAGGTCAACCAGGACGATGATCTCATGATCATCACCGACGGCGGCATGGTCATCCGCACCGCGATCAAGGGCATCTCGGTGTTGGGTCGCGACACCCAGGGGGTGCGGCTCATCGATCTCAAAGAGGGCGAGAAGGTCTCCTCCTGCGCCCGGTTGGTGGAGCGGGTGCGGGAGGACGACAACGGCGAAAACGGCGATGGCGGCGGAGCCCGCGCCGCTGCGGCCGCCGGGGCCGAGGCCTCCGAAGAGCCGGTGGGCGAGAACGCCGGGGAAGAGCCCGCGGGGGATGAGCCGGGAGGGGGCGACAACGGCGAGGGGGATGGCGGTGGAGGTGACGCGTGAGACCGGTCCGGCTCCTCGGCGCGGTCGTCCTCGCGGCGCTGGCCTCGGCCTGCCTGTCGCGCGACGCGGAGGATCGCTTCCGCGAGGGGACGGAGCTTCTGTTCGAAAACCGCTACGACGAGGCCGAGAGCTATTTTCTCTCGCTGGCGCGCGAACTGGACCGCGAGGGAGGCCCCGACCGCGATCGCCATCGGGCCCGGGCGCTGTACCAGGCCGGGCGCATCGAGCGGCTCTACCTCAACCAGCCGAGGCGTGCGGTGGCCAATCTGCGCGAAGCCCTCAAGCTGGACCCGCAGGCCCCGTACGCCTTCGCCGCTCGCCGCGCCATCGGCCGAATCTTCCAGGACCGTCTGTTCGACTATCGCTCCGCGGCGCTCGAGTTCGAGCGCCTTCTGCAACTCTACCCCGACCGGCCGGGCATCGAGCGGTACCGCTATCGCATGGCGCAGTGCTATTTCCAGGTCCAGGACTTCGAGCAGGCCCGCGCCGAGGCGCAACTCTTGCTGCAAAAGGCGCCCAAGGGGCCGCTCGCGCTGCAAGCGCGGGTTCTGCTCGCGAACGCCTTCTACTCCGAGGGCCGCTATGCCGACGCCGCCAAGGTCCACGAGGAGATCATCTCCCAGGACCCTCCGGTGGAGATCCTGGCGCGAAGCCTCTTCGAACTCGGGTTGTGCTACCAGGAGACCGCCCAGTTCGACCAGGCGGAGGAGGCGCTCCAGCGAGCGCTCAAGATCCATCCCAATCCGACGCTGGTGCAGACGCAGCTCGCCATCCTGCGCGAGCGGCGCGAGGAGTCCGAGAAGAACCCCGCCGGTTCTCCGGCCCCGGCGCCGGCCCCGGCGCCGGCTCCGCAGCGGGCTCAACCGCCGGCACCGCCCGCGCCGGCGACCGGGCGCGCGCCGCCGGCCGCTCCACCGGCCGCTCCGCCGGCCGATGCCGCCAAGCCGTCTTCCGGCCCGGACAAGGAAGCCCAGCCGCCGGCCTCACCGCCCCGGGAGAATCCCCCGCCGCCGGCCGCCTCTCCCGAACCCGCTCCGTAGCTTTTTGAAAGCCGTGCTCTCGCGCGCAAGGGGTTCACAGGCGCGAACGCGCTGGCTTCTCGCGGCCCCGCGTTCGCGCGCAGAGGATGCATAAGAGCAGATGATCGAGAGCGCGGCTGCTGGCGGCGAGTCCTCTTAGTTGCTCGCCGCAAAGCCGGCTCCGCTACATAGAGGACTCGCCTGGCGCGCCGCGAAAGGATTAATCCGGCGCGAGGCCGCTGGCTCCTTGCGGCCCCGCCCTCGCGAGCAAAGGATCCTGGTTGTATGGTTTTGCGGATGACTTCATCGCAAGATGAAGGGATTGCCTGCAATCCCTTCTTGATGGCGGATTCAGCCGGAGCCCGACCGCCGTCAAGGGCGAGCGAAGCGAGTCGCGAAGCGATTGAAAACCCTTGACGGCAAAGGTCGGGCGAAGGCTATGCAGGCGCGAGGCCGCTGGCTCCGTGCGGCCCCGGCCTCGCGCGCTTGGGGTTCATGGGTGCGAACGCGCTGGGCCCAATTAATGTTGATTCTGCCGTCAAGGGTGTGCTATGCCGCCTTCGGAAGTGGTGGACGAGGTGGCAATTGGCCGGCCCGCCGGACGGTCTGCGCAAGCTGGCGCCGTACATCGACATCGGCGCCGTCATGGCCGGATGCGTGGTGGCCGGCGTGCTGCTGGGCCGCTACCTCGACGGAAAGCTCGACAGCGAGCCATGGATGCTGCTCTTCGGTTCGCTGCTGGGCGTGGGTGCCGGATTCTACCACTTCTTCAAGGTGGTGCTGCGGCGCCCGGCGCAGTCGAGCGGCGCGGAGAAGCGCGACGATGACCGCACAGAGCCCTGAGCAAGCCATCAAGCCGACGAGAGCGCCGTTTGGGATCGCGCTCGCCATCGCGGCCGGCTGCGCCGCTGGCGCCTGGCTGTTGCGTCCGGCGGGAGGGCTCCCGTTCGGTCTTTGTATCGGCGGGCTGTGCGGGAGCGTGCTGTTCTTTCTTGGATGGGCCGGCGCAAGGAGCGCCCTGACGGGCTCGCCTTCCCGGATGTTGCGGGCGGTGTTCGGCGGAATGCTGATCCGGCTCGCGCTGGCCGGCGGCGCCTCTGCCGTGGTCATCGGCTTCGAGCTGGCGCATCCGGCCGGCTTCGTGGCCGGGCTTTTCGCCGTCACCTTTGCCGCCATGGTGTGTGAAGTGCTTTTCCTCTCCGGTCACGCCCGGCGCCTGCGAGCCCGGGTCGCCCCGGAGAGCAATGGAGCGCAGGCATGAGCGTTCCCGCAGAAGCCGTCGGCAACGTCGCCGAACAGGTGAGCCAGGTGATCGGCCACCACGTGACGAATGGCTTCAGCCTGGGTCTGTGGCCCTTCGCCCACGAGGTGGAACTCCCCCGCATCGCGCCGATCCAGGTGGGCTCGCTGGCCGTGGACCTTTCTCCGAGCAAGCACGTGCTCATGATGCTCTCGGCCGCCGTCTTGCTCGTGCTGATGGCCGTGCTGGTCCGGCGGAAGGTGCAGCTCGTCCCGCGCGGCTTCGCCTCGCTGCTGGAGGGCTTCGTGCTCTTCATCCGCGACGACGTGGCCCGCACCACCATGGGACACCACGCGGCGGAGCGCTTCACGCCCTACCTGTGCACGACTTTCTTCTTCATCCTGACCTGCAACCTGCTGGGGCTGCTGCCGTACGGTGCCTCGGCCACCGGCAACATCAACGTCACCGCCACCCTGGCGCTGCTCTCGTTCGTGATGATCCAGTTCGCCGGAATGCAGAAGATGGGCGTATTCGGGTACTTTCGCCACCTGGTGCCGCCAGGCGTGCCGCTGTGGCTCGCCCCCATCATGTTCGTGGTGGAGCTGATGGGCGTCTTCGCCAAGCCCTTCGCCCTGTGCATCCGCCTGTTCGCCAACATGCTGGCCGGGCACGTGGTCATCCTGAGCCTGATCGGGCTCATCTTCATCATGAGCGTGTGGGTGTTCCCGCTTTCGGTCGGCTTCGGCGTGTTCATGTACGTGCTGGAGCTGTTCGTGGCATTCTTGCAGGCTTTCATTTTCACCATGCTGACATCGCTGTTCATCGGACTATTGGTGCATTCCGAGCACTGAACCCTTTTTCTCACAGGAGGCGACGAACATGACAGGGCTTGCGTGGCTGGGAGCGGGACTGGGAGCGGGGCTGGCGGTGATCGGCGGCGGGTACGGCATCGGCCGGCTGGCGGCCAGCGCCATGGACGGGACGGCGCGGCAGCCCTCGGCATCCAACGACATCCGCACCTCCATGATCATCGCCGCGGCGCTGATCGAAGGCGTCACCCTCTTCGCCGAAGTGGTGTGCATCCTGCTGGCCTTCAAGTCCTGAGGTCCGGCATGGCCCCGACGTCATTGACCCGGGCGGGCCTGCTGGCCGGCCTGCTGGGCGCCGCTCCGGCCGCCGCCAGCGGCAGCGGGGGCGCGGCCATGGACGCATTGCTCAAGCCGGAGCCGGGCACCATCGTGTGGACGCTGATCATCTTCGGCGTGCTGCTCCTGGTGCTCGGCAAGTTCGCCTGGAAGCCCATCCTCAAGGCCGCCCGCGAGCGCGAGGAGCGCATCCGCCTCTCGGTGGAGCGCGCCGACGCGGCCCGGGCCGAGGCGGAGAAGGCCCTGGAGGAGCACAAGCAGCTCAGCGCGAAAAACCGCGCCGAGGCCGCCGACATTCTCAAGCGAGCCCGCGAGGACGCCGAGCGCGCCGGCGCCGACATCCTGGCGCGCGCCCGCCGCGAGGCCGACGAGCAGCTCGAGCGGGCGCGGCAGCAGATCGACGAGGAGCGCACCCGGGCGGTGGAGGCCATCCGGCGCGAGGCGGTCGATCTGGCGCTGGCCGCCGCCGGACAGCTGATGCAGAAATCGTTCGACCAGCCGGCGCAGCGGGCCTTCGTGGAGCAGGTCATCCGGGATCTCCCCGGCAACCTCAAGAACCTCTCCTGAGCGCCGGCGAGGACGCCGCGCGTGAGGGGCACGGACCGACAACCCGGACAGGCATCGCCGCGGGTGATGGCCCTGGTCGGGCTGCTGGCGGGCGCCGTGGCGGGCGGCGCCCTGGTGCATCTCGTCCATGCCCTGGCCGAGATGCAAAGCGAGCCCGAGCGACGCGAGGTGGTGCCCCGCTCGCTGGGGCGGTTCGACGAACGGCTCGGCTGGTCGCTGAGGCCCGGCGCGGTGGCGGTATCCGAAGCCACCGGCTGCCCGGTCGAGTATCGCATCAATTCGCGCGGCTTTCGCGGACCCGAGGTGAGCGCGCGAAAGCCCCCGGGCGTGCTTCGCGTGCTGCTGCTCGGCGACAGCCGCACCTTCGGCTACGGCGTGCCGGAACAGAGGCATTTTTCCTCGGTGCTGGCGGGGTACTTCCGATCTGTGGAGGTGCTCAACCTGGGCGTTTCGGGGTACGGCCTGGACCAGTCGTTGCTCCTCCTCCGCCAGGAGGGATTCGGCCTGGAGCCGGACCTGGTGGTGTTGTATCTGTCCCACTTCGGCGGCAACCGCCACATGCACGCCCGGCGCTTCGGCGGCGAAAAGCCGCGCTTCGTCCTGGTGCCGGACGGGTCGCTCGCTCTTCGCAACTTTCCCGTCGGATCGGAGCCGGAGCCGGACGACCCCTACGCCGGGCGCGACGACGCGGCCAACGACGCCGATCCCGCCTTTCGCGAGGCCCGCGACCGGCTGGCCGAGCGGCTTCTTTCGGTCATGGCCGATGAATGCCGGTCCCGCGGCGTGCGCTTCGCCATGGTCAGCGAGATCGGCCGGATGATCGATTTCGCCCAGGTCGCCGGCATCCCGGCGCTGGACGCGCGGGCCGGGCTGGCCAATCCCGCCTTCCCGCTGTCGCCGGCGCTGGGCCACCTCAACGAGGCCGGCAACGGCGCGCTGGGACTGATGCTGGCCGAGTTTCTCAAGGAGGAGCGGTTGATCCCGGAGCCGCACTGGCCCGAGCCGGCCGCGGATGCCGCCGACCCGGTCCGCGCGGGGGGGCCATGAGCGGCGGGCTTCGCTGCATCCGGGAGCTCATGGACCGCGCCGTCGCCGAGAAGATCTTTCCCGGCGGGGTGGTGCGAGTGGAGCAAGAAGGCCGGGTCGTCCACGAATCGGCCCACGGCCGGCTTTCGCTGCGGCCGCCGCGCGGACCGGTGGCGCCCGACACCGTCTTCGACCTGGCCTCGCTCACCAAGGTGCTGTGCACCGCTTCGATCTGCATGCGCCATTTCCAGGCGGGCCGGCTGGATCTGGAGGCGCCCGTCCGAAGCATGCTGCCGGAGTTTTCCGGCCGGGGACGGGAGCGCGTCACGGTGCGCATGCTGCTCGAGCACAGCTCGGGGCTGGCCGCCTGGCGCGCCTACTATCAGGAGATCGCCGCCGCCGGGCGAGGGGCGCTGCTGGCCCCCGCGCGGGCCCGGCGGATGCTGCAATGCATGCTGCTCGCCGAGGCGCCGGAGGCGGAGCCCGGCTCGCGGGCCCTCTACTCCGATCTCAACTTCCTGCTGCTGCAGTTGATCCTGGAGCGGACGTCCCGGCGGCCGCTGGATCGCATTTTTCGCGACGAGGTTGCCGGCCCGCTCGGCATCGCGGATCTCTTTTTCGTCCCTCGCTCGAGAGCGGGGGCGCGGTCGCGGGCCGGGCGAACGTTCGCCGCCACCGAGGACTGTCCCTGGCGTCGGCGCACGCTCGTGGGAGAGGTCCACGACGACAACGCCTGGATCATGGGCGGGGTGGCTGGGCACGCCGGGCTGTTCGGCACCGGAGCGGGCGTGGCCGCGCTGGCGCGCGAGTGGATCCGGGGCTGGCGCGGCGAAAGAGCGCTCTTTGCCCGCGAGACGGTGCGGCGGTTCTTTGCGCGAAGCCGGGTGGCCGGCTCCACCCGCGCGCTGGGCTTCGACACGCCATCGGAGCAGGGTTCGCAGGCGGGTTCGAGGATGCCCCGCACCGCGGTCGGCCACCTGGGCTTCACCGGCACGTCCATGTGGCTTTCGCCGGAGCGGGCGCTGTGTGTGGTCCTGCTCACCAATCGGGTGCACCCGTCCCGCGAAAACGAGCAGATCAAAAAGTTTCGTCCGGCGCTGCATGATGCCATATTGGAAGAACTGTACGGGGAGAGCGCAACATGAAGATCCACATGGTCGCCATCTGCGGTACCGGCATGGGCTCGCTGGCGGGAATGCTTTCCGAGGCCGGTCACGAGGTGCGCGGATCCGATCGGGCCTTCTATCCGCCCATGTCGGAGCGCCTGGCCGCCTGGGGCATCCCGACCTTCGCGGGGTTCGATGCGGCGCGTCTTTCGGACCGGCCCGATCTGGTCATCGTGGGAAACGCCTGCCGCCCGGACAACCCGGAGGCGCGCGCCGCCCTGGACATGAAACTGGCGGTGATGAGCTTTCCGCAGGCGCTGGCCGAGTTCTTCATCGGCCAGCGGCATTCGCTGGTGGTGGCCGGCACCCATGGAAAGACCACCAGCGCCGCGTTGCTCGCCTTTCTGCTGCGCGGCGCCGGGCGCGATCCGTCCTTTCTCATCGGCGGCATCCCCAAGGACTTCGGCAAGAGCTTCCACCAGGGAAAGGGCCCGGAGTTCGTGGTGGAGGGAGACGAATACGACACGGCTTTCTTCGACAAGCGGCCCAAGTTCCTGCACTACCGGCCGCGGCGGGTGCTGCTGACCGCGGTGGGGTACGATCATGCCGACATCTACCCCGATCCCGCCTCCTACCGGGCGGCCTTCGACGCGCTGCTTTCTCTGATCCCGCCCGACGGAGAGCTTGCGGCCTGTCGCGACGACGAAGGGGCCGCGGAGGCGGCCCGGCGCGCGCGCTGCCCGGTCCGCTGGTACGGCCTCGCGCCCGGCCCGGGTCTCGGGGCGAGCGAGATCTCCGATGACGGTAGCGCCACGGCCTTTTCGCTCCTTCGCGACGGGCGATCGCTGGGCCGCTTCGGTCTGGCCATCCCCGGACGCCACAACGTGCAGAACGCCCTCGGCGCGCTCAGCATGTGCGAGGGTCTGGGATTGGACATCGCCGCCGTGGCCCCGCTGCTTTCGAAATTTTCCGGTGTGGCGCGCCGGCTCGAGGTGCGGGGCGAGGCGGACGGGGTGACCGTGCTCGACGATTTCGCCCATCATCCGGTGAAGACGCGCGAGTCGGTGGCCGCCGCCCGCCTGCGCTATCCCGGCCGGCACCTGGTGGCGGTGTTCGAGCCGCGCACCAACACCAGCCGGCGCAGCATTTTCATGCGCGAGTACGCCTCGGCCTTCGACGGCGCCGACGAGGTGATCCTGGTGCGGCCCTTCGAGGCGGAGAAGATCCCGCCGGCGGAGCGCTTCGACTCGGGCGCGCTGGCCCAAGAGCTCACCCGCTCCGGCATTCCCGCCCGCTTTCTCGAGGACGCCGGCGCGGTGATCGAGGATCTCGCCGGCCGCGCCCGCCCGGGATGGGTGGTGTTGGTGATGTCCAACGGCGCCTTCGACGACATCCACCAGCGCCTGCTCGATGCTCTCGGCGCCCGCGGAGGGTCGAAGTGAGCGGGCTTTCGGTGCTTTCGCTGCTGCTTCTCATCCCGGCGCTGCTGCTGCTCGGCTGGCTGCACACGCGCTTCTGGACCCGCTACTTTCGCCTGGACCGGGGCGCCGACGAGACGCACCGGGTGGAAACCGCCGACGGCTGGATGCTGGCGCTGCACCGCTACAAGCCGGCGCGCCGGCGGTTTCGCGAGCCCGTCCTGCTCTGCCACGGCATGGGGGCGAACCGCTTCAATTTCGACCTCGCCGACGATCGCTCCCTGGCGCGGACGCTGGCCTCGCGCGGGTTCGATGTCTTTTCGCTCGAGCTGCGCGGCGCGGGGCAGAGCCTGCGGCCCGCCCGTTTCGGGCGGCGGCGCGCCGACTACGATTTCGACACCCATCTGGAAAAGGACATCCCGGCGGCCGTCGCGCACGTGCGCGCCAGTTGCGGCGGCGAACCGGTCTTCTGGATCGGCCACAGCATGGGCGGCATGCTCGGCCTGGCTCGCCTCGGGCTGCGCGGCGACCACGGCATCAAGGGGCTGGTCGCGGTGGCGTCGCCGGTGATGCTGCGCCGGAGCCGCAGCGCCCGCTTCTTTCTGCCCCTGGTGCGGCTCATGGCGCTCTCGCCGGTGGTGCATTTTCGCGCCTGGGCCCGCTTCTTCTCGCCGTTCTTCGGCTGGGGGCTGGCCACGCTCTCCACCGTCGCCGTTTCCCGCCGGGGCCTCGAGGGCGCGTTGCTCCGTCGGGCCATGGTCAATCTCGTAGACGACACCAGCGGGCGGCTGCTGCGCCAGTTCATCGGCTGGATCCGTAACGAGCGCTTTTGCTCGCGAGACGGGACACGGGACTACCTGGCCAACCTGGCCAAGATCGAGGAGCCGGTCCTGGTGCTCGGCGCCGAAGCCGACCGGTTGGCCCCGCCAGCCTCCGTCGAGCCGGCCTACGAACGGTTGGGCTCGCGCGACAAGCAGGTTCGCATCTTCGGCATAAACCGGGGAGACGACTTCGACTTCGGGCACGGCGACATCCTCATCGGCTCCATGGCGCGCAAGGTGGTGTATCCCGAGATCCTGGTCTGGCTGAAAGCCCGCGCCACGCGCCTTCCCAAAAAAGACTCGCCGTCTGAGCGGCCGGCCTCGACCCCGCCCGGCGCCTGATCCTCCGCGTCGAAAAGCGACAAAGCCCTTTTGCATTGGCGGTTGCCCGTCCCCGTCCTGAGACCAGCGGGGAGAGAGAGGGGACAGCCACCGCTCATCTTGTTGATTTTATTTGATAAAGACTGGGGACAGGCCCCGTTGTTTCTCGTCGCTTCTCCGCCACAATCGCGGCCGGAGCGAGGCTCAGAACTAAGCAGGCTGTTGAAAAACAGCCTGCTTTGCGGCACAAGGATGTGCCGCATCAGAAATCAAGCGCGCAGGTGCTTGATTTCTGGAGCGAGGCGCGGACCTGTGCCGCGACGAAGCGAGTTGAAAAATGCCAGGATGGCGTTTTTCAACACACTGTTAGGAGCTCACGCGAATGGTCGTGAAAATCGCGGGAATCAACCCGTCGGCCGGCCCGCGGGGCTGAATCAATGGAGTTTTCGCAACTGCTTGCAATCGACCTCGGTCCACTCGCTCTTGGGCTTTTTCATGCCATCGAAGGCCCATTCGATGTTCGAAAAACAGCTCGAATGTCCCTGGCACTCGACACAGGCGGCCAGGCACTGATCCAGAACATCGTCCTCGGTCCCGTCGCAGACCGTCCGGCAGTCGTAGCAGGTGTCGTCGTAGGGCCCCAGCAAAAAATCCAGCCCGCAGCCATGCAGCGAGATGGAAAGTGCCAGCAGCGAAAGCAACATCGGAAAACCGCGTCTCATCCCTCTCCTCGCAACGGACGCCGGTGTCGATTTCAGCGTCACTGAATCCTTGCATCGAGCAAATCGCGTGCCAGAGAGACTGATGCAGGCCAAGTACAAAATCAATATAGATCAATAAGTTGCTGGGCCCGCCCAGGCCGCTCGCTGCATACGGGTCGGATTTTCGGACATTGGCGTCATATCGTCTCGATTTTCTTGCAAAGTTTGATTTTGCATTTGACAGAAAATCCCGGCCTTCCTACCATGCCCCATCAACCCGGAGGGATTTGCGATGCTGCGAAAGAAAGGGATGCGCCGCTGCCTGATCGCGGTCCTGGTTCTCCTGGCCTCGCCGGCGCAGGCCGGGCCGTTTCGCTTTACCGGATACGATGCCCGCTCCATGGGCAAGGCCGGCACGGAGACGGTCTTTGGCGAGAGTCTCGGCGTGCTCTATGGCAATCCGGCGCTGCTGGTCGATGTCCCGCGGGAGTTCAGCGCGTCGTTTTTCTGGGTTCAGCCGCTGCTCTGGGCCGACCTGGATGTCCGTCCCGCGAACGCCGACGTGCCCATGACGCTCTACGACTCCGACGTGGGCATCGCCGGGGTCAACCTCGACCGGCCGCTCCCCACGGTCGAGCTGCCGCGCGAGCGCCACTCGAACCGCGCCAACGCCGCCGCGACGTACCTCAGCGTCGGCTTCGCCACCGACTTCAACCGGGACGATTTCTGCCTCGCTCTGCAACTGTTGGTCCCCACGCGCGGCCTGGTCTCGGTGGGCTCGATCTTCTCGGACGAGCGGGACCAGTTCTTCTCCAACACCGTTCACTTTTCCCTGTTCGGCGAATGGAGCCAGGTGCTGTCTCTGCTGATGGGCGCGGCGTATCGTCCGACCCGCGCCTTCTCGTTCGGGCTGGCGGTGGAGGGCTCGCTCGACGTGGGCGCTGACCTCAACATGTATATCCCCGAGGCCACGGTGCAGGACTACGCCCTGGTCAACACTGACATCGAGGCCCGCCCCTCGGGCCGGCTCATCGCGGGCGTCAACTACCGCCCGCTCGAGTGGCTGAGTTTCTCGCTGGTCTGGCGCGACCGGCGCCTGTCGCGGGTGGACGCCAACGCCGAGCTGGCGCTGTGGAACTACCACGAGCCCGGCAACCAGACCATCCCGAAGCGAGTGCACCAGCATCACATCCTGGATCTCGATTACGAGCCCATGGAGGCGACGCTTTCGGCGGGCGCTGTTTTCGGAGACGTCTCGGTCGGCCTCTCCGTCACCTGGAACCACTGGGCGGAGTACCTCGACACCCATCACCAGCGTCCCCAGCGCGCCGCGGTGCTCGAGCCGCAGAGCGCGCGCGACGAGGACAGCCGCTTCGCCTTCTCGGACACCTTCTCGGTGCAGCTCGGGGCCGCCTGGCGCTACGGTGACGGGCTCTCGGCGACGATCGGCGCGGCCTTCCACCCCACGCCGGTTCCGGCGCAGGTGGGGCGCACCAACTATCTGGACCAGGACAAGCTGGCCGTCGCCCTCGGGCACGGCTACGATTTTTCGCTGTGGAACATCCCCTGGCGGCTCCAGGCCTCGGTGCAGCTCTGGCACATGTTCGGCGCCACGGTGCACAAGGATCCATCGCTCATCAAGGACGAGTTCCCCGACGACGCCCGCACCCTCATCGGCGGCGAGCCCATGCCCGAGGCCGCCGGCCTGCAGACGAACAACCCGGGCTTCCCGGGATTTTCCTTCGGCGGCTACGCCCTGATGGGCGCGCTCTCCCTCGGTTGCGCCTTCTAGCCTTCCGGCCGGCGTTTCGGCTAGCATGGAGCCGCGAGCGCGGGAGGTTTGCATGCGGACTGCCTGCCTGGGGCTTTTGCTTTTCGTCGCCGGCGCCTGCGCCTCGAGCGAGTCCGGCCCGGCGCCCATCGACTCGGTCGACCCGCGCATCGGCACCGGCGGGCGCTACTTCGGGCACGGCGCGGCCTTCGCCGGCGCCTCGCTTCCGTTCGGCATGGCCAAGCCCGGTCCCGACACCAGCGAGGAGAACGGCGTCAGCGCCTTCCACCACTTCAGCGGCTACCACGCCGAGGACACCCTGATCCACGGCTTCTCGCAGGTTCACATCTCGGGCACCGGCGCGGTCGACTACGGCGCGCTGCTCTTGCAGCCGGCCGCAACGTTCGACCTTTCGCGCACCTACGAATCCGGCTACCGGCTGCGCTTCTCGAAGGAGAACGAGCACCTCTCGCCCGGCCTCTACCGGGTGACCTTCGACGACCCCGCCATCTCGGTCGAGGCGAGCGCAAGCCAGCATTGCTCGGCCTACCGCATCGCCTATCCGCCATCGCTCTCCGAACGCTGGCTCATCCTGGATCTCGGCCACGCCCTGCCGGACTGCCGGGTGGAGGACGCGCGCTTCGATGTCGCGGATGGCGCCGTCACCGGCTGGGTGCACTACCGCGGCGCCCTCACCGGCCGCTCCGGGGGCTTTCGCCTCTATTTCAAGATGATTCTCGACACGCCCATCCAGGAGCACGTGGGCTGGAGCGGCCGCGAGCTCTTTCCCGCGGCGGACTCGCTGTCGGGCCCCGACATCGGCCTCGCCCTCCGCCTGGGCGCGGGCGATCCGGTCCAGGTGCGCTTCGGGCTCTCCTACGTGGACGAGAAGGGCGCCGCGGACAACCTGGCGCGCGAGATGCCGGACTGGGACTTCGATGCGCTGGTGCGCTCGGCGCGGGAGGCCTGGGCGAATCTCCTCGATCGGGTCGAGGTCGAGGGCGGCGGCCCCGAGGCGCGCACCCTGCTCTACACCGCGCTGTACCACGCCTTCCTGCATCCTACCATGGTCACGGACGGCGACGGCCGCTACCGGGGCTTCGACAAGGAGATCCACGTCGCCGATGGATTTCTCTACTACACCGACTTTTCGCTGTGGGACACCTACCGCACCGAGCATCCGCTGCTGACCTTGCTGCTTCCCTCCCGGGCGCGCGACATGGCCCGCTCGCTCGTGCTCATGGCCGAGCAGGGCGGCGCGCTGCCCCGCTGGCCGGCGGGCCTCGGCGACTCGGGCTCCATGATCGGCACCCCGGCCGACATCGTGCTGGCGGACAGCTACCTCAAGGGCGTCACCGATTTCGACATCGAGCGCGCCCTGCACTTTATCCTGGATCACGCCGAAAACGACCGTCCCGGCGGCCGCACCGGCATCGACGACTACCTCTCGCTCGGTTACGTCGCCTGCGACCGCCACGGCGGCGGCGCGGCGCTTACGCTGGAGTTCGCCATCGCCGACGGCGCCATCGCCAACCTGCTCGAGGCCCTGGGCCGGCCCGATGTCGAGAAATTTCGCGCGCGCAGCCGCAACTACGCCCGTCTCTTCGACGCGGACACCGGCTTCATGCGAGGCCGGAAGGCCGACGGGAGCTGGATGGAGAGCGAGGCCGAGTTCGATCCCCTCGACACCTTCGCCCAGTGCTACGTCGAGGGCGACGCCTGGCAGTACACCTTCCTGGCCCCGCACGATCCCGAGGGCCTGCGCGATCTCTTCGGCTCGGCCGAGGCCTTCGCCGAGAAGCTGGAGGCGTTCTTCGCAACGCCCGAGCCCGACAACCCCCTGGCGGAATTCTTGCCGCGCAGCTACTACTGGCCCGGCAACGAGCCGAACATCCACTCGGCGTACCTCTTCGACGTGGCCGGGCGCCCCGACCGAGCCCAGTACTGGAGCCGGGAGGCGGCGAAGCGCTTCTACGGCCTCGGCCCGGACGGCATACCCGGCAACGACGACCTCGGAACCATGTCCGCCTGGCTGTTCTTCACCGCGGCCGGGTTCTACCCGCTGGCCGGGACCGAGCGCTACCTTTTGGGCAGCCCCTGGTTCGACCGGATGACCCTCCGGCTGGAAAACGGCCGGGTTTTCGAGATCCGCGCCGATGGAGCGGCGGAGCGGATCTACGTCCGGCAGGCCCGCCTGGACGGCGCGGCGCTCCAGGACCCCTGGCTGGTCCATGCCGACATCGCCGCGGGCGGGACGCTCGAGTTCGACATGAGCGAAAATCCCGGCCCGTTCCTCCGTTAGCGCCGGGAAGCGGGGCGGGGCCGTGGCTGAATGGTTTTTTTCGGCGGGCACGGGCGACAGATCCGGCGCCTTGTGCGTCCGTCCATAAGACCGTGATGGCCAATTGATTGGAGGCAAACCATGAGAAAGTCGCTGTGGATTCCGATCCTGGTCACGGCCTCGAGCCTGGTGTGTTCCAGCGACGCCGACGGCAGGATCTGGTTCTCCGGCAGCCACTCGGCCTCCTCGTACGAGATGCGCATCGTGGTGAACGGGGTCGAGCAGCCCGTGTATTACCAGGGAGGTTTCGGGTACGTGGAAGGATTCATCGGAGAGCGCTACGCCATCCGCATCCACAACCGCTCCTACCGCCGCGTGGAGGCGGTGATCTCGGTGGACGGGCGCGACGCCATCGACGGGCGGCCCGCCGAGCTCGGCAAACGCGGCTACGTCATCCCGCCGTACTCCTTCATCGACGTGGATGGCTTCCGCATCAGCTCTTCCGAGGTGGCCGCCTTCCGCTTCACCACCGTGCCCGACTCCTACGCGAGCCGCATGGGAACCCCCTGGGGGGTCGGCGTCATCGGCGTGGCCATCTTCCCCGAGCGCGTCTACTATCCGCGCCCCCGGCCGCCGTATGCGCTGAAAAGCGGCGACGCGCAAGCCGAGGACAGCGCCCGCATGAGCCCCCAGGCCGGCGCCGCCGCGGAGTCCGCTCCGTATCCGTATCCCCGCGGTCGCGACCTGGGCACGCAGTTCGGCGAGCGCAGCTACTCGCCGGTGAGCGAGACGAGCTTTGTGCGCGAGAACTGGTCCTATCCGGAAGTGCGCCTGGGCGTGCGCTACAACAGCCGCCAGGGTCTGTGCGCCATGGGCGTGGCCGCCTTCTGCGATCGGCCCTGGCCTCCTCCTCCGCCTCCTCCATACTACCCGGAACGCCCCTATGCCGATCCCCCTCCGGGATGGGAACACTTCGGGTCTTGGTACTGAACCGGTTCCACGATCAGGTGCTTTTCAAGATATCCTGCGCTCGCTTGATGTCGTTGGGAAAGAGATCGGCCGGGACCTTTTCCTTGCCGAGCTTGATAAAGACCATGTATCGCGCGCACTTCTCGTACTCATCCCTGCAATAACGCTGCTTGTAGAGCTCGGCCGTGGCGGGCTTGTCCGGCATCTTTTCGTTGAAGAAAGGGCAGGTTATGAGACGGGGACATTCGCGCATGACCTCTCTGGCCTTTCTCTCCCCGAAACAACTACTTGCCAGACATACGAGAAATAGTCAAGGACGGGTATTTTTTTACCCATATCGAACAAATTCAGTATTGCTGGCGGTTGCGGCGGTTGACGCCGGATGAAATTGTGGTAGCGTGCCCTGGAATCCAAGGAGCGTGCCATGTGCGGAATCGTCGGCTACGTCGGCAGCAAGCCTTGCCAGCCCATCATCCTCTCGGGCCTTCGGAAACTCGAGTACCGCGGCTACGACTCGGCGGGCATCGCTGTCCTCGGTGACGGCGGGCTGGAATTGGCCCGGGCCAAGGGAAAGCTCCAGGTGCTCGCGGAACGCCTGGAAAAATCCCCCATCCGCGGCAGCACCGGCATCGGCCACACCCGCTGGGCCACGCACGGAAAACCCTCGGACGAGAACGCCCATCCCCACCGATTCGAGGACGTGGCGCTGGTGCACAACGGCATCATCGAAAACTATCTCGAGCTCAAGTCCGGCCTCGAGCAGCGCGGACACCGCTTCGCCAGCGAAACCGATACCGAGATCCTGGCCCACCTGGTGGCCGAGGAGCTCAAGACCACGCCGGACTTTCTGGAGGCGGTGCGGCGGGCGCTCAAACCCGTCCGCGGCACCTACGCGCTGGCCGTACTTTCCGAGCGCTGCCCCGCTCGGGTGGTGGCCGCCAAGAACTCGAGCCCTCTGGTGATCGGCTTCGGGCAGGGCGAGAACTTCATCGCCTCCGATGTCCCCGCCATCCTGGAGCACACCCGCGACGTGGTCTACCTGGAGGAGGGCGACTTCGCCGAGATCGCGGCGGACGGGGTTCGCATCACCGATGGCGAGGGGCGCGCCGTGGAACGCCGCCGCCGCCGGGTGGAATGGAGCGCGGTGGCCGCCGAGAAGGACGGCCACAAGCACTTCATGCACAAGGAGATTTTCGAGCAGCCCCGGGCGGTGGCCGACACCATCCGCCCACGGGTGCGCCTTCAGGCCGCGGACGTCGAACTCGACGGGGTCGCGCTGGAGAGAGGCGCGATCGAGGCCGTCCGCCGGGTCGTGATCGTCGCTTGCGGGACGAGCTATCACGCCGGCCTGTGCGGCAAGAACATGATCGAGGCTCTGGCGCGAATCCCGGTGGAGGTGGCGCTGGCCTCGGAGTTCCGCTACGCCGATCCGCTGGTGGGCCCGGAGACGCTGATCGTCGCGGTGTCCCAGTCGGGCGAGACGGCGGATACCCTGGCCGCGGTGCGCGAGGCCCGAGCGCGCGGAGCCGGGTGCCTGGCCGTGTGCAACGTGGTGGGCTCGGCCATCTCGCGCGAGTGCGAGTCGCCTCTCCCGGGCGGGCCGGCGCTGCACGGGACCCTCTTCACCCACGCCGGTCCGGAGATCGGCGTGGCCTCCACCAAGGCCTTCACCACCCAGCTCGCGGCGCTCTTTTTGCTCGCCGTCAAACTGGGCCGGCTGCGCGGAGCCCTCGCGGCCGAGGCGGCTCGCGAGCAACTCGAGGCGCTGCTGCGCCTGCCGCTTCTCATGGAGCAGGTCATCCGGCAGGAGCCGGCGGTGCTGCCGCTCGCCCGCCGCTGCGCCCAGGCGCGGGACGTGTTGTTCCTGGGACGGGGCCGGCAGTTCCCCGTGGCGCTCGAGGGCGCGCTCAAGCTCAAGGAGATTTCCTACATCCACGCCGAGGGCTACGCCGCCGGCGAGATGAAGCACGGCCCCATCGCGCTGGTGGACGAGCAGCTTCCGGTGATCGTGCTGGCGGTGCGCGAGGATGCCTACGAAAAGACGCTGGGCAACATGGAGGAAGTCCAGGCCCGCGGGGGACGGGTGTTCGCCATCGTCTCCGAGCAGGACACCCGCGCCGCGTCGCGGGCCGAGATCGCCCTGACCGTGCCCGAGGCCCCGTCGCTGCTCATGCCGCTGCTCACCATCCTGCCGCTCCAGTTCCTCGCCTACCATGTGGCCGATCTCAAGGGCACCGACGTGGATCAGCCGCGCAATCTGGCCAAGAGCGTCACGGTGGAATGACGCCGGGACCGTGTCTTTCCCTGTGACCTCCCCGGGGCGAAAGGTGACGCGGATCACGTTTGGGGCGGATTTCGGGCGCCGATGAGCGATTGGGAAGGCCACGCATTCCATTTTGGAAGACCCGCGGGCGCGGATTTTGCGCCTGGAACCCCAGAGATCGGCGAAATGTCTCGTCTCGGCCGCACGGCGCGGTCATGATGGCTTGGCAAGGGTTTTGCTTTACGGGTTCATTGCAGCGGATATCGGATCGCTTCGGCGATCTTTTTCCATGAGGAGAGAATATGAAAACGACCATGCCCATTCTCGTTGCCGCGCTGTTGTGGTCTTCGGCGCCCGCCTTGGCCGGGGGCAGCCACTTCCTCGTCGAGCCCTTCACCGGCGTCACCTTCAACCACGGCTTTTCCATGGAGAACGCCGTGGGCTTCGAGTCCGGCGCGCTCTTTGCCGTGGGCGGAAAGCTCAAGGGGTTTCCTCCGCGATTCTATCTCTATGTGCGCGCGTCGGAATCCCTTTTCGGCGATGACGATGTCGTCGCGGACCGCGGCGCCCTGGGCACGATCAACCGCGCCTACACCCGGATCACCGGCGGCCTGCGGGTGGTGTTCCCCATCGCGGGCAAATTGCGCCTCAACGTCGAGGCCGGCGGCGGGACCATGCTCTCGCGCAACTCCTATGTCGAATCCGGAATGAGCGAGGTGAGCTATGACGAGGATCTCACCGTTTTCGAGACCGGCATCGGGCTCAACTATCGCTTCTTCGAGTGGCTTTCGCTGGGAGTGATGTACAACTATTCCTACGTCACCGACACTCGCAACTGCGACCTCATCGCGGCCTTCATCGGCGAGCGCCAGGACGGCCGCGAACTGGCCTGGAGCCACCTCAACGTGACGCTGGGGCTGCACTTCTAAGGGAGGCTCGTCATGAGAGCGCTCTCTATCGCGCTTCCGGTGGCCGCTCTGTGCCTGTGGTTCCCGGACTCGGCCCGGGCCGGGTTCAACACCACGGGCGTCATCGACTTCGACTGGCTGGCGGAGGACGGCGCCTGCCCGGCGCTGGCCGACCCGCCGGCGGACGGCCCCTGGGTACCCGCGGCCGCCAAGGCGGTGTTCGGCTCGGCCGCCTCCTCCTTCGGGGAGTATGGCGTGCTCATCTGGGCGGCCATCCCGCTGGACGCGCCCGACGGGCCGCGCGCGGGCCTGCTCCAGATCGATCTCGACCTGCGCTCGACCTGCGCCGGCTGCTCGCTCCCCGTGTCCGCCATCCGGGCCGAATACGTCGAGAAGCGCGGCGACGAGGTGCTGTTCTGGGGCACGCCGGCCCAGGGCGAGGTCCAGGTGGAGGATCTGATCCGCTCCTGGGACGCCGCCGGCGCCGTGCTCGGGCATTTCTCCTTCGTCATCGACGACCCGGATCAGCGCTATCCAGGCTGCCGGGTCTTTCGCAACGGCACCTTCGTCACCGATCCCTCGCCAGAGAAGGTTCGCCAGAACATGTATATTCCTCCCGGCGATCCGGATGGCGACGTCTACGTCGAGTCGGGGTGCAACGGTGACGTGGTCATCGTGGACAACGGCGAAAGCTGCGACTGCGGCGGCGACGACACCTCGGGCAGCGGCTGCGAGGGCGATAGCGGGAGCGAGAGCTCGAGCTGCGAGGGCGACAGCGGCGGGGGTTCCGGCTGCGAGGGGGACAGTGGTGGGGGTTCCGGTTGCGAGGGGGACACCGGCGGCGGCGACTGCGGTGGCGGCGGCGGGGGCGGCTGTTCCGGCGGCGGGGGCGGCTGCGAGGGCGCGGCCCGGGCGGCGGTGGCGCCTCCCCGGCCCCGCGGCGGGCCCATCCGGCTCCTCAATCGATTTTTCCCCGAGATCGCGGTGTTCGGCTTCCTCGCCTGGATGCGGCGCCGGAGCCGGCGCTAGCGCCGAAGCTTCACACCTTCTCTTTTTCTTCGAGCAGGCTCACGCCCTCGGGCGGGATCGCCTTGCCGCGCCACAGCACGGCGGATCCGCCGCAGCGCTCCACCATGAGGCAGCGCTCGCTCCCTTGGCGGTACAACGAGAGCGCGCCGCCGGTGGAATCGAGACCGGCGACCCGCCGGTATTCGCCGCCATCCTGCTGTATGAGCTCGGGATCGCCGGCGGGCGCCTCGGCCCGGCCGGGGAAATACAACGCGAGCGAAAGATCGTTGCACAGCAGCAGCCGGGCCGGCCCTTCCTCCCGCGCCAGATGCGCCCAGAGCGCCGGGCCCTCGGGCAGGGCGAGCGAGCCCGTCTCCTCCACGGCGAAGGTCCGTCCCAACACCACCACCACGTCGCCCTTGCGCATGCCCGCGGCCGGCGGGGCGCCTCGCGGACCGAGCGAGCGAGCATCGCGCCGGATGCGCAGACGCACCAGGAAGGCGAGCACGAGCAGAAGCGCCAGGATGCCGCCCAGCAGGGCCAGCAGCGGCAGCAGGTTGGAAAAGGATTTCTCGACCGCTTGCATCATAGCCGGAGCATATCGTTCCTGCCTTCGCGCGTTCAAGCACAACCTGAAATACTTGCGCCGGTTTTCCCGCTCGGACTACAATCCGCCCGTTGTCGGATGCGGCCAACCGCGAGCGAGGCCCATGGCCGAAAGCGCCACCTTCCAGATTCTGAGGCGGCATCTGGTCCACGGCGGTCTTCAGCCGGGCGAGGAGCTCGGCCTGCGGCCCGACGACCTGTTGCTGCCCGCCCGCACCGCGGTGCTGTCGTTTCTGCACCTGGAACGCCTGTCGCGCCCGCGCCACCCGGCGCGGCGCGCGCTGTGCTGCCTTGACCCCCTGCCCGCGCCCGCGGACGGTGTCGCCCTGGAGTTTCAGCGCTACCTCGAGGAGGCCTGTGCCGCATTTCGGGTGCCCGTTTCGCGGCCGGGCAACGGTGTGGCCCACCAGGTATTTCTGGAGCGGCGCGCCTCGCCGGGAAGGCTCTTGTTGTGCGCCGGCGGCCACGGCGCCTACGCCGGAGGACTGGGGACATTGGCCCTGCCCGCCGGAGCGCTGGAGGTGGCGGTGGCCCTGGCCGGTGGGCCGTTCTATTCGATCTGCCCGGCGGTGGTGCGCGTGGCGCTCAAGGGCGCCCTGCCGGCGCCGGTCTCGGCCTTCGATCTGGCGCTGCATCTCTTTTCCCGCTGGGGCATGCTGGCCTCTTCGGACACGGTGCTGGAATTCTGCGGGCCGGGCGTGCGCGGCCTCTCGGTGACGGCGCGCGCCGCGCTGTGCGCCCTGTGCGCGGAGCTGGGTCCGGTGACGGCGCTGTTTCCCGCCGACGCGGTGAGCGCGGCGTACCTGCGCGCGCAGGGGCGATCGCGCGAGTTCTCGCCGCTCGCCACGGGGGCCGGCGACGATTACGCCTCGCAAATCGAGGTCGACCTGGGCCAGGTCGTCCCCATGGCCTGGCTGCCGCGCGCCGCCGAGCGGGTGCGTCCGGTGCGCGAACTGGCCGGCGGCGGCGTGGGCGAGGTCCATCTCGGCGGCTGCGTGGGTGGCGACGTGGAGGACCTGTCGCTGGCCGCGGCGGCGCTCAAGTCGCGGGGCGCCGGCGCCGGGGTGGACTTGCGGGTGATGCCGGGCTCGCGCCAGACCTGGCTCTCCCTGGCCCGCCAGGGGAGCCTGCAAGTCCTGCTGGCCGCCGGCGCGCGCCTCCACGAGGCCGGTTGTTGCGCCGAGGGCCTCGGCGAGGGCGAACTGCCGATGGGGCCGCGCGTGTGGCGTTTGCCGGGCTCGGCCGAGTCCGGGCCCGAGTTTGGGGATATCCGGGTGAGCACCCAGACCGCGGCCGCCAGCGCCCTGCGGGGCCGGCTCACCGATCCGCGCGAACTCAAGCCGAGCCCGTTCCGGCCGCGCCCCGGCGCCCGTTTCGCCATCGACGACCGCTTTCTGGTCGCCGGCCACCGGCGCGCGCCGGGGGAGCTTCCCCGGGGGAACGGCGTGGCAGAGCCGCCGCTGTTCGGCTCGTTGCCCCCCTCGCTCGCCGGCGAAGCCGTGCTGAAGCTTCCCAACGGGGTCACCACCCACCAGATCCTCCCGGCAAACCGCGACGCCTACCTGTACGGTGACGTGCAGGGGTACGCCCGGCGCGCCTTCGAGCGGATCGATCCCACCCTGCTCCGCCGCATCGAGGAGAACAAGGGCCGGGCCATCGTCAACGTGCTGGTGGCGGGGCTCGCCTACGGCGCCGGCCCGGGGCAGGAGCTGGCGGCGATGTGTCAGATGATCCTCGGCATCCGGGTGGTGCTGGCCAAGGGCTTCGATCGGCGCCATCAGCTCCAGCTCATCCACCAGGGCGTGCTGCCCTTGTGGTTGCTGGACGAGCACTCCTACGACGTGGTCCATCGGGACGATTTCTTGGAGTTCCCCTGGCTCGCCAATGAGCTTCGCAAGTCCGAGATGATCACCGTGCGCAACCCCGAGAAGGGCTACGAGTTCAAGGCGCGCCACGGGCTGACCCGCCGGCAGATCGACATCGTGCTCGCCGGAGGGTTGTGCAACTTCACGGCACGGTAGCCGCGGGAGCGCGCATGTCGCACCAGTTCATCTACACCTTGCAGCATCTGCGCAAGGTCACCCCGACCGGAAAGGAAGTCATCAAGGATCTCAGCCTGGCCTTCTACCCCGACGCCAAGATCGGGGTGCTGGGGGTCAACGGCGCCGGCAAGAGCACCTTGCTGCGCATCCTGGCCGAGGAGGACGCGCCCACCTCGGGCGAGATCTGGCACCCGCCGGGGATTCGTATCGGCTACCTCCCCCAGGAGCCGCGCCTGGACGAGAACCTCTCGGTGCGCCAGAACGTGGAATCCGGCATGGCCGAGGTGCGCGCCCTGCTCCAGCGTTTCGACGAGCTCAACGCCCAGCTGGCCGAGGGCGTGCCCGACGAGCGCATGGAGAAATTCATGGCCGAATACAATCGGGTGCAGGACGCCATCGAGGCCGCGGGCGCCTGGGATCTCGATCGCACCCTGGACGTGGCCATGGACGCGCTGCGCTGCCCGCCCGGCGACGCCGACCCCAAGACGCTCTCGGGCGGCGAGCGGCGCCGGGTGGCGCTGTGCCGGCTGCTGCTCTCCAAGCCCGATCTGTTGCTTCTCGACGAGCCCACCAACCACCTCGACGCCGAGTCGGTGGCCTGGCTGGAGCACTACCTGCAACAGTTCCCCGGCACCGTGATCGCGGTGACCCACGACCGCTACTTCCTCGACAATGTGGCCGGCTGGATCCTGGAGCTCGACCGCGGCGAGGGAATCCCCTGGAAGGGCAACTATTCCTCCTGGCTGGAGCAGAAGCGCCGCCGCCTGGAGATGGAAGAAAAGCAGATCTCGGCGCGCGCCCGCACCCTGGCCCGCGAGCTGGAATGGGTCAACATGAGCCCGCGCGCCCGCCAGGCCAAGGGCAAGGCCCGCCTGAATGCCTACCAGGAGCTGCGCGCCGAGGCCGAGGCGCAGGCCGCCCGCGAGGGCGAGATCGAAATCCGCATCCCGCCCGGCCCGCGGCTGGGCGACGACGTGGTGGTGGCCGAGCACTTGGTCAAGGGCTACGGCGATCGCCTGCTCATCGAGGATCTCAGTTTTCGACTGCCGCCCGGCGGCATCGTCGGGATCATCGGCGGCAACGGCGCCGGCAAGACCACCCTGCTGCGCCTGATCGTGGGGCAGGAGAAGCCCGACGGCGGGACGCTGCGCCTGGGCGAGACGGTGCAGGTGGCCTACGTGGACCAGAGCCGCGCCGCGCTCGATCCCGAGCACACGGTGTGGCAGGAGATCTCGGGAGGGGAAGAGTTCTTCGAGATGGGCGGGCGGCGGGTGAACTCGCGCGCCTACGTCAGCGCCTTCAATTTTCGCGGCCCGGATCAGCAAAAGAAGGTGGGCGCCCTCTCGGGCGGCGAGCGCAACCGGGTGCACCTGGCCAAGCTCATCCGCGGCGGCGGCAACCTGCTGCTGCTCGACGAGCCCACCAACGATCTCGACGTGGACACGCTGCGGGCGCTGGAGGAGGCGCTGCTGGCCTTCCCCGGCTGCGCGGTGGTGGTCTCCCACGACCGCTGGTTCCTCGACCGCATCGCCACCCACATCCTGGCCTTCGAGGGGGACAGCCGGGTGGTGTGGTTCCAGGGCAACTACCAGGATTACGAGGCCGACCGCAAGCGGCGCCTCGGCGCCGAGGCCGAGCAGCCGCACCGGGTGAGGTACAAGAAGCTCATCCGGGATTGAGACCGAATGCCGCCGCTTCGCATCCACAGCCCGTTCGGTCCGGCGGGCGACCAGCCGCGCGCCATCGAGCGGCTGGCCGAGGGGCTTCAGCGCGGCGAACGCTGGCAGGTGCTGCTGGGGGTCACCGGTTCGGGCAAGACCTTCACCATGGCCTCGGTGCTCGAGCGGCTGCAGCGGCCAGCGCTGGTCATCGCCCACAACAAGACGCTGGCCGGGCAGCTCTACGCCGAGTTCTCGCGTTTTTTCCCCGACAACGCCGTCGGCTTCTTCGTCTCCTACTACGACTACTACCAGCCCGAGGCCTATGTCCCCCAGAGCGACACCTATATCGAGAAGGACGCCTCCATCAACGACGACATCGATCGCCTGCGCCACGCCGCCACCCACGCCCTGCTCACCCGGCGCGACGTGATCATCGTGGCCTCGGTGTCGTGCCTGTTCGGCCTGGGTCCGGTGGAGAGCTACGGCGAGCTGACCGTGTCCCTGCGCGCCGGCGCCGCCCTGCCGCGGGACGAGATGCTGCGGCGCCTGGTGGAGATCCACTACAGCCGCAACGACACCGACTTTCATCGCGGCACCTTCCGGGTGCGCGGCGAGTCGGTGGACATCTTTCCGGCCTACGAGGAGGCGCGGGCGCTGCGGGTACGCTATTTCGGCGACGAGATCGAGTCCCTGCGCTGGATCGACGCCCTGCGCGGGGTGACCCTGCAGCCGGTCGAGGCCGTCGAGATTTATCCCGGCAGCCACTACGTCACCGGCGCCGGCGAGCTGCGCCGGGCCATCCAGGGCATCCGGGAGGAGCTGGGCGAACGCCTGCGGGAGCTGCGCGCGGCCGGCCGGCTGCTCGAGGCGCAGCGGCTCGAGCAGCGCACCCTGTACGATCTGGAGAGCCTGGAGCAGCTCGGCTACTGCACCGGCATCGAGAACTACAGCCGGCACCTCTCGGGCCGGGCTCCGGGCGAGCCGCCGCCCACGCTGATCGACTACCTGCCGGCGGACGCGGTGGTGTTCGTCGACGAGAGCCATCAGACGCTGCCGCAGATCGACGGCATGTGGAAGGGCGACCGCTCGCGCAAGGAGACGCTGGTGGAGTTCGGCTTCCGCCTGCCCTCGGCGCTGGACAACCGGCCGCTGACCTTCGACGAGTTCGCCGCCCGCATCGGCCAGGCGGTGTGCGTCTCGGCCACGCCCGCCCGGCGGGAGATCGAGCTGGCCCGGGGCGTGGTGGTCGAGCAGCTCGTCCGGCCCACCGGGCTGATGGACCCGCGCGTCGAGGTGCGGCCGGCGCGCGACCAGGTCGATGATCTGCTGCACGAGATCCGGCGCGCCGCCGCCGCCGGGCAACGGGTGCTGGTGACCACCCTGACCAAGCGCATGGCCGAGGATTTGACCGAATACCTCCAGGAGCACGGGGTGCGGGTCCGCTACCTCCACTCCGACATCGACACCCTGGAGCGGCTGCAGGTGGTGCGGGCGCTGCGCGCCGGGGAGT
>Ga0209381_1001306_pt1 | contig 41988 bp, 33 predicted proteins | sample DewCreD2012metaG_FD_184111 | JGI IMG/M metagenome (GOLD analysis project Ga0209381, IMG submission 184111) | Hot spring sediment bacterial and archeal communities from British Columbia, Canada, to study Microbial Dark Matter (Phase II) - Dewar... ... | reverse complement strand
GTCATTTGTATCTACATCTTCGTCTTGATCAAAATCACCCGGCAGTTTTTGTTTGACGTGATATTGATAAACTGATTCTATATCCTTTTCCCAGTTGATGGAACCATCGGGGTTGCTGCCGTAGTGATCCCACCAGTTGTTATAGATTGACACATGCTGTGGATAAACATAAACGCTCCATTGTATCTGGAAATATGATACTACTTGTCCTCCACCGACTTTTACGTAAAGCCACCCGGCTCGATCCAGGGAAAGCCCTTGCAATCCGTCAGCGGCGACATAAAGCACTTCTTCATACGATCTTCGGACGTAGCAATCACTGATCTCCAGCTCCGACAAAGTATACCTATCTTTTGCCGTAGTTCTATTTGGATCCGAATTTCCATCTGGATACTGGTTGTGTCTGGCTACGGCACCATTGCCGCCTCCATCGACGATGCGCAAGTCGATAAGTGTAGCTCCTGGCGGAACAAACACTCGAAAATAAGGCGTATAGTTGTTATAGCCCTGATAATACTGTAATGTGGAGCCAAATCCGCCCCCTCCCCCTGGTAAACGGGTATATGGATTGTGTACAGTTACATATTGAGTGGGATTGCCCGCTTGGGAAGGAATCGGTAGAAAAAGACTAATAAAGAGTATGAGTGAAAATAATAAAGAAAATTTCAATTGTTTTGATAGAGAAAAAAACATAAGAGAATGAGATTTTTTTAAAAAAAAATTAAACTCCTTTACTTTTGTTACCTGTGTAATTCTTTACAAAAATAGCAAAATCATTTGTGTCAACTGGTGGAATACCATCAAGATTTGCGACATTGTTAGTTTCGGTTTTTTTGTAATTACTTACAAAAATAGCATAGTCATTTGTATCTACATCTTCGTCTTGATCAAAATCACCCGGCAGTTTTTGTTTGACGTGATATTGATAAACTGATTCTACATCCTTTTCCCAGTTGATGGAACCGTCGGGATTAGAGCCGTAGTGATCCCACCAGTTGTTGTAGGTGGCAATATGCTCTTTGTAAACATACACCGCCCATTGTATTTGAAAATATGAAACCACCCGTCCCCCGCCGACTTTCACATAGAGCCATCCGCCACGATCTAGAGAAAGACCTTGTAACCCGTCATAAACTACATAGAGAACTTCCTCATTAGTTATTTTGACATAACAATCCTTGCTTTCCAATTCCGACAAAGTAAATTTATACCTCCAGGGTGCCGTAGCATTTTTCGGATTTGGATTTTCTTCTGGGTATTGATTATGTCTAGCTACCGCCACATTGCCACCACCATCAACAATCCGCAAATCAATCGTAGTTGCTCCTGGTGGAATAAAAACTCGAAAAAAAGGAGTATAATTATTATAACCCTGATAATACTGTAGTGTTGAGCCGAATCCGCCTATCTTTCCCTCTTGAAGACGAGTATACGGATCATGCACCGTAACATATTGAGTGGGATTGCCCGCTTGGGAAGGAATCGGTAGAAAAAGACTAATAAAGAGTATTAAAAGAGAAAAGAATTTCAATTGTTTTAATAGATGTTTTGATAGAGAAAAAAACATAAGAGAATGAGATTTTTTTAAAAAACTGTCAAAATTTTCCTTCAACGAGAGAAAAAAAATTTAATTTTCCGTAAGCAAATGTAACAAAAATAATTGAACGGTTTAAGAACTAAATCAAAAGTTCCGGGAAAAAGTTGGCTTTCTGTTTGTGGAGAAAAACCAATCTTAAAACGAGTAATTCCTTCCCAACCACTTTTCTTTTGTTTAATAGCTACACCTCCTAAATCATATTGTTCGCAACCTCTTTCTTGAGCTCGCAAAATTTGCCGCCATTGCAAAAGAAAAGGCGCCATTACTTGACGATGACGATCATCAGAAGCCCCATGTAAATAAATCGCTGTTTTCCTAAAAAAAACCACTAAATTGGCTGCAATAATTTTTCCTTGATATTCAGCTAAAAAAAGGCTCAAACAACCAGCTGGCCAACTATCAGCCATTTTTTGATAATAATCTTCTGGATGAACTGTAATGCCTTTACGATTGGCCGTTATCTGAATAAGTCGCAAAAAGTGATCTAACTCTTTTTTTGTTTTTGTTAATCCTCGCCCAAGAGAAATTTCTTTTACCTTCACTCCCTTTTTTTCGGCTAGCTTGATGTTATAACGAGTTTTGGCTTTCATCGCCAACAAAAGTTCTTCTGGAGATTTTTTTAAATCCAACACAAAAAGTTCTCTGGGTTGAACATCTCTTGGAGCTTTTTTAATTTTCAAATTGGGAAAAAAATGCCTAATTTTTTCCAATATCAATTCATTTTCCGGTTCAAAACGCACCCAACTTATTCCCTCTTTTTTAGCTAATTCAACCAATTTTTTCCAAACCTCTTTTGAATTTTTTTCAGAAAAAACTTTGGGACCATAAGGTAAATAAAAATATTTAACCATCATCCATAACTGATGCTCTATCATAGAAAAGATCGCTGCTTCTGTTTGTATTGCCAAAACTTTATGCCCCGCTTTTTCCTGAAAAATCCTCCATTCCTCTGATTGCAAAAAATCTCTTTGCTCCGATATTTCTAATTTTTCTTCCCTTATTTTTTTCAACATTTTCCTCAAACGATCTCCTTTAAATATTAATCAATTTGAAAGATTTTATAACCAGATCGATCTAATATTTTAGAATAATTGGTTTGAAAAAAATCTTCTTGAGCTTGCCAATATTCTCTTTCTATTGGACCGATAAATACAAAATCTACTCCATATTTTTTTAATAAATTCCGACCTTCTTCTCCCCCCGCATACATTGTTTGAATATCTTTTTCTACTTTAGCATAATTAAAACCATAAGACCATAACCATCCACGATAAGCCATTAAAGTTTTAGCACCAGTTAAACTACGAATAATATTATTGTGCTGATCAGAAGTTAAGACTAGCGCTCCCGGCCAAGAAAATTCACGAAATTTTTCCGCCAGAGCTATTTCTTCGTTCGACCAAAGAAGATTTTTTTGTTTTTCTGTCTGTATTCCTCTATAAAGATCCAAAGTTCCTGAAAAAATTAAAACTTCTAATATCACAAGCGCCAAAATTCCTTGCCAAAAATTTCCCTCCAATAATTGACCAAGATATATTCCGATTGGCAGAGCTAAAAAGAAATAAGCAAAGGTTAAAATCTTAGAGTTGTCCCAATCCCAAGGTTGGAACAGAAAGAGATTAGACAAAAAGAAAAGAAAAAGACCTAAGCCAAAAATTGGCTGGCGATAAAAACGGGTTTTCCAAGCAGCAAAAAGAGTTAATGGTAAAAAAATTCCCCAATTCAAAAGCCAAAAATACAGCCAGTTGAACCAAAAAGGAGGTTTATTAGCTAACCAACCCGGTTGCCAAGAAAAAAATTTAACACTAATTTGACCAAAATAAAAAAAGAAAAAAATAGGAGAAAAAGCCAATCCAGCGCCAAGAGCAATCAAAAACCACTTCTTCCAGTGTGACCAATCCCAAATAAGAAAAAAAATTCCAGCAAACAATAAAACTAAAAAAGAATGCGTATGCGCTAAAGGCATCAAACCAGCTATCAAACCACTAAGTAATAATTGGGAATTTTTAACTAAGCGAAAATGACCTTTTAGCCAAGAAACCCATTGAGCAATCAATAAAAGCGCTAAGCCCATTCCCAAAGGAAATGCCCGCTGAGGAATTAGCTCGGCATTAACAGTATTAATCCAATAAATCCCTTTTTCTTCCCAATGCGTATATTCTCGAGGAGGAAAAAAAATAGCTCGATAATTTTCTCCAAAATCCTGAAGAAAAAAAATAAATCCTAAACCACCGCTAGCCAAAAAAATGGTAATTACTAAAAAACTCCGTCCAATTGATCGGCAATAAGGAAAAACAAATTTATACAAAACCCCAAGCAAAAAAAGCACTAGAAACAAAGAGGGTAACCAAAAAGCTGTCGTTTCTTCTAGTCCAAAACGAATTAATAATCCAGAAAAAGCATCTACTAAAAAAGGATAAGTCAATTTATGATCTAAAAGTAAAGGATGATAAGTCAACCAATCACTCATCTTGCCATAAGCAAAAGGCATAGCTAAAGCAAAATGCGCTGGCCAATCACCCCAAACATTAATCGCGCCTGCCCAAATACCTTCAGCAGATCGAAAGAGAAGCCGCGGAAAAAGAAAAGAAAAATAAGCACCCCAAGTTAAAAAGACTACTAATAAACCTTTTTGATAAACAGTTATTTTTTGCCACAAAAATTTTATTTTTTTCATTGTTATCAAAGCATCATTACTTTTCCATACTACTTACAATTGACAAAAAAAGCAATTGAGGAAAGAATTGAACTATTAAAAAACGATAATTTTCTAAAAATATTTTATGAAAATCGGCATTGTAGGTTTGCCCAATGTAGGAAAATCAACACTTTTCAAGGCCTTGACTCATTTACAGGTAGATATTAATAACTATCCCTTTTGCACTATTGAGCCTAATGTCGGTAGAGTGGCTATTCCTGATGAAAGAGTAGATACTTTAGCAAAAATGTTTTCTTCTCAAAAAAAAATCTATGCCACTGTGGAATTTGTTGATATTGCTGGATTAGTTGCCGGCGCCTCTAAGGGAGAAGGCTTAGGTAATAAATTTCTAGCTCACATTCGTGAAGTAGATGCTATTGTACAAGTTGTGCGGACTTTCTCTAGTCCAAAAATTATTCATACCCAACCTAAAATTAATCCTTTAGAAGATATAGCCATCATCAATACCGAATTACTTCTAGCAGATATTGAAACAATCAATAAAAAACTTTTAAATTTAGAAAAGGAAATCAAGAAACAAGATTCTATTGCATTAGCTACTAAAAATTTAGCAGAAAGGTTAAAGGAAATTATTGATACTGGACATTTAGGCCAGACACAAAAATTTTTAGCTAATCTAAAAAAAGAAGAATGGCTTTTACTTAAAGATTTTCATTTACTTTGTTTCAAGCCGATACTCTATCTTTTCAACACCGCCAAATCAGAAGATCTTCCCTCAAGAGAATTGCTCCAAAAAGAAGCCATTCATAACTGGCTAGCATTAGATATTAAAAACGAAGAAGATTTATCAGAATTATCACAAGAAGAACAAGCCCAACTAGGAGTGTCTTCTCAATTGGACAAATTGATCAAAAAAGCCTATAAAATGCTCTCTTTAATCAATTTTTTCACTGCTGGTAAAACAGAAACCCGCGCGTGGACAATTCCAAAAAATTCCCTCGCACCACGCGCTGGAAGGGCTATTCATAGTGATTTTGAAAAGAAATTCATTTGCGCTGAGGTGGTAGCTTATTCTGATTTAGTTATTGGCGGATCTAAAACTCAAGCTAAGGAAAAAGGGCTTTTGAGAATCGTAGGCAAAGATTATATCGTCCAAGATGGCGACGTGATTGAATTTAAAATTTAGCAACTAAACAAACTTTAATTACAGATCCAACTAACAGAGATCTTTGATACTAAATAGTCTTTTCCCACTAAAAAGATTTTTCCAAATAAACAATTTTCAATCAACTCACAAAGACTTTTTTGGCAAAACTGACAAAATTAAAATCTGATCGTTTAGATAACCTAGTCTTTTATTTCTTTTTTTCTTTATGCAAAGTATGCTTTTTGCACTTAGGGCAATGCTTTTTTAATTCCAACTTAGCTTGAATTTTTTTCTTATTTTTAAAAGTGTAAAAATTAATCTCGCCACAAACATCACACTGCAATTTAATCAAATTGTCTTGAGACATTGCTTGAAAATAAAAATAAATCTTAATTAAATTTAATCCCCATTGTCATTGTTGCTGTTAAAGTAGTGCCAAGAATAAACTTGCCTTTGCTAGCCGCTGGCTTATTTTTTTTGACCTCTTCTAAGAAAAATTGAATATTCTTCTTTAATTGTTCTTTGGAAAAAGAACGTTTGCCAACAATTTGGTGTAAATTGCCTCCATCATCATTTTTAAAACTGACTTTTCCTTTTTTTAATCCTTCCACCAGTGGTTTAATTCGTATTCCTACAGTTTGTGACTTAGGATTAGGCATTAAGCCTTTGGGTCCCAAAATTTTAGCAATTTTAGCCAATTTAGGCATCATATCTGGAGTAGCTACTGCAACATCAAAATCTAACTCCTTGTTCTGAGCGATTTTTTCAATCAGCTCCGCTCCACCTATCAAATCAGCTCCTGCTTCTCGAGCTTCTGCTTGCTGTTTCTCAGTAAAAGCGGCTACTCGCAAAGTTTTTCCGGTTCCGAAAGGCAAAACAGCAGCCCCTCGTACTTGCTGATCAGATTTTTTTGCATCAATAGAAAGTTTAACATGTACTTCTACTGACTCATCAAATTTAGCTTTAGGAAGTTTTTCCAGCAGTTCTAGAGCCTCGTCTAAAGAATAAATTCGGCTTTTTTCTAAAAGCTCTAATGAGCTCTTTTTTTTCTTACTCTTTTGCATAAATTTCTGGTGGTTTTAACGCTTTGAATAAGCTCCCACTATAAAATAAAAATTAACCTTCTACCTTAATACCCATTGACCGCGCTGTCCCAGCAATAATCTTTTTAGCGCCTTCCAAATCATTAGCACTTAAATCCACAAGTTTTTTAGCTGCGATTTCCTCAATTTGCTTTTCTGTTACCTTGCCAACTTTAGCCGTCAAAGGATTAGCAGCACCCTTAGTTACCCCCGCTGCCTTTTTCAAAAGTTCCGCTGCTGGTGGAGTTTTTAATACAAAATCAAAAGTCCGATCTTCAAAAACCGAAATTTCCACTGGAACAATATCTCCCATTTGCTGTTTAGTCGCCTCATTAAAACGAGTGCAGAATTCTTGAATGTTTAAACCATGTTGACCCAAAGCCGGACCCACCGGCGGCGCCGGATTAGCTTGCCCAGCTTTAACCTGCAACTTGATTACCGTTTTTACTTTCTTAGCCATATATGATACAAAATTATAAATAAATACCCACCAAAACTCATTTCTTACCCACAACTAAAAAAATCATGCCATTCTTTTACAATATTCTCTTTCTGCTAATCACAGATTTTTATTCCAAATTTACTTAATTAAAAACTTTTTTAAAAAATATACTTTACAACTTTTTAATTTGTAAAAAATCCAACTCCACTGGAGTTTCTCTCCCAAAAATTGAAACTAAAACTTTCAATTTACCTTTGTTAACATCAATTTCGTCTACTTTGCCATCTATTCCCTTAAAAGGACCATCTACAATCTTAACTAATTCACCTACCGCAAAATCAGCTTTATATTTAGGCTCCTTCTTACTAGTTTTGCCTTTAATAAAAAGCATTTCCTTCGGATCAATTGGTGTTGGAGTGGTGCCTAGCCCAATAAAGCCGGTAACATTAGGAGTATTCCGTGCCACATACCAAGAGTCATCATTCACTTCCATATCCACTAGAACATAACCGGGAAAGATTCTTTCTTCCACTGTGTAACGTCGTCCATTTTTAATCTTAATTTTTTTCTCTTTAGGCACCATTACATCAAAAATTTTATCCTTCATTCCCATTGACTCCGCCCTTTGACGCAAATTTCTAGCTACATTATCTTCATAACCACTATAAGTATGCAACACATACCAAGCTCGTCCCTGATTTTGAATCTGCTTTGCCATTGCTTAACAAAATAAAAATTAACGTCTAGAAAATTAATTTTTTTATAACATACGAAAAAGACCAATCTAAAAAACCTAGAAAAACTCCCATTGCCAAACTTAAAACAACAACAAAAAACACATAGCGAAAAACTTTGTCCCGACTTGGCCAATTAGTTTTGCGAATTTCCTCCCAAGCTTCCTTGAAGAAGAGTATCAATTTATCCACTTTTTTCCGTTAAAAATAAAAAAAACCGAGCAACTACTGCGCTAGATTAGCACTGTTTCTTTTTTTCGTCAACCCTTTTCTGGTTTCAAAACTTTTAATTGCTAATTTTTTCATAGCTGGCCTCAGTTTCAATTTTTTCCTCTCTCATCAAATCTTCCACCTCCCAATCAGTCAACTTTTCCAACATCTGTTTTTGCCGTAAAGTTTCCACTTGAGCGTTTACATCTTCTAGAACAAATTTATCTTCTTTTTCCGTTGTTAAAATCCGCTCTTTTAAATAATCTTCCAACCGCATTATTAGGTAACTCTTTTCTAGATCACCTTCACTCACAATAATCTTTCCTCCAGACAACTCTAAGAGTTGTTTAATTTCTTTTGATAACATAATTTTTTATTTTTTAGTTTGTTTATAAAAGTATAAAACATCATAAAAACAAAATAGTTTTAGTCAGAAAAACAATTTTTTCTCAACAGTTGCCTAAAAAAACCAGAAAAATCCTTTCCTGCTCTTTAAAAATTAAGTTTACCATTTCAAATAGGAAAAAAGTGGTAGTTGTTATTTTAACTCGCCACTTTTAATTTTTTCCGCAATATTGGCTGGCACTTCAGCATAATGATCAAACTCAGCCGAATAACTAGCCCTTCCTTGAGTCATTGAACGCAATTGCGTAGCATAACCAAAGAGAGAAGCCATAGGCACTTTGGCGCGAATAACTTTAATAATTGCCGTACCTTCTCCTCTATCAGCCATTTCTTCAATTTGACCTCTTTTGGAATTAATATCGCCCACTACATCACCCATAAAATGATCCGGCGTCATAACTTCTACTTTCATTATTGGCTCAACAATCACTGCCTCGGCCCTCTTGACTGCTTCTTGAAAAGCTAAAGAACCAGCGATTTTAAAAGCCGCTTCTGAAGAATCCACTTCGTGAAAACTACCATCATAAACAGTCACTTTTACATCAACTAAAGGATAACCCGCTAAAACACCCCTTTCTGCCGCTTCTTTGGCTCCCTTACCAATAGCCGGAATATACTCATTAGGAATTACTCCACCCTTAATTTCATTTACAAATTCAAATCCCTTCCCTTCCTCCAAAGGCTCCACTTTCAACCAGCAATGACCATATTGACCACGACCACCTGATTGACGAATATATTTTCCCTCCGCTTGAGCCACTTTTTTGATCGTCTCTCGATAAGCTACTTGCGGCTTACCTACATTGGCATCCACTTTAAATTCCCTTTTCATCCGATCTACAATAATATCTAAATGCAATTCTCCCATTCCGGAAATTAAAGTTTGAGAAGTTTCTTCATCAGTATGTACCCGAAAAGTCGGATCTTCCTCAGAAAGTTTCCGCAAAGCCAAGCTCATTTTTTCCTGGTCAGCTTTCGTTTTTGGTTCAATAGCAATAGAAATAACCGGTTCAGGAAAATCAATACTTTCCAATACTACTGGTTTTTTCTCATCACATAAAGTATCTCCCGTAACAGTGTACTTCATTCCCACTAATGCCCCAATTTCTCCAGTACCCATTTCTTCTATCTCCTCTCGATGATTGGAGTGCATACGTAAAATTCTTCCAATTCTCTCCTTTTTGTCCTTGCCAGCATTTAAAACATAAGAACCAGCTTTTAACGTTCCAGAATAAATTCGAAAAAAAGTTAATTGTCCAACAAAAGGATCTGTAGCTACTTTAAAAGCTAAAGCAGAAAAAGATTCTTCGTCACTAGGTTTTAAAATAATTTCCTTAGTGTTATCTTTTGGATCAAAACCCTTAACCGGAGGAATATCTAACGGCGAAGGCAAATAATCAACTACCGCATCCAAAACCAACTGTACCCCTTTATTACGCAAGGCAGTTCCTGTAAGAACTGGAATCACTTGACCAGAAATAGTCCCCGAACGTAAAATTTTCTTCAATTCCTCTTCGCTAATAATCTGCCCTTCCAGATATTTTTCCGCCAAAACATCATCTAATTCAGAAATTTTTTCTAAAAGTTTTTCTCGCCATTCTTGAGCTTTTTCTTTCAATTCTTCCGGAATCTCCTTTTCTATAACTTTTTCTCCACATTCTCCTTCAAAATAAAAAGCCTTCATTTTGATTAAATCCACCACTCCCACAAAATCACTCCTCTCTCCAATTGGCAATTGAATCGCCAAAGCATTAGGAGATAATCGCTCCCAAATTGATTTCAACGCTCTTTCAAAATCCGCACCTTCTTTATCAATTTTGTTAATAAAACAAATTCTAGGCACTGAATATTTATCGGCTTGTCGCCAAACAGTTTCTGATTGCGGTTCTACTCCCTCTTTACCATCAAAAACCACCACCCCACCGTCCAAAACTCTTAACGAACGTTCTACTTCTACTGTAAAATCTACATGACCAGGCGTATCAATAATGTTTAATTGACAATCTCTCCAATAACAAGTTGTAGCCGCACTCGTAATAGTAATTCCCCGTTCCCGTTCCTGTTCCATCCAATCCATCACAGCCTCTCCATCGTGCACTTCACCAATTTTATGAGAAATTCCTGTATAAAAAAGCACTCTTTCAGTAGTAGTAGTTTTTCCTGCATCAATATGAGCGATAATCCCAATATTACGATATTTTTCCAGTGGATATTTTCTAGCCATTTTTTTTGGTTAAATCAAATAAAATTTATATATAAATTAAAAAACATTTAAACACTTAAATTTATTTTTCTCAATCTCAAATCAAATTTAAAAATTCATTCTGTCTATTTGATTCAACTATTAATTAGTTTTTCTTCTACCTATGATTACAATTTGTAATACAAGTAGTAATAATTAACCGGAAAAAACTATGAATCAAAAAATCAAAAGACCAGGCACTAAACATTCTTCAAATCTTAAGCAAAATGAGCAAAAGCCTTATTTGCCTCCGCCATCCGATGCACTTCTTCCCTCTTTTTCATTGCCGCACCTTTCTTTTGCGCTGCATCCAAAAGTTCATCAGCCAATTTTTCTGCCATTCTCCTGCCTTTTTTCTCGGCAGCTGCCTTTTTAATCCAACGAATCGCCAACACTGAACGCCGATCACCAATCACTGGCACTGGCACTTGATAATTTGCGCCGCCGACTCGACGACTCTTTAGTTCTACTAACGGAGAAACATTTTTCACAGCTTGTTCAAAAACATTCAATCCGCCCCTTTTAGTTTTCTTGTGAACAATATCAAAACAATCGTAAACAATTTTTTGCGCCACCGACCGTTTGCCTCTTTCCAATAGAGATGAAATTAACCGCCCCACTAAAACCGAATTGAATTTAGGATCTGGTTTCCATTTTTTCACAATAACTCGCTTTTTTCTTGCCATAAGATAATTGTAACTTTACTGAATTATGTAATTATTAAATTTAAATATTATTTAGCTTCTTTAGGTTTCTTTGCCCCATAACGTGAACGGCCCCGTTTTCTATCAGCCACCCCAGCTGAATCTAAAACACCTCGCACCACGTGATAACGCACTCCAGGAAGATCCGGCACTCTACCACCACGAATCATAACAATTGAATGCTCTTGTAAATTATGCCCTATTCCAGGAATATAGGCAGTAACTTCCATTCCATTAGAAAGCTTCACCCGAGCAATTTTTCGCAAAGCCGAATTAGGCTTTTTAGGAGTAGTAGTACTCACTTTAACACACACTCCTCTTTTAAAAGGAGAAGCGAATTTTACTGAACGATTTTTAAGTGAATTAAAACCAAACGACATTGCTGGTGATTTGGTTTTTTTTAAAGTCCTTTTTCGAGAACGTCTAGATAGTTGATTGATAGTAGGCACAGATTTTAGAAAAATAATAAAATAATAACAAGCGGCTCAAAAAGCCCCTGAGTATCTAAACAAAAAATTCAGCTTTTGTCAAACTATTTATTCATCTTACGACGAATAAAAGCTGGGATCTCCAAATCATCACCGCCAACCGAAATTTCTTCTTCCGACTCCGGCAAAGTTTCTTTTCCTACATATTCCTCTTCCTTAATTCTATTTTGAGAAAAATAATGGTCAGCCTCTTTTTTCTTCTCGGATTTTTTAACAAAAATCGGCTCTGATTTAGAAAAAATTTCTTCCTTTTTACCGCTGCCACTACCGCCTATAAAAACCTTATTCTTCTCCGAAACATTCCGATTGCCGGCAGAACCTTCTTCAAAACCAGTCGCCACTACAGTAATTTTAATGTCACCCTTTTTCATACTTTCATCAATGGAAGCGCCAAAAATAATACGCGCGTTGGGGTCAATATTTTCCGTTATCACCGCTGCCGCCTCATTTACTTCCATCATTGATAGATCAGGACCGCCAGTAATATTGAATAAAACACCTTTAGCCCCATCAATAGAAACATCCAACAAAGGAGAATTAATTGCCTGACGCGCCGCCTGTACTGCTCGATTTTCGCCAGAAGCCATTCCAATTCCCATCAAGGCACTACCGCTATCTTGAGTAACCGAACGCACATCAGCAAAGTCAACATTGATAATCCCGGCCTTGGTAATAAGATCAGAAATTCCTTGTACACCCTGACGCAAAACATCGTCCACAATCTGAAAAGCGTTAATCAAAGAAGTATTGCGATCAATAACTTGCAATAATTTATCATTCTGCACAGTAATTAATGTATCTACTCGATCTTTTAAATTCTCAATTGATTCCTCAGCAATTGCCATTCGTTGACGACCTTCAAATGTAAAAGGTTTAGTAACCACGCCAACTGTTAGAGCACCTGCTTCTTTCGCCGCTTCCGCCACAATCGGACCAGCGCCTGAACCAGTTCCACCACCAGCGCCATAAACTACAAAAATCATATTAGAACCCTTCAACGCTTCATGAATTTCATCTCGATTTTCCTCTGCTGCTTGACGACCTAATTCAGAATTCATTCCGGCGCCTAAACCTTTAGTTAAATTCTTGCCAATGTGAATCTTTTCCTTAGCCTTGCAATGATGCAAGGCCTGAGCGTCCGTATTGATACTGATAAATTCTACTCCCGACATCTTACACTCAATCATTCGAGAAACAGCATTACTGCCAGATCCACCCACACCCACTACTTTAATTCTCGCAAAAGTTTCTATTTCTGGTTTTACCTCTGCCATGATTTTAAAAAATTACTTAATCTTTTTAGAAAGGTTAGTTTTTCATTCTAACAGAAAAAAATTGAAAGTCAAGGAAGAAATTTTTCAAACCATTTTAACGCTTCTTTAACTTTTTTCCCTAGCACCACGCTCTTCCAGTTATTGCCATTTTTAATCTCTTTTTTTTCCACTAATTGTTTTTCATCAATCACCCACAAAAGCATTCCAATTACTGTAGAAAAAGCTGGATCATCTGTTTTATCAATCAAGCCTGACAATTCCACCGGAAAACCGGTTTGCGCAGGCAACTTCAAAACTTTCTTAGCCAAATCAACCATTCCATGCAGCTTCGCTGTTCCTCCCGCTAAAACCACTCCTGCTGGTAAAAGCGCACTCCGATTAATTTTTTTTAATTCTTTTTCCACTAAGAAAAAAATTTCCTCCGCGCGCGCTTCAATAATTTCAGCAATATGTTTGCGAGAAACGCTGCCTTCTTCTTTGGAATCAATCTCAGCTAAATTAATCTGCTCTTTTTTGTCTATTTCAGATGGCAAGGCGCTCCCAAATTCAATTTTAATTTTTTCCGCTGTTTCTATTGAAGTACGCAAACCAATAGCAATATCATTAGTAATATGCCCTCCGCCAATGGGTAAAATCGCTAAATGAATCAATTCTCTCTCTTCATAAACTACCAAAGAAGTTGTCCCGCCACCAATATCTAACAATGCCACTCCTAATTCCTCTTGTCTTTTATTTAAAGTGGCCTTAGCAGAAGCTAGACTACCCACAATATAGCCTGATACTTCTATTCCTATATTCTGCAAGGCTTTAGCTAAATTTCTTAAATGAGGTGAAAAACCCGAAATTAAAGTTCCGCGCATTTCCAAACGTACTCCACTCATCCCTAATGGATCCTCAATTCCCGCTTGGTCATCTAAAATAAATTTGCGAGGAATAATATGCAACAACTCATAATTATTCGCTAAATGAACTGCTTGAGCCGCCTGAGCTACTCTTTCAATATCTTCTTTTTCCACTTCTCCATCCGCTCGACCAATAGCAATTACTCCTTGCGTATCAGTATAGGATAAATGAGTTCCACCTACTGAAACAAAAACTTCTACCGGAGAAAAACCTGCCATACGAGAAGCAGTTTCCAAAGCCAAACGAACAGAAGCAGTAACTTCTTCTAAGTCAATAATTACCCCTCTACGCATTCCAACTGAAGGCACTGAACTAACTCCGACAATTCTAGGCTTATCTTCATTGCACCCCAATTGGGCAATAACACACCGAGTATTAGAAGAGCCAATATCCAAAAGGGACAAATATTCCTTTTTTATTAGTTGATTTTTAAACATAAAAAACCACTTTAAAATTTTATTTTTTCCAATTACTTTTATTTTTTTATTCCCTCTACTGCTATCCAAAAACCAGCCAACAACTAGCAAGAAAAAATCTTTAAAGTTTTTTCTAACTAAATTTACCTTCGTATTTTAACTCATTTTATTTTTTTTGCCAAATGTCTTCGCATAAAATTTTTTATCTAAATAATAATCTCTGATCATCTTTAGAATTGGATTAAACTAATCATGGTTAGAAATTTTATTTTCTAACACTTATCTCTTAAAACTTCTTCTCACTATTTTCCCTCAATAAATTGCATCCTTTTCCACTCCGTTCCATTACAACCCCAAAAATCATTACTCTGACTGTTAAAATAAAGCATTCCTTTATTTTCTAGATTGCAAATTGGCGCAACTTCTCCATTATTTAGCTGAATAGTTTTCATTTTTCCTTCCTCTGCCTCTATCTTCTTCACCTTCAAATTCCCCTCCGCATCAAATTCAATTTTAATCTAACTCCAGTGCCCTCATCTCATTGGTTTTGTTTTGATTATAGATAACATTCAAATCCTGAATAATAATTTTCGGTTTCTGTTTTTTTACTACCTCCATTTTTTAAAAAATTTATTTTTGATACAAAGGTAAACCTCTTTCAATCGTAATTAAAAAACTCTGAGCCATCCGCCAGACTCGAACTGGCAACCTACTGTTTACAAAACAGTTGCTCTACCATTGAGCTAGGATGGCAAATCAAACCAGACCCTATCCACTAACAACAACCCGTGGACCCAAGCGGGCTCGAACCGCTCACCTCCTGCTTGCAAAGCAGGCGCTCTACCAGATGAGCTATGGGCCCAAAAACTACTCAAAGACCATTAAAACAGAATTTTTGAAAAAAGGCAAATTAACCCTTTTTTTCCGCTTCCCAGTCATCCATAATATCCCTAATAGTTCGGTACAAAGCGTAAAGAGGCAACCAAAGCCACAACAGGCGCAGAATAAAAATTTCTAAAAACCAGTTAAAGTCTTTATTCATTTTCTTTAAAAATAGAATTAATTTTCAATTATTTCCTTAATTTTATAAGGTAACTCTTTTTTAATGTGATGATAACTTTTGATAGCAATGTCCGCTAATAAACCGGAAATAAAAAACTGCGCTCCCATTAAAATCAAAAAGACTCCCAACATTGGCCAAATTCGATTTCCTAAAGCCCAACCATAAAAAAATCTTTGAATACCCATCAAAACCAATAATCCTAATCCTACGAAAGAAAAAATGAAGCCCAACCCACCAAAAAGATGCAATGGCCGATTGGAAAATTTGCGCCAAAACCAAACAGAAAGCATATCTAAAAAACCTTTTAACACTCTTTTATAGTTATATTTAGTTTGACCAAAAATTCGCGCCCGATGATTAACTTCCACTTCACCAATCCGAAAACCATTGATTCGCACTACCGCCGGAATAAAACGATGCATCTCACCATAAAGATCCACTTCTTCAAAACATTCTCTTTTATAAGCCTTCAAAGTACAACCGCTATCATGAATCCCATCATCAATTAAAAATTTCCGCAATTTATCCGCCCCTCTAGAAAGAAATTTTTTAGAAAAAGGATCTTTGCGATCTTTCCGCCAACCAGAAACTACATCCCAACCCTCATCCATTTTTTCTAAAAGCAAAGGGATGTCCGCCGGATCATTTTGTAAATCACCATCCAATGTAATAATAACCTCTCCCTGCGCTTTTCTAATCCCCGCGTCTAAGGCGGCAGTTTGTCCAAAGTTACGACGGAAAAAAATCGCCTTTATTGGCCGAAGTTTTTTTATTTTTTCCGCTGTTCCATCGGTACTTCCATCATCAACAAAAATTATTTCACCACGCAAATTGTTCTTTTCTAAAACAGTTAGAATTTCCTCGTGCAGGACAGCCACATTTTTTTCTTCATTAAAAACCGGCACCACAATTGATAAAAATTTTTCTTTAGCAGACATCACTGAAATTTAAAAACAAAAAATCTAATTGTTTAATTATTGTATTTTACATTAAAACAGAAAAATCAGTTTTTTACAAGCATTTTTTGCCATCAAAGTTTTCCCCATTTTTTTAATCAAAAATTTACTTTCTCTAAAGAATCATCTAAAAGTTATTTTTAAAAAATCATGCTTTTTTTAAAAAAACATGATTGAATTCTTTTAAAGATACCACTTTTTTTACGTTTAGCAGAGAAAATCACAATCTTTGTCAAAAAATAAAAATGATATTTTCATTAAATAAAATATTAAATATGATGAAAAAAAATTAATACCTACCCTAATCTTTCTTTTCTAAGAAGCCTTCAATCAACTGACATTTAATTACTTGATAGTAAAAAATGATCCAAAATTAATTAAAAATAAAACATAGAAAACATTTAAGCAAAAACTCAATACCAACTCAATTCCTGATTACTTTCTGTACTATCAAGAAAAAAATTCATTAATTTTCAAACAAGAAAAACCAGTCAGCCGGCAACAAAAAGAGACTACTCTTGCACTATCTTTGCTTGATACAAAAAGATAATAATTTCTAGTAAGGATCATTTTTTCAACAAACAAAATCCCAAATCCATCGCTAACTAAAAATCCTTCGCACCACACACACTACTATCCGTTAAAAATATACGAAACAATCAATTCAAATCCAAGAAGTCTGTCCAATAAAGAAAATTAAGATCAGTAAAACTTAAAGTTAAATTATTCTAATTTGAAAAAAATTTTTTAACTAATTTTTTGAAAAATCATCTAACATTATAATAAAGTGTCACTTCCATTGTTACTTCCGATTGAGGGTAAGATTTTTCTCTTATAATTTCTTCTATTGAACTTTGATAGTACTCATCATAATCCTGAGTAATCTCCTCTTCTTCAATATCATAAAGTTTCCCCAGTTTTACTCCTAAAGATTTTCCTAATATTGAAGCTTTTTCTTTGGCAATTTGAATAGCTTTTTGTCTAGCTTCTTCTCGAGCTTTTTCCTCATTAGATGACTCAAATTCAACTTCTCCTACTTTATTTACACCTTCTTTCATCATTCTTTCAATAAAAGCATCCACTTTTTTCATATCCTCGTCTATTCCAGATAACCTAACAGTAATTCTCTGAAAACCATCATAAACTTTTTTGGTTCCAGATGTAGAATTTCTTGATTCATTATCATCAGTCGAAAAATCTTCTTCTTTTTCCTCTTCTTCCTCTTGTGGATCAAAAGCATAAGCAGTAATTTGCCAATCACTTTCTGGAATTTGCATTTCACTCAGAACCATTTTAATTTTATTAATTTTTTCAGTCGTTTGTCGTAAGGCTTCTCCTGGTGTATGAGCTTCAAAAGTAGCTACTCCTAAATTGACAATTGCTTGATCTAGCTTTATAGGAACACTCGCTTGAGCAGTGGCAGAAATTGTTCCCTCTTCTTCTGAAAAAAATTCATTCTGAAAGATAGCCGCTAGAAGAACTATCCCAAAAACAACGATTCCTATAATCTTCTCCGTAGAAGTTTTTAAACCCCAACTACAGCAAGTTACTTCTTCTCTTTTTACTGTTTCCATAACATTTTTTTAAAAATTAACTTTAACTACTTATTTTTATTAAAACCAAACCAAAAATATCCACTTGCTATTAATTATATCACACTTCATAATAAAAAATCAAGTAAAATGATTATTACCCACTGCCTAAAATTCCTATCAACATCCCCAAAATAGCAAAAATTCCGTTAACAATCCAAAAACGCACCGTCACTTTTGTTTCTGGCCAACCTTGAGCTTCAAAATGATGATGAATAGGCGCTGATAAAAAAATTTTTCGCCCCCAAAATTTTTTAGAAAAAAGTTGAATAATAACCGAGGCTGCTTCTATCAAATAAATAAAAACCAAAAATGGCAAGACCGTTAAAGAATTGAGCAATGTCGCCACCACCGCCAAAGTTGCTCCTAACGCCACCGCGCCAGTATCTCCCATAAAAAAACGCGCCGGATAAAAATTAAACCATAGAAAACCAATCAAAGCTCCTGCAATTACTCCACAAAAAGCCGCCAAATCCATTCGATGCTGAAAAAAAGCAATCGTTGCCAAAATCAAAAAGGCTTGCACTAAAATTCCAGCATTTAGTCCATCTAATCCATCAGTGATATTAGAGGCATTAGCAAAAAAAATGATCGCCAAAGCTAGCAAAGGGATATACCAGAAATTAATATCAAAATCTCCAATAGCCGGCAAGTGAATTTCCTCCCAGCCCAATTTAAAATGAAACCACCAAGCAATTACCAAAGCAATCAGTGAAAGCCAAACTAATCGCCAAGCAAAACGCATCCCTCCGCCTTTATTGCCACCCATATTTTTAACACTCATATAATCGTCTACCAAGCCTAAAACAGCCGTTGTCACTAAAGCAAAAAGTGGTAACCAAGTTTGATTACGACTTAAAAAATCCAAACGTCCCAAAAAAACACTACCAAAAATCTCCGAAAGAATTGGCGCCAACCAATCCATGAGAAAAATTAAAATTACAACCGTCAACCAAATCAAAATTCCTCCCATAGTTGGTGTTCCTTGTTTGTGAGCATGTAAACGGTTAAGATAGGTTAATTTTTCTCCGCTAACTGATTTTTCTTTAATTTTAATGCCAATTTTTTTTCGGTATAAAAAACCAGCTACTAATGGCGACAAACTCATAGATAAAACAAAACTAGTCACCATTAAAATAATAATTTTAGCCGCAGAAAGCACTTCAGGAATAGTTTGAATTTTGGCAATAGAAAACATGAACACTATTAAAAAAATTATTCTTTGCTCTTTTATATTAATCTTTAATTTTCAAAAAAGCAAAAAACTTAAAAAAATTCTCTTTTCTTTTAACGACCTCTGGCCACAAAAAAATTGGAATAATGTTTTTTAAAAATTTTTTGCACCCGCTCTAATTTTGGTAAAGAAGAAAAAATTCCAAAAACTGTTGAACCACTACCACTCATTAATGCTCCTTCAGCGCCAAAAGCCAATAAACTTTGCTTAATCTCTTTAATAATTGGCAATTGTCTTTCAATAGTAATCTCAAAATCGTTATATAAACTATTAGATAAAATTATCTCTGATTTTTTCTGAACAGACTTATTCGCTAAAGAAGCTGACCAATTAAAACGTTGCTTCTTTTTTAAAAACCACATTTTTTCCGCCAAACCCCCATAAGCCAAGGCTGTGGAAACATTCTCTGGCGGTTTGACTACCAAAACAAAAAATCTTTCCTTAAACGACCAACTTTTCTCCCGTTTATCTCCCAAACCAGTCATTAAAGCAGCTTCTTTTTCTTCCAAGAAAAAAGGCACATCCTTGCCCACGTCAGAGGCTAAACTTATCAATTGCTCTTTAGATAAGGATTTGCGAAAAAATTGACTTAAACCTAAAAGCGTCATTGCAGCATCAGAACTTCCTCCACCTAAACCAGCTCCAAAAGGAATTTTCTTAGTTAAAGTTATTTCAACTTTTGCTTTTTGATTAATTTTCTCTAAAAAAAGCTGCGTAGCCCGGTAGCAGGTGTTTTTTTCATCCAAGGGAATTGACTTCTGATTACTCTTTAAAATAATCTCCATCTTACTAACCGAACTAATCATTAAAACCAAGCGATCTCGCAGTTTCGGTAATTTCAACATCACCGTTCGTAAAAGATGATAACCATCTGCTCTTTTTCCCACTACTTCCAAAGTTAAATTGATTTTCGCTGGCGGATAAAAAATTCTTTTCCAAATTTTTTGCATTGTTTTAATTAAAAACTACCCTTATAATTAACTCTGTATTTATCCTTATCTAAAGTGATATCTTCAGTTTTTTGCCATTCCTTCACCCAATTAGCTATTTTGTATTCTCGCAGTCTGCCTTTTTCATCATTACCAAAAAAGCTTTTTATTCCAGCATTAATAATCATTTTTTTACACAAAAGACAAGGAAAGGCCTTGACTGGAACAATTTTATCAACACTTTCTTTTTTTCCAAAAAAAAGATAAAGATCGCCGCCTAACAAGGAAACCCCGGCGCGCGCAGCATTAATAATTGCGTTCATTTCCGCATGAACACTGCGACACATTTCATAACCAGTACCAGACTGAATATTTCTTTTGCGCCGAATGCAAAAACCTAAAGCTAAACAATCTTTAGTATTGCGCGGAGCGCCGATATAACCAGTTGCCACAATCTGATCATCTCTAACAATAACTGCCCCGCCTACAGCGCATAAACAAGTTCCACGCGCCGCCACTGCCCGCGCTATTGCCCAATAATGATCATATTTGCTAATTCTTTTAATTTTCTTCATAAAATCAAACTTTTTTAATTAAGCTTGCCACCGCCCAAACTTGAATACCTTCGCCACAGCCAAAAGTTGTCAATCCTTCGCCACTTGTAGCATTAATCCCTATTTGTTCCTTTTTAATTTTCAAAATCTTGGCTAGACTAGAACGAATATCTTGAGCAATGGGCAAAATTTTTGGCTTCTGCGCTTCAATTGAAATCCCTATATTATTGATTAAATAACCTGCTTCTTCTATGTGTCGTTTGGCCACTTTTAAATACTCTCGGCTGTCTCTAATTCCTTCTTGGCACATTTTATCAGAATAAACTGAAAGAGAATCACCACCAATTGCCTGTTCTAAAGCATTGCATAAAGCGTGAATAATCACATCACCATCTGAATTGCCTGCCAACCCCGGCATATTTTCTACTAAAACACCCCCTAATATTAAAGGTTTGTCAGAGTTAATTAAAAAACGATGAGAATCTTGGCCTAAACCTATTCGGAACATAGTTTTTTCTTAAAAATAATTTTTGCTAATTCCAAATCTAATGGACGAGTAATCTTAAAATTAAGCGGGGAAGCTAAAATAATTTTTGCGCGTTTTCCCAATCTTTCCGCCAAAGAAATGTCATCTGTCCCCAAAAAACCATCTTTTTCCGCTTGAAAAAAAGCTTTTTTCGCCCAATCCAATCGTAAACCTTGCGGTGTTTGCATATTCCATAACTTTTTTCTATCCAAAGTCTTCACGACCAGATTTTTTTCATCTACCTCCTTAATAGTGTCAGTAGTCGGCAAAGCTACCGCTGCCGCGCCTATTTCTTGTGTTGCTAAAATTGTTTGTTTAATTTCTTCCGAAGAGACAAAAGGATTAGCGCCATTATGAAAAATAATAACAGCTTTTTTTTGAGGTTTTAGTTCTTCAATAATCCACTTTAAACCAATTTGCGCTGAATATTGTCGCTCCGCGCCACCAGCTAGAATTTTAACCACTTTTTTGAAACGATTTTTACGCACAATTTTTTCTAATTCTTCTATTTCACCCGGACGCGAAGTAACGACAATTTTTTCTATTTCAGAAACTTTTTCAAAAGTTCTCAAACTCCAATAAATCAAAGGTTTTCTGTGTAAAGTTACTAATACTTTGTTTTTTTGCATTTGCATCCGCTTACCCATTCCAGAAGCTAAAATTATGGCATAGTTCATAACATTGATTAAAAATAAATTATTATTTCTTAATTTCGCCAGCTTCTCCTACTTGATCCAATCGTACTGACAAAAGTTTGGAAACCCCATCATCACTCATTGTTACTCCATAAAGAAGTCCCGCTTCACGCATCGTTTGTCGATTATGAGTAATCAAAATAAACTGGGTTTTCTGCGAAAGACTGCGAATAATCCGATTAAAACGCGCCGAATTAGCTTCATCGAGCGCCGCTTCCACTTCGTCTAAAATCGCAAAAGGCGGCGGATTATGCGCAATTACTGCAAACAATAATGCTAAAGAAGTTAAAGCTCTTTCTCCACCAGAAAGCATCCCTAGACTGGTAATTTTTTTCCCTTGCGGTACAGCTAAAATTTCCACTCCCCACTGCGTTTCATCTTTTTCTTCTTCGTTTTCTGCAACTTTTAGGTTATCTGTAGTTTCTGTCTCCAAATCCTCAACAACCGCGGAAGAAAAATCTCCAGTCTTAATTTTTATTAATTTCAAGCCAGCGCGACCACCACCAAAAATAGTATTAAAATATTCTTGAAACTTTTTATCGATAAAGCCAAAAGCTTCCTCAAAACGAAGTCTTATTTTTTGATCCATTTCTTTGGTAATCGCTTTTAAATTTGTCATTGCCTTTTTTAAATCTTCAGCTTCTTTGGTTAAAAAATCAAAACGGATTTTAGCTTCTTTATACTCTTCCACCACCGACTCATCAACAGCGCCAGATTGATCTACTAAAAATCGCAATCGAGCAATTTCTGTCTCCGCTCGATTAACGTCTAATACTGGTCCAACCATTTTTTTAAACGTTAAAAGTTCTTTTTCTGTCCAACCAGTCTCCAATAAAACTCTCTTCAAAAGATCTTCTTTGCGAGTCTCCAAGCGGGCCAACTCAATTTTAATTTGGTTTAATTCTTCTCTGGAACGTTCCAGGAAAACAATTCTTTCTCGCCATTGTTGTTCCTCAATTTGCTTTTTTTCCAGCGCTGTCTGCTCCTCAACAATCAAACGAGCGACCTCTTCCTTTTCCAAAATTATTGTTTGAGAAAGTTTTCTCTTCTTTTCTTCTAAAACTTTTTTTTCTTGAAAAATTTTCTCGATTTTCTCTCGGGATTCTTGGACTAAAAGTTGTAATTTTTCTTTTGGTTTCTTTTTCTCCACTTGGCCACTAGCCACATTTTGGGCGAGCGTCGCTAATTCTTGCGCTACCTTTTGCGCCATTATCTTTAAACTGGCTAATTCTTCCCAATTTTTAATCTTCCGCAATTTCTCTAAAAAACTCTGGTAAATTTTTTGGATTTTTCTTAGATTTTCCTCAACAAAAACCAAATCTACCGGAACAATCTCCGCCAGATTAAAACTTTTTATTTTTTCTTTTTCTAAAGCAATCCGCCCTTCCAAAAGAAAAATATCTCGCTCCCAAGCGCTAATTTGATTTTGTTTATGCCGTAGTTTTTCTTCCAAACGAAAAATTTCCTCTCGAAAATTTTTTTTCCTAATCTCTTTAGTTCCAGTTTTTTTATTTTCTAAACTAACCAGAGCTTCCAATTCAGAATTTTTCTTAATCACTTCTAATTCTTTCTTTTTCAATTTTTCCAACTTTTCCTCTAAGTCAAAAAATAAAAAACCAAAAAGCTCTTGTCTTTTCTGCATCAATTTATCTCGATAAATTCGAGAATTTTCTAATTTTTGATTTTGTTTTTTTAAATTTTTTAAATGCGGTTCAATTTCTAAAAGCAACCCCGCCACTCTTTCTAAATTCTGCTTAGTAGCTCTTAATTTCCTTTCACTTCGCTGTTTTTTTAATTGAAATTCTTTTACTCCGGCTGCTTCCTCAATAATTGATCTTCTTTCTAACGGCGAAGCGTTTAAAATTCGATCGGCCATTCCTTGATTAACCAGACAATAACTATGTTGCCCAATCCCTACTCTAGCCAAAAGATCTATTACATCTAGAAGTCTTGCCTGACTACCATTGATCAAATATTCACTTTCGCCACTGCGATAAATTCTTCGCGCAATTTTCACTTCCGGAAAATCCACCGCCAATTTTCCAGTGCTATTATCTAAAAAAAGAGTCACTTGGGCACTGCCTAATCGCGCTTTTTTATCTGAACCGGCAAAAATTACATCCAAAGATTTTTTGCCTCGTAAATTTTTCATCGATTGCTCGCCCAAAGTCCAGCGCAAGGCATCTACAATATTAGACTTGCCACTACCATTAGGACCAACAATAGCCGTAATGCTATTTTTTTTCCCTTTTAAATCTTGACTACCAGAAAAATCCAAAACAGTTTTTTGCGCAAAAGATTTAAAACCAATAATTTCAATCTTCTTTAAAAACATTTTCTTGAAAAAAATTACCAAAAACTATTTTTCTCCCTTTAGTCCAAAAATTTTATACCAAGAAATTTTCCCTGTTTTTTCTAACACCGTTTTGCTAATTAATACAGCTAATTAAGTGTGATCAAGTAATAAAAATAACCAAGAAAAAAATCATTTCTTTTTCATAATCAAATCATCTCTTTTTAATAAGCGTTTAATGAGAACATAAAGCAAAACCATTACAATTAAAAAGACCAGTAGATTTTTTAAAATCAAACCAAAATTGAAAGTCACTCCATCTAATTGAAAAACTAGATTTTCAAAACCTTCAGTGGGAATCAAGAGACTAATAAACGGCATAAAAAATCCGCCCACAATGGAATCAATTAAATCTTTGGAAGCTTGTCCAACAATTACTCCAATCGCCAAACCCAAAACCGAATGTTCTTTCAAAAAAGCTATTAAACCACCAATAAAATCTTTAGCTTGAGAAGTAGGTTTTTTGATAATTAAAGGAAGAATTTCTTTCATAAAATAACTTCGTTAGGAAAAAATTTTAAATTTTAAAAATCAAATTAAAAAAATTTATCAATCCAATCAAGCCTAAAACAGAAATAATTTAAACAAAATTTTTTAAAAACAAGCTATTAAAAAATTATTGGAAATTCAAAAAGCCTACTTTTTCCGCACCATCCAGCCGGCATTAAAAACCATCTCCCTTTTCCACCTGTTTTTCCCATTATAATCTATTTCTTCTTTTAAAGCAAAAAGAGCCCAGTCGGGCTCTTTTTGGCTGAAACAAAACTAGCTTAATTTAAAACACAACTGCTAGTCGCTATTGTACAAGTCACTACATCAGCATCAGCAGTTCCTGCGCTTATTGTTGTGTTGCTAACAGTACGATACTGATAAGAAGCGCCTTGGACAGCCAAAGCTGGCCATGGTTCGGTAATATCAGTTAAACTACAAATAGCTCCGCCACCGTTAGTAATGCTAGTTGGAGACTGAATCGTACCACTATCATTTACACACATATTAGCCACGGTGACAATAGACGAAAGGGTGGACTGCAAAGAAGCTTTGCGAGTGCGCTCTCTTCCACTATTCAAACTCACTAAAACAATTCCCGCCAAAATACCGATAATGGAAACCACCACCAAAAGTTCTACTAAGGTAAAACCTTCTTTATTTATTTTCATTTTCATTCCTTCACCTGCCTTTCTATCATTTTTTGTATTTTAACTTTTAACTTAAAAACTTTATTTCATTATATACCTCTTTTTCAAAATCTCCAAATTTTCATTAATCTTTCTGCACGGTCGCTTCCAATGCTCGGCTGACTGACATTCCACCTCCTCCCGAAACTGTGGCCACCGAACGAATGTAATATAAATCTTCTAAATTTTTATCTTTACTTAATGTTTTATAATCTTCATCCAAAAAATACAGCCGAATTGTAACTCCAAGGATTATATCATTTTTTTCCAAATAATTTCCATTGTAACTACCAAAAACTTCTTCTAAACGTTTACTTCCCTCTTTACCCCTTTTCTTTTCCAACGCCCATTCCAAACCGCTATCCGCCCCTTGCAGAGCAATAGCGGAAATTTTTGTTAGTCCACTGTTTTTATTTTCTCGATAAGAAATGGCTGTGGCCGCCGACATAATCAAAACAGCATTTACCAGCATAATCATCGTCATAATCAACGCCGAACCAGTAGATTTGTTTTGAAAAAATTTTGAAAAATTTTTCTTCATAATTTTAACACCTAAAAACTAGCGAGATAAAATCCAAATTAAATTCCTTTTTAAATTTTAAATTCCTTCTAACCGTCCAAAAGTAAAATCAGAAAAATATTCTTCTATCTTTTGACCAGTAAAAACATCCTCAGCGTTTAATGACCAGCGATTGACCACTTTTATCAAATCTTTTAAAGAATCATTCTTAGACGGAATTACTCCTACTTGAAAATACAAATAATGTTCCGCCAGATAATAACCCGTCCCTGCCTTAATTTCCCCAATATCCCACACCAATTCATTGCTTCGCTCATTAAAAAATATTTCTCCAGAAGATTTGTTATAAGTATTTTTCCAACTAATCCGAGAGGGAAAAGTTACCCGCACGGTGGTATTTTTTAAATCATTAAAAGAATTTTTAATTTTTAATTTTAATACTACAGAAGTTTCTATTCCCTCTTCCATGGGCCAAGGACCAAAAGAAACAAAAGCCGGATCTTCCCTTGAACCAAAAAGCTCAAAAGAGACGCGAGAATTTATTTTCAAACTTTTCCGCAGAGAAAGCACTTTTTTATTTTCTCCCAATGGAGAATTAATATCTAAACTTTCTATTTCACTCTGATAAAAAATCTCCTGATTAGCTTCATTAAAATTATTAATAGCTAAATCTTTTTTCAGATAAACTAAGAAACGAACCTCGCCCGCCTGCCCCGGTTCTAAAAGAGCTAAACTTTTTGTATCAGAAGCTTTCCAAACAATTTCCTTCTTTTGGCTATCATAAAAACCCTCTCCTAATAAGTTTAATTTTCCTTCTTCAATAAATAAACCCTCTAATCGCTCTTTTAAAATTAAATCCCGCAAAGGCCGATCAGAATTATTTTTAAAAACAATTCTGAAATTTAAAACTTGTCCATCATCTACCGCCGTTAAATCCGTCCTATTGTTGATATAGTGTTCCATTTGAATTCGATTGCCAATTAACTTAACATTTTTATAGGCTTCCACTTGACTCACAAATTCTTCGCCTTTTTTCTTGCCCAAAGAAATTTTAACCGTCTTAATCAAATTCACCCTTCCATTTAATTTTCCCTTAAAGGAAATTACTCGCTTCTCTCCAGCGCTCAAATTCTTAATCTGCCAATCATTATTTCCTAACATCCACTCTTGATCACTACTCTCCCAAAAAACAAAGCCCTCCGGATAATCAGCATGCAAAATCAAATCGGAAAAATCCATTGAGCTCTCGTTTTTCACAATGGCTTGAAATTCAACTATTTCCCCTTCAGCGGCTTCTTCAGAAGCAATCAAAAACAAAGCTAAGGGAGAAGTTTCTATAAAACCTCCAAATTGGCTCTTTTTTTCCATTGTTACCCCAAAATTATTCAATTTATAACGAAAAGCGCTCTCCAAAAAAACTTGGGTTCCTCCCGCACCAAAAACTTTAAATTTTAAATTAAAAATTTTTTTCTGTTTTGATGGAAAATTTCCCAAAACCACTTGATTAAATTTCAAGCCCCGATCAACCATTCCTAAATCATTTTCCAAAAGTTCTAATTCATTAGAATAATTCAATCGCAAAATCGTTTCTTCTAATGCCAAGCGATTATTATTATCCACTATTATTTGGCAATTTAACTCACTGCCACTAGCAATTCTGCCTGAACAGTTAGTATTAACAGCCAAACGGCTTTCTGAAAAGGAAGTTTCCTGGTATTTAATAAATAAAAAAATCCCTCCCAGAACAAACAAAACTCCAAAAAGAGTTGCTTGTCCCCAGAAAAAAATTTTTTTTCCGTTAAAAACAGGAATTGACATCTTCCAATAATCAAAATTTTTTTGCCAAGAAACCCCTCTCTGCTGATCTTTTTTTTCTTGCACATAAAAATCCTCCCGTTTTTTCCGAATTTCCTCAGTGCTAGCGGGCACATTTTTTTGACTATACAGGCTTTGGTTTTTTTTGGCTAAAAAAGACATTCTTTGAAAAAATTTTTATTTTTCTACATTCCACTAGAAAGATTATATCACAAAAAAGGTTTTTTGAAAAAAATTTTTTTAAATTTTTTTCAAAAAACCTTTGCCTTTAATAATTTTTTTCAAACCCCATTGCGGAAAAACCACCTTATAAACCTCCTGATCAGAGGAAATTAAAATCCCTTGACCAAATTGCGGATGTTTCACTGCATCGCCATCTTTCAGAATAATTTCTTGTTCTGCTGAGAGTTTTTCTGATAAATTTTCCGCTGACGCAACTTCCTTAGTTTCCTCTTCCCAATCTAAATCTTCCAATTCAATTAATTGAGTCATAGATTTATTTCTGCTTTTTCTGTGCCTAAAAGTTTTTTCATCAGAAAACTCAGCCCATTCTTCTTCAGGAAAAATTACCCGCTCTTCTAAAAGATCCTTTCTAATTTCCTCTATAAAACGAGATCTTAAAGCCGATTGTACTGTGCCATAAATATGCCGAAAAACCGCATAAACTAAGTAAGCTCTTTTTTTAGCGCGAGTGATTCCTACATAACACAATCGCCGTTCCTCTTCCATTTCTTGCGGATTAAAAGTCGCTCTACTATGGGGAAAAATCCCTTCTTCCATCCCTACAATAAAAACCGTGTCATATTCTAAGCCTTTAGCTCCATGCAAAGTAATCAATGGCACCGCCCCCTCTGTAGATAAATCTTCATCTACTTGAGAAATTAATGCGACCTCTTCCAAGAAAGCTTTTAGTCCTTGCGGGCCAAACTCATCATATTTTTGCGCGACTGTCAACAATTCCTGAACATTTTCCCAACGTTCTTTTCCTTTGTCTCCCTCTTTCTCCAACTGTTGCTGATATTGAGTATTTTGACAAACATATTCAATCGCTTCTGTCACTTTTTTTTCTTTTAATTCTCTTTGGTTTTTTTCCAATATTTTCCAAAATTTTTCCACCTTAACCAACTTGGCTGGCGGAAAAACTTTTTTTTCAGACAATTCTTTTAAACTCAATAATAAATCCCCGGATTTCTTTTCAGCGCCAACAAAAATTTTTTCTAAAGTTTTTTCCCCTAAACCTTCGGCAAGAAAATCAAATACTCGGCGAAAATTAGCTTGGTCTTTAGGATTTAGCGCCAAAGTCAATAGGGCCAATACATCCTTAATCTCTTTGCGTAAATAAAATTTTAATCCACCAACAATTTTATAAGGCAAACTTTTTTGCATAAAAGCCTCCTCTAAAACACGCGACTGGACATTGGTACGATAAAGAACCGCGAAATCCTCCCAGCGACAACCCGTTTCTTTTTTAATTTTCTCAATCTCATTTACCACAAAAGCGGCCTCCGCCTTTTCATTGGGGGTTTCTACTAAAACAATCGGCGATCCCTTCTCATTTTCTGTCCATAATTTTTTCTCTTTCTTGACAGAATTGTGACTAATTATGCAATGCGCCGCCTCTAAAATATTACCCGTACTTCGATAATTTTGTTCTAAAAGCACCACTTTCGCCTCCGGGTAATCTTTTTCAAAATTCAAAATATTTTCCACTTCTGCGCCCCGCCAACCATAAATCGCTTGAAAATCATCTCCTACTACACAAAGATTACGATTTTTTTCCGCTAAAAGTTTTAGTAACAGATATTGCGCCCGATTAGTATCTTGGTATTCATCTACTAAAATATAACGGAAAATTTCTCCGTATTTTTCCTTGATTGCTGGAAACTTTTTTAATAAAAAAACTGTCTGAAAAATTAAATCGTCAAAATCCATCGCGTTAGATTTTTTTAGAGCCGTTTGATACAAAGTATAAAACTTAGCGACTTCTTCTTGAAAAAAACTCCCCGCTTCCGAAGCAAACTCATCCGCTGAAATTAATTTATTTTTATTAGAAGAAACAATCGCTAAAAGATTTTTGGGTTTAATTCTGTCTGAAGAAATTTTTAAATCTTGCGCCACTTGTTTCGCCAAAGTCAACTGTTCTGATTCACCATAAATAACAAAATTCTCATCATAGCCCAAAAGGCCGCTTTCTTTTCGTAAAATTCTCCCACAAATAGAATGAAAAGTTCCTAAATGAGGCATCTTATCAGAATAATAAACTCTTTTAGTTATAGTTATTCCAAAAAGCCGCCCAATTCTTTCCGCCATTTCTCCGGCTGCTTTATTAGTAAAAGTAAGCGCCAAAATATTGCGCGGCGCCACTTGTTTATTTTTAATCAAATGCGCTACCCGAAAAGTTAGGGTACGAGTTTTTCCACTTCCCGCTCCCGCCAAAACTAAAACCGGCCCTTCGGTTTTCAAAACCGCTTCCCGTTGTTTTTCGTTTAGACTTTCTAAAAAATCCACCATAAAAAAATTGACTAATTAATAGTCTCTTATCCACTCCTAAAAAACCGTCCGCCAAAACTAGTTTAAACGTAGGCTCGTTCCAGTCATTTCTTCCGGCTGGTTAATTTCCATAAACTCCAAAATTGTTGGAGTTACATCGGCCAATTTTCCATCCGTCCGCCAATTATTCTTTTTAGTTTTTCCCACAGCTAAAAAAGGAACCGGATTTTTAGTATGAAAAGTAAAAGGCTGATTACTCATCACATCCAACATTATATCAGCATTTCCATGATCGGCAGTAATAAAAAGAACGCCTTCCTTTTCTTTAATCTTTTCATAAATTTTCTTCAAACACTGATCAACTGTCTCCACGGCTTTTTTAGTAGCGGAAAAATTTCCCGTATGCCCAACCATATCCGCATTAGCAAAATTCACTGCTATAAAATCATACACATCAAAATGTAAATTTTTTAAAATAATTTCCGTAATTTGTCGCGCCGACATTTCCGGCTTTTCTGCATAAGAATGCGCTTTAGGAGAAGGAATAATAATGCGCTCTTCTCCCGCCACCGGCTCTGCATAACCACCATTTAAAAAATAAGTAATATGAGCATATTTCTCCGTTTCCGCAATATATAATTGCTTCTTTTCTGTTAAAACCTCTGGTAAAGTAAAGCTCAACGGACGAGAAGGATAAAGAGTTTTTAAAGCTAAATCCGTGCCAAAATCAGTCAATCCCAAAAAAGATAAATGTGCTATTTTCTCCACACAAGGAAAACTTGAAGTTTTTTTATTATTTTCCCCCACAAAAAGTTTAGAAAGTTGACGCGCCCGATCAGAACGTAAATTAAAAAAAATAATTCCATCTCCCGCTTTAATACCGGGAAAGTGAAAATCCTTTGTTTCCAGTACAGCCGGTTCAATGTATTCATCTGAATTGCCTCTAGCATAATTTTTTTCAATTACTTTTTCAAAAGAAGAAAATTTTTCTCCTTGTCCAAAAACTAGCAAATTAAAAGCCTTTAAACTTCGCTCCCAATTATCCGCCCGATCCATTGCCCAAAAGCGACCACATACCGTGGCCAATTGTCCAGTTTGATTTTTTTCCCAAAAACCCCGCCACCGTTGCCAATGTTCCAAAGCGCTTTGAGGAAAAGAATCTCTCCCATCAGTAAAAAGATGGATAAAAATTTTCTTTCCATTAAAATTATGCTTTTTAAAAAAAATTAACAAAGCCAAAAAAATATCTGGATGGCTATGAGGACTATCCGAATTTCCCAACATTCCCATCAAATGAATATTGGAATCATTATTCTTAATTTGCCGAAGAAAACTTAAGAGAAATGGATTGCCAAAAAAGCGTCCTTGAGAGATTTCTTCTAAAATTATCCGCACTTCCTGTTTAACTACTCTACCCGCTCCGATATTCAAATGACCCGTCTCTGAACCGCTCATTTGATTCTTTTCCAAGCCTACCGCTTCGCCACTCGCCTCTAAGCTTGCGCAGCCATATGTCTGGCAAGCATAATCAAAAAAAGGAGTTTTGGCGGCAAAAATAGCATTAATTTTTTTATCTTCCTTACCTAAACCCCAGCCGTCTAGAATGGCTAAAACAAAAGGTTTTTTTCTTTTTTTGAGAAAAAACATGAAAAAAAATTTAAAAAATAATTAGACTTTTTGTTGACTTGAAGAAGTATACTGTAATCCAGTTGGAAAGGCAAATTAATTTAAAACATATATTGAAAAACTGTCTTTTTCAATTAGAAAAAGACGGAAAAAAATTTCAAATTTCAAATGGGATTCTCCCCTTTAAATCTTTTAATTGGGCTATAAAATTCGGATTGCCATTAATAAGGCATCTTCGGCAAGAAAATCCATCCCAACCTAATCGAATAGCTGCATTTAAACAGTTCTCTTGTAAAATACAGAGAGAAAATCTTTGAGTCAAAAAAAGAAGTTCTTCAATATCACTTGCCCTTTCTTTTTTTTGTTCATAAGCTTTGTGAAAGACCCGGGTTATTTTTGCTCCATTTTTCAGCCAATAACCCTCTCCCAATTTTCCATTTTTTGGCTTCATCTTCTCCCCTCCTGTTTTCAATTTTTGTTATCTTTAGGAAAAGAAACAATAAATTTTGTTCCCTTTCCCTCAATACTTTCTACTGAAATCTCTCCTGACATTTTCTCTATTAACTGTTTGGTAATCCATAATCCCAAACCCGTACCAATAATTTTCTCCGTTGCTTTATTTTTGACACGATAAAATTTAGTAAAAAGATTTTTTTGCCCTTCCGCTGAAATACCCAAACCAGTATCTTCCACACTAATCAAAATTTTATCACCTTTTTCAGAACTATTAACTTCCACCTGGCCCTGCGGTGTATATTTAATAGCATTTCCAATTAAATTTACCATTATTTGTTCCAAACGAGCTGGATCTACCCACAAAAAAGTCCCTTCTGCTAAAGAATTTTTCCAATTTAATTTCAAGCCCTTCTCTAAAGCAGAATTTTGAAAAGAATTAACTACTTTTTTCAAAAAAGCGCCTAGTGAAACCTTTTCAAAATTAAAAGGAATTCTGTTCTGTTCCAAACGAGAAACTTCTAAAATATCATTCACCAAATTTTTCAATCTCTCAACAGAAAATTGAATATTTTCCAAAAACTTTTTTTCTTCCGGTGAGGCATTTTTCTGGCTAGAAGACAATAAATCAACATAACCGCTAATCGCCACCAAAGGTGTTCTTAACTCATGACTCGCCATTGAAATAAAATCATCTTTCATTTTATCTACCTCCTTCACTTTATTAAACAAAAAAACATAGCGCGACAAGCGAGCATAATTGGTCACTAATAAAACCAATATCAAAGAAACCACCGCCAACATCCAATAAGTGTGGCGCAAATTTTGATTAAATGTTTCATCCACTTCCTTCAAAGATAAGCTAGTTTTGATAACCAAATTTTGCCCCGTTGAATCAGAAATTTTCTTAGCCACTTTCCAAAAACGATCTCGACCATCATTAGCTAAAGTCGCCACCCCTTCCGGTAAACTAATCGCCCAAAAATCCTGCTGATCATCAGAACTTTTTCCAATTAAATTTTTATCGGAAGCCGCAACGATAATTCTTTCCTTGTCCATCTTGTCAGTAAAAGCAACCACTTGAATTTCAGCCACGTCAGAATTATTGCGCATAATCTCTTCAATCTTTCTTTGAGCCTCAGTTGAATTCCAAGAACTTTCTTGCCAAAAGACAGCGATTACATTCTCTAATAATAAAGCCTTAGTTTGCAAAAGATTGTTAAAATTTTTCTCAAAACGATTGAGCATCGCAAACACAAAGAAAAAAAGAATCACAGGAATGACAAAGATCAATCCGATAGAATAAATCAATCCTAAGTTTTTCTTGAAAAATTCCACTATTTTACTCATATTTTTTCATAGCTTCCATTTTTTTCTTAAAAAATTCGCGATGTCTGAGAAACAAAAAGATAGAGATAACCGCTAAAAAGAAAGAAAGAAAAGAAAAGATTAAGATAAACTTGGCTATTTTTACTTGAGTTCTCTCTAAAGGAGATTTATTTTGAGCTAATAAATCATTAGCAGACTGTTTTTTATCATCAACCTTTTCTACCGCCTTAGCCGTTTTAACAAAAGAAAAAACTTCACTCTTAGCGGTAATTTTGCCGGTATTATCGGTAACCGTCGCATAAACTTGATGGTGGCCATCTTCCAATTCTTTGTCTAAAAAATATTGCCAGTTCCCCTCTTCATCAGCCTGAACTGTCACCACAATAGGAGCGGCGCTATAAATATAGATTGTTACAAAAGAACTTGGTAAAGCTTTGCCTTGCAATTGAATTCCTTCTTTTTCAACATCTTTTCCTGCTGACTGATTGTTTGAAAAAACTTTTTTAACATATTCAACTTTTTTTACTTCATAAACTGGATTAACCTGACCATTTTCTTTTGGTTCTTCAAAAACTATACGGTCATTTTTGTTCCCGATACTAGCTTTCAAAGGATCAAAACCTTTAGCCACTTCATCACCATCTAAATAACCATCTCTATCAGTATCAGCCGAAAAAATATCTGTTCCTATTCGTTCCTCCTCAAAATCAGGCAAACCATCTCCGTCACTGTCTTCCTTAAATTGCTCACGAATTTGAACTAATTTATTCCTTTCTTCAAAAGTCATTTGCGAATAATCTTTGGCTAAAATTCTCTCCGCTTCTTGCCGAGAGATAAAAGCCTTCTTTAAGTTTTCCTTTCGTTCTGTAATTTGCGCTAACTGTTGTTCTTTCTCTTCTTTTGATAAAGTCTGATTATTCTTAATTTCCTGTTCTTCGAGATAAAGAGAAGTCAATTCCGCTTTAATCTGGGCTCCACTTTGAACAGAGGAAGAAGAGTTGCTTGAACTTTCTGAACTAGCTGTGTTTGAGTTTTTATTTTCAACTGATTGCCCGGCATCAACGGCTTTACTATTACTATTACTATTACTATTACTATTACTATTACTGTTACTGTTACTGTTACTATTACTATTACTGTTACTGTTACTGTTACTGTTACTGTTACTGTTACTTTTACTTTTACTGTTAACAACAGAAGAAGTTCCAGTCGAATTGCTTTCTTTTGTAGAATTTCCCGATTCCAAACTTTCTTCTCCGGTTATTTTCAAGGAATTGCTTTTACATGCCGGAGTGGAAGAATTATCAAAAAATACTTGACAAATCTCTTCTCCAGTTTGAGAATAAACAGAAGTTTTTTCTGATCCCGAAACATTTGCCCCAGTAAAATCTATTCCTTTAGGATTGCTCAAAGAGCACACCAATCGGGTTTTGGTTTTATTTTTATCATAACCACCTCCAAATTGCCAGGAATATTGAGTGGCTTGTCCAGTCTTAATTTTATCAGGACTAAAAAGAAAAGAAAGGCAAGTTGGTTCATTAATTGCATTATCAATTACCACAGACAATTTATCACTTTCGTAAACACCATAAATATTTTTTATTTTAGCAAAAAGACTATACTTTCCGTTAGGAAATTGATTAGAAAAAATTTTGGTTTCCCAAAGAGACCCAGAAGAATTTACTCCTTTGCCAACGTAATATTCTGGACTAATGCTACCGGCTTTGACTAAGTATAGCTCCACAGACTTGGCGCCAGTCACCTCGCCTTGAATTATTTTCTCTCCTTGAATTTTTTCTCCTTCACTAATTTTAAAAACAAATTGAGGAGTTAAGACTTCTTCTTTAGCAATTTCCGCTGATTGTCCTTGTGAAGAACTTTCACTGGTTGTTGTCATATTTTTTGAAGTACTTGATGAAACGGTTTTCTTAGATTGTGATTGATCATTAGAAAAATTTTTTGCCAAAATTTTTTGAGCAAAAAAAAGCGCTGATAAATTAATCACTAAAGACACAACTGCCAGCAGCCAAATTAAATTAGGATGATTAATTTTTTTTCTCATTTTTTATTATTTAAAAAATTTAAAAAACAAAAACATACTTTAAGATATTATACTCCCATTTTTTTAAAAAGCAAAAGCAAGGCTGTGTCGCCCTGCTTTTAATAAACTCTTTCTCTTTCTCTTTTACTTTTACTTAATAATATTGGTCACTACTCCCGCGCCCACAGTTTTACCTCCTTCACGAATGGCAAAACGCATTCCATTTTCCATCGCCACCGGCGAAACTAATTTAACCATTAGTTTAACTGTGTCACCCGGCATAACCATTTCTGTTCCTTCCGGTAAAGTTACATCGCCAGTCACATCTGTGGTTCTCACATAAAATTGAGGTTTATAACCCTTGAAAAAAGGAGTATGTCGTCCACCTTCTTCTTTAGTTAAAACATAAACTTCACTTTCAAATTCAGTATGCGGAGTAATACTACCAGGTTTAGCCAAAACTTGACCTCTTTGAACATCTTCTTTTTTAATTCCACGCAACAAAACTCCCGCATTATCCCCAGCTTGTCCCTTATCCAAAGTTTTGTTAAACATCTCAATTCCCGTTACTACTGTTTTTTGAGTTGGTTTCAATCCTACAATTTCTACTTCACTGTTAAGTAAAACTTCTCCTCTTTCAATTCTTCCGGTTACCACCGTCCCACGTCCTTCAATAGAAAAAATATCTTCTATTGGCATCAAAAGTGGTTTATCTATTTCCCGAACTGGTTCTGGAATATCTTTATCCAAAGCTTCCATCAATTCCATAATAGGTTTTACTCCCTCATCTTCCATTGTTTTCGCTTCTAAAGCTTTCAAGGCAGAGCCTCGCACAACAACTGCCTTATCTCCATCATATTTATACTTGGTTAGAAGTTCGCGTACTTCTGCTTCCACTAAATCTACCAATTCCGGATCATCCACCATATCCACCTTGTTTAGGAAGACAACAATTTTTGGCACTCCTACTTGATAAGCCAATAAAATATGTTCTCTAGTCTGCGGCATCGGACCATCAGTGGCAGAAACTACCAAGATTGCTCCGTCCATTTGGGCCGCTCCCGTAATCATATTTTTAATATAATCGGCATGTCCCGGACAATCTACATGGGCATAGTGCCGATTAGGAGTTTCATACTCCACATGAGCAGTGGCAATAGTAATACCCCTCTCTCTTTCTTCTGGAGCTTTATCAATCTCATCAATGTTTTTTTTGGAGGCAATATAGCCAGCCAAATTCAAAACATTTAAAATTCCAGCGGTTAAAGTGGTTTTTCCATGATCAACATGGCCGATGGTGCCCACGTTGACATGAGGTTTACTGCGATCAAATTTTTCTGCTGCCATTTGATTCTTTTTTCGCTTGAATGGATTAACCACCAATCAAGGAAAGTGTTAATTAATTATTTATTAAATTAAAAACGCCCCTCTTTCTTGACACTCAAATATATTCTCATAATAATTTTTTTTTGTCAAATTCAACCCGCGAACACCAGAAACACCTCTGGGTGATGACAACTTTATCCTATGTCCAGAAAATATTTTTTCTTTGATTATACCACTAGAATATCGCGGCTTTCAGAAATTTTAAAAATCTGGGTAGTAAATTTTAGGGATTTTCAGCTGGAACTTCCGGTTCTGTTATTGGTTCAGAGAGAAGCTTATTCCAGTTTTCACCATCGCAACCCAAAAAAGCTTTAATTTCAAAATCATAATAGAATGCCCCTTCTATTTCCGCTTCGCAAGCCGGCGGAATTTCATTTGCCTCTAATTCTAATAATTTAGATTTTATCTTCTTCACCTTCAAATTCCCCTCCGCATCAAATTCAATCTGTTTTTCCAAAAGAGCTTGTTGGAGAGTCTGCATTTCTTCTGGTAAAAGTCCTTGGCTTTCTAAACCTGCTACTGTAATTTCTAAAGCTTGAATTCGTTGAGTTAAAGTATTTTCTAAAGCTAATAAACTAGTTGTGAATTCTGCTTGTACTAATTCTAATTGAGAAAGATCGGCTTTATTAGCTAATTGATTGGTAAAATTAGTGTTAAGCTGAGTAATTTTTTCATCTAAACTGTTTAAACTGGTACCAAGAATAGTTAGAGATTCTGTTAAAGATAAATTCTTTAAACTTTGGACATCTAAATTTAAATTAGAGATTTGGGTTTGTTGTTCTTTAATCCCTTCTACTAATAAAGCGGATAAATTGCCATAAGCGATACCATAACCATTTTCTTCATTACCAACTACTACTTCTGGTAGAATAGTTTTTACTTCTTGAGCAATTAAACCAATTTGGCGATTGCTGTTAGGATTGTTTTTCCAATTGAAATAGACTCCTCTAAGCGCTAGGATTTTTTCTAAGGAATTATCAATAGTAGACAAGTTAGTTTTTAATTTAAGATCAGAAGAATGTACCCAACCAGAGGTAGTATAGGTTCCTGTGGTGGAACCATTATAGACAGTTAAACGTTCGGTAGGTGTTGTTGTTCCGATGCCGACGTTGCCAGTGCTTAAAATAGTCATCTGGTCATAATTCCCGTTAGCTCCAAACGATAAATTATATCCAGAACGTCCTATTACATTAAAAGTATTTGTAGCACCACCATTGTAAGTCAATGTTCCAGCACCAGCACCTACCCTCAAAAATCCATTAAATATTGAATTGCCGTTGACTTCAAGCAATGCCCCCGGACTCGTCGTCCCAATGCCAACGTTGCCGTTCGCATCAATTCTTAATCTTTCTGTGTTGTTAGTTCCCAAAGCTAAATAGTTGGAAGCATTAGAACCAAGAATATAGTTATTCGTTCCACCCCAAGCTAGTTTGTAACTATCAGATAATCGCAGATTGCCAGAAGAGATATCTAGTTTATCAAGCGGACTACTCGTCCCAATCCCCACATTCCCTTTCAACACTGTCTTCGCAATCGAATCATTCCCCAACACTACTGAATTAGACCCTGCTCCAACAGCCGAAGCACCAATTACAATCTCGTTTGTGTCTCCATTAGCTAAAGCTCTGGCGTCATAACCCAAATATACAGAGCTATTAGACGTTTGATTGTCTCCGCCACCTGAGATATAGCGACCAGCCTCTCGTCCTAAAGCTGTATTTTGGTAACCAGTAGTGTTAGAATAGAGAGTATAGAATCCTAAAGCTGTATTACTGTAACCAGTAGTGTTAGAAAGGAGAGCATTTACTCCTAAAGCTGTATTGCTGGAACCAGTAGTGTTAGAAAAAAGAGTATAGAATCCTAAAGCTGTATTGCTGTAACCAGTAGTGTTAGAATAGAGAGCACTTGCTCCTAAAGCTGTATTTTGGTAACCAGTAGTGTTAGAAAGGAGAGTATATGCTCCTAAAGCTGTATTGCTGTAACCAGTAGTGTTAGAACGGAGAGCATTTACTCCCAGTGCTAAATTGTTTAGAGAATTCTTTCCTCTTATCTCTGCCATTATACTACCAGCATCATCCACCAGACTAAAATTCGGTTGAGAAATTCCAGTAATAGCTTTGACTGAGATGTCATCTACACTTCCATTAAAATCACTGGTAGGTGTAATCCTTAAGGTTACTGAACCTGTTGTATTGGCTACCAGAGAACGATTATAGGTTCCATTGCCGGAGAATGCAGTTGTTGCACCGCTGTCATAAATATACACCCCATTCACATCTAACGTTACCGACCCAGCCGTTCTATTCTTTATTTGAATAGAAATCTGATAAGTTGTTCCGTTGGTAACGCTGATGGATTGAGTTAAAGCCTCTGTATTTCCAGTAGTATGATCAGCTTCCAAATTGGTAGCATCATGGCTCCATCCAGTTCCCCAAGTCCAACTAGAGGAAGTAGCAAAATCACCATTCGTTACCAGTTCTGGACCAAGAGGCGCTGTGGATTGTAGGGATTGAGTACGGAAAACAACATCGGAAGAAGAAGCAGGAACAACATGAAACTTAGCTGAAGGTGAAGTCGTCCCGATGCCGACGTTGCCGGAAGACAAATCACCAAAAATAGCGTTGCCAATATTTAATTGATTACTACCAGTAGCGGAAGCAAAATCTAAATTAGCACCAATAATAATGTTATTACTTCCGGAAGATAAATTATCTCCCGCGTAAGCACCAAGAAAAACATTGTTATCTCCTGTGGAATTGAGTCCAGCACTTCTACCCAAAGCTACATTATTACTACCTAAAAGATTGTTTAATAAGGCATAGGAGCCTACTGCTGTATTGCGATAACCACTGGTAGTATTTTTAAGAGCAATATAACCTAAAGCAGTATTACTATAACCATTGGTATTATATCTTAAAGCTTCTGCGCCCAAAGCAGTATTGCTATTACCATCGGTATTAGAATTTAAAGCATAAGTACCCACCGCCGTGTTATAAGAAGCATCATAAGTTTCCACACCATTCATAGTAAAATTACCGGCATTTAAACCTAAAAAAGTATTATAACCGTCTCGTCCAACAGCAGAATAGTTATGTAAAAAAGAAACACCATTTTTCCAAATAATTCCGGAAGAGTTAGAATTGGTATTTTCTAAATTGATTCCATTACCAACAATATCTAGTCTTTTTGTTGGACTCGTCGTCCCGATGCCGACGTTGCCGCTAATATAAGTGTTGTGCGCCAAAATTTCATTAGCAATAAAGTTATGTGTGCCTTCCACTTCAATATCGTAAACTTGTTCATATCCTACATATTCAATAGAAGAAATTTTGTCCCACACCACTTGTTTAAAGTTTAAAGTTGAAGGTTCAATGACCGCTATTTCATCACCTGCTTCCAAATAAATTACTTTGAGCCATTCTGCTTTGTCTTGAGAGAATTCATTAGAGCGTTGATTTGACTGTTGATTATGAAAGCTTGTTGCAGTTCGTTTTTGATTTCCTGTTCCTGCAGATAGTTGAGTTTCACTGCCAACTTGAGACAAGTGACTGTCTCGTGTAATGAGCCCCTGGCTTGTATTAGAAACTGATTGAATTCGTTGATTGTGTATCTGCCCGTTCCCTCCGCTATATTGAGCGGAACCGAACTGGCTGATCGTTTGATTTGACTGGTCAGTCCATACATTTCTGACTTGGGAAAATTCTCGCTCTTCCGATAAACTTTGGCTGTCCAATCCATACTCTCTTGCCAAACTCTCAATTTTTCGAATTGCCAATAATTCTCTTTGTTGTGGATCATAATTTTGTTTTTTAACTAAATAAGGATGATTGCCGGTGGTGATGATGGTTTTTCCTGATTTAGTGATGAGCTTGAATACCGGCTTTACTCCCATATCCAACAATTTATTAATTTTTCTCAATTCCAATTGTCCTGTTTCTTGGTTTAAGGATTCAACATAGTCGCCCGGTTGAACATCTTTAATCTTGATTTTACTTTGAACTTTGAACTTTGAACTTTGAACATCAAAAACTCCGCTTTGTTTTTCCATATCTTCTCGGGAAACAGCTGATAATTTAGAATCACCAGTGATACAATGACCTTCCACATGGAGTTTTTGAGTTGGACTCGTCGTCCCAATGCCGACGTGACCCATCAAATATGAATCGCTGGTTCCATCCACTTTTAATTGGCCATCAAGCTGTAATGTGCCGCTGGAATTAAGTTTGGCCACTTCCACTGGAGTAATAGTGGCGTCATTGACCCCGTTCGGCCATACATATTGGAAAGACCAGGCCAGATGGTGGTTTGAGGTGAACAAATAAGACCCAGTTGTTGTCCCTCTTGGTTGCCTCCAGTTGGTGCCATCCCAATAGGCATTGTTGGTAAGCCACGCGCCATATCCGGCATTTGACCCCACCTGTCCGGTAAACTGAACCGCGGCAAAATTGGTGGTAAAAGTATTACCTTGAATCAATCCGTTAGTGCCGAGAGCAATACCTGTGGAGGGCGCAGTCGTAGCAAATACGCTTCCGCCAAAAGTTAATTTGCCGTTTATATCTAGTTTTTGAACCGGACTCGTCGTCCCGATGCCGACGTTGCCGTTAGTGTCAATAACCAGATTACTTCTTGAAGAATTTACTCCCAAAGACAATTTTCTTATTGCAGAATTATTGTAAATAAAAGAACCTGTATCATCATTTCCTACCGTAATCGTATAAGCGCTGCCCATCGCCGAAGTATCCAAAAGCACACCGCCGGTCCCGGCAGCATTTCGAGCAAAAATCTTTCCAACCACATCTAACGCATTACTCGGACTCCCCGTCCCAATCCCCACATTGCCATTACTCTCGTAAATAACAGAATTTCCTAATTGGTTAGTAGCGGTGAATTTAGCTAGATAGTTAGGAGTACCTTGGACATTGGTTTGGGGAAGAAAATAGAGAGA
>Ga0209381_1001305_pt1 | contig 42027 bp, 38 predicted proteins | sample DewCreD2012metaG_FD_184111 | JGI IMG/M metagenome (GOLD analysis project Ga0209381, IMG submission 184111) | Hot spring sediment bacterial and archeal communities from British Columbia, Canada, to study Microbial Dark Matter (Phase II) - Dewar... ... | reverse complement strand
GGGGGAGGCAGGGTATGTGAGTGTAGAAGGGTTTGAGGTGGTGGGAGATGGGGTGAGAGTAGATGGGAAGGCGAATGAGGTGAGGGACTGCTACATCCACGACCTGCCGGGGAAGACAGGGATAGAGGTGAGGGGAGAGGGGCACAGGGTGGTAGGCAACAGGGTGGAGAGGGTAAGTTTCGGGATGGTGGTGTGGGGGAAGGGGCATCTGATAGAGGGCAATGAGGTCTGTCGGCTGGTGTGGGGTTCTGGCGTGAATGACTGCGACTACGTTCGGTTCTTCGGGGAGGGGCACATCTTCAGGAGAAACTACCTGCACGGGACGAAGGAAGAGGAGGTAGGACCTGCGCATGTGGATGGCTGGCAGACGTATGCGGTGAATCCCGGAGAGTACGCGAGGGACATCCTCATCGATGGCAACATCCTGACAGACCACTTTATGCACGGAGTAGCTATGGAAGGCCGAACGGATGCGAGCGAATTTCGGCACACAGCAGAGGATATCACGATTGCGAATAATGTTTTTCCGACGGGGAAACAATTGCCTCTGTGAAGGGAACAAGGAACGCCAGATTCCTTCATAACACTTTCGCAATGGGTATTGAGCAATATCAGGGTAGAGATGGGAAGGTGATACGTGGCACAAAAGGACAGGGAATCGGGTTCTGCAACAGCGCTGACGGCACGCCTGCTACAGGTATTGTAAGGAACAACATCTTTTACAACAGTTACATCTACTGGATTCCTCGTGGCAACGAAGGAACTCTTATCCTGTGTTCAGGCAATCTCCTTTTCTGTGAATGGCACCTTTTCAGCAAGAAATCGTGGGAGACAGACATAGTCAACGAAGATCCCCTTTTCAGAAATATCAAAAACATCGCGGGAGAAGATGGGAAACCTTTTACTATGGACGACGGGTATGTGCTCACGAAAGATAGTCCCTGCATTGATTCTGCGTCAGAAGGGAATGAGAATCCGCGCGTAGACATTTTTGGAGTCACGCGCCCCCAAGGCAAGAGATCGGACATAGGGGCTTACGAAGTCCGAACAGATGAAAGATAGAAGGGAGGGAGAGGATGGAGAAAAATAAAATCTATGTAGGAAGAGAGGTATTTTTCGCCGCGGTCGCCTTGTTGACTCTCGCAGGGGTGAGTTCTGGGCATTCACTATACACTCCTAAGGGCTCCCGTGTATTGCACACCCACGCTGAGCGGGAGTGGACTTCCAGTGAGATTGCTGAAATAAGGGCGTATGTTGCCGCTAATTTTCCAAACGCCGAGGAACGTGAGGCACCAACAACACAGTATAACTGCCACTCGCAGGCGTGGGGGAATTGCAATGGTATCATTGACGGACAGCATGTGGCAGTGTATGTCACCGATGGCTCGTATGCTTATGACGCAAATTCGGCGCTGTGGACGTGGGGTGCTGCAACAGCGATTCCTGAGCATTCTGGGATAAGATCAAACTATGACTGTGTGAAGGGGACATATATGGTGGTTAGTAAGATGGGGCTTTGGGGCTTGTATAAACATCCGGAAAACGAACACCCGTACGGTGGAGGTGGGGGTCTCCATACGCACAGTTACAAACCGAACTGGTAAGAGGGGGATTAAGAAATGGCGGGAGGAATAAAGAGAAGTATTTGGAAGAGCTGGATCCGTGCGTCAGGAGTATTGCTTGCAGTCCTGTCCTTCGTTGGAGAAACTGCGTTCACACAGGACAGGGTACTATCTTCCACAGGACCACTGCCGGAGGAACCGAGAGAGAAACTTGCGAAAATGACCACGGAGGCACTCGTTCAGCACATTTTGGATTCAAAAGTTGGTATGGTCATAGGATTCCACGATACGGTTGAGCGCGGGCTCAGGGCATTTCGAGATTCCCGGGCAGTGAAGGAGTTTCTCACGCGCGGGGATGCGGGAGAGGTTGTGCTGTCAGTATACCGAAAGATGGATCCATTTGCTGTTCCAGAACAGAGTTCCCAGCAGGGTGCTTACTCGTTCAGGTTTATGTGCCTGGAAACACTACTCTGCCAGCCCGAGATTCTTGAACAGTTGGCAGGTAAGGAGAAAGACCTAATCAGAGTTGTCGTTGACAAGATTGAGAGGAGAGAGGCGTACAACAAAGGTCGTATCGTGGAAAAGGAAGAACCGGTGTACAGCATGGCATCAGCAATGTTCTCGTTGATTTTGCTCACCAAACTCCAGGAAAGACTCGGTACCGTTGAAATTCGTAAATGGCTTGAGAATCCCCGCAACAGGAAGATGCTGAGCGATGTTTCGTACACTGAAACGGACTTCTGGCAAGTAGTGGAAATGGCGAAAGAAGTTCGATGAGTACCCGTGAGCTATGTTGTCAAATGGGCAGAAGAAGAGAGTTGACCGCCCGAGGGGCAAGTCCCTGACTTCCTGTAAAAGCGGAAAACCCTATCAGGCATGACGGGCCCCTGTCGTGGAGATTCCTGCCTGTTCCCGAGTTCCTGGCGCAGTTCCTGCCATCTGACGCGTTCACTCTTTCCGACGGTGGTATGTCGCCACTGTAGTGCCCCCCAATTGGACCGGACACCTTGGGGATGCGGATAAGGGGTAGTCATAGGCCTGGTTCTATGACTATAATTATCCGTGAACAAGCGAGGTGGCCGGATGGACGAAGTGGAGGTCATTATAGGGCATCGGCGACGGCGCCGGTGGACGGCGGAGCAGAAGCGGGGGATGGTTGAGGAAGCCGAGCAGACAGGCAACAGCATCTCCGCGGTGGCGCGGAAGTATGAGGTGAGCCCGAACCAGGTGTTCCACTGGCGCAAGCTGATGCGGGCAGGGGCGCTGGTGGCGGCAGGGGCGGAGGACGCGGTGGTGCCGCTGAGCGAGGCGCGGGCATTGCAGATGAAGATCCGGGAGCTGGAGCGGCTCTTGGGGAAGAAGACGATGGAAGTTGAGATCCTGAAGGACGCGCTGGAGTGTGCGCGCGAAAAAAAACTGCTCTTGCCCGGCTGGTCATCCAGGAAGGACGCTACCCGGTGAGGCGCATCGTGGCAGCGTTGGGGGTGAGCCGCTCGCAGGCGTATGCGGGGACGGGGGGCAAGCCCAGGAGAGTGTATCGGAAGGCAGGGGATGAGGAACTGCAGGAAGCCATTTCCTCGGTGATGAAGGAGAAGCCCAGTTACGGATACCGACGGGTGACGGGGAAGCTCAATGAACTGCGGGATGCGGCGGGATTGGCCCGCGTCAACGTCAAACGTGTCCATCGGGCGATGAAGTTGAAGGGGTGGTTGCTGCAGCGGCATACAGGACGGCCGATCCGGGAGCATACCGGGACGATCATGACGCAGGAGAGCGACCGGCGGTGGTGCTCCGACGTCTTCGAGATCGGCTGCCAGGATGGGCAGCGGCTGCGGGTCATCTTCGTCCTGGACTGTGGGGACCGGGAAGTGATTGCTTGGCTGGCGACGACGGGAGGGATTGACGGAGAGATGGTGCGGGACCTGATGACAGTTGCGGTTGAGCGGCGTTTCGGTCTGGTCGAACGGGTACCCGAGGGGCTGCAGTGGCTGTCGGACAACGGATCGGCGTACACGGCCAAGGAGACGCGGGTCTTCGGCGAGTCCCTGGGGCTGTCGCTGCGGACCACGCCCTATCGCAGTCCCGAGAGCAACGGGATGGCGGAGGCATTCGTGAAGACGTTCAAGCGCGACTACGTCTCGTTCCATGAGGTGCCCGACGCCTGCTCGGTCATGGAGCAGTTGCCGGGATGGTTCGAAGACTACAATGAGCATGCTCCGCACAAGGCGCTCAAGTACCGATCACCGAGGCAGTACCGACGACTCTTAGCAGCCAAAGAACTGTGTCCGGCGAAATAGGGGCATCTCCACTGATTCACAGAATGACCGGAAGAAGAGACTAGTGGGTGCAAGGAGGTGTGAGAATGACTTTATCTACGACACCGCGACTGTTATTGGCGGCAGCATTGGTCGTGTGCAGTCCATGTGACGCGCAGCGGCAGATGAGCATTGACACAGTCGTCGCAGGAGTGGCGTCCGAGGATACGAAACTCATCGATGCGGTAAAGAAGGGACTGGAACTCTATTACTACTCCGTCGATTATCAAAACCCGACCTTCGTGGACAGGACGACAGGACACCCCGATTTTACCCGGGCGAGGAAAACGGAAATCATGGAGTGGCACTCGATGACAGTTTGCCACATCGTGCTCAAAGATCCATTCTACTGGATCTCCGAACTCCTCACACTCCGTTCCTACAGGGATGATACCTTTCATGCCTCACATCTCATTCGGTGGTATGACGGCGCCGCCACAAAGTTCCTTAACAATATCACAGATCAGGCCGAGAGCGTGCAGGGCAGAAGTGTCGAGGAACACGACACAAGTTTATTAGGGCCATTCGTTGTGTGTGCAAGTTGCCCCAATACATCATTCGTAGGTTACCCGAGCATTCATTCACCTCTTCTGTCGGATTCATTGCGCTGTCTTCAAAACCTGGCGGTCATTGGCCGAGAAAAGGTAGATGACCTTGAGTGTATCATAGTCAAAGGACGGAAGGGAGAAGGACCGGAAGCGCCTACCTACACGTTCGCCCTCTCGCCGGACACTGGCTGGAGACCAATTCGAGCAACGGTACTTAGCCCTCCTTTCTGGGAAACAGTAAAACGGGCACAATACCAGAAGCACGGCGACCTATGGATGGTAAAAAACATAGTTGAGGAGCATTTCTACTGTCCCCCCGGTTCAGAAGGAAAAGTCTTGCTCGTTGTGAGAACAAGGGAAATCGCCAAGTGCCGAATTGGCGCGGTGGACGAGCGCCTCTTTCGGCAGGATCTTCCTAAGAGTGCGTTTCTACCGCCTCGCACAGACAAGAGACGCCCAGAGGAAGAGCGATGAGAACGAGCATTCCCTGCATGCTTGCGATGTACCAATCCGTCATAACGGCAAGAGGTCTCCTGATGCTTCTGGTGACCACCTGGACACTTTTCTGTCAATGTCAATACGCATCTGCTGATGAACACGTGGATTCTCTCTGCGGTCCGCGATGCGTTCAGTCTGCGCTCGCAAAATTCGGGATAGAGAAAGAGCTTCTCGAAGTCTGTCGGTTGTCCGGCTACAAGAAGGAAGCGGGGACAACCTTGGAGGGACTGGCGCATGCAGTTCGGGAGATAGGGTTGCATGCCTTGGGAGTCAAGAGCAGAATCGAGGACGTTCCCCTATCAAAAGCAGTCGTCATTGCCCATCTCTGGGGAGACCACTTCGTGCTGGTTGATGATATTCAGGGGGAGACCATTGTCGTGTCGGACCCGTCGTTCCCGCGAAGAAGATATGTATCGAAGGCAAAGTGGACAGAGATGTATTCTGGGTATGCTCTGATTGTCAGCAAAGAAGAGATTGCTACCTTGCCCAGATATTCGGGACCCGATATTCGATTTCCCGGGGGTTTTGTTCACGATGTTGGAAGGGTAGATTCGACAAGAAGCATCAGATGTCAGTTCCCCTTCGAGAACAAGGGGGACAAGGAACTTGTCATCAGCTCCGTAAGAAGTTGCTGCGAAAACGTTCGGGCAGGAGTCTCGCGGTGGCGCATACCCCGAGGGCAAGGAGGGCTGATAGAGATTGAGGCGAACATCTCACCTGATGATGCGGGCCGCAAGAGTTTTGAGATACTTGTCCAAACGAATGATCCGCGCACCCCACGCGTTGTACTTGAGATAAGGTATTCCCTCGGGAGCGAGATATCTGCGTTTCCTCCCCAGATCATCTTCGGCGATGTGCGCATTGGAAGTGTGGTGTCCCAGCGTGTTGTTCTTGCAGGCATCGAAGAAATCCTTCTCTCTGACATAGTGGTAGCCAGTTCAGTATCCGGATTAACCTGGCGTGTCTGTGGCATTGGAACTCTTTGGGGAAGACGGGGGGCTGTGATAGAAGCGATTCTTGACGCCAAGAGCCCGCCTCGCCAAGTTCGAGGCTCGATAAGAGTAACCATTGCGAGCCAGAACGGCGAGGAGTTGCTTACGGAGATACCAGTTTTCGCAAGAATAGTAGGCGACATACAGCCCACTCCAGAGGTGGTTTTCTTTGGCATAGTGAGACACGGAAGCCGCGCATTGAGTACAGTAACTCTTCACCCGAGACCACCGGCTCAGTTCACAGTTGAAAGGGTGTCTTGTGACCTCCCTTTCGTATCAGTTGTTATCAGACGAGAAAACGACGCGTGGGTTTTGGAAGCCACCCTTGAAGAAACTGCTCCTGCAGGAGATGTGAAAGGCACGCTGAGCGTCTACACAGATGACCCGGATGAAGGGAAACTCACTATCCCTGTCCATGGATTCGTAGAAGCGAGAGTTGCTTCCCAGTGAGATCTTACTGAATTATAAGAGGTCGACTCTCGGAGTTTTTGTCAGAGCCGAAGGCCTCCCGTAAGCACGGACGGGCGCCTTTCGTTGCAATTCCTCAGCGATCCAGAGCTCCTGGCGTAGTTCCTGCCATCTGGCGTGTTCAATCTATGCTACGGTGATGCGTCGCCACTGACGACTCTCTCGCCCGGTCCGCTCACCGCAAAGTGTGAGCAATGTACTCAACTCATACAACGGCTTGACAGCGCGCAGGGCAGGCGGTACAGTCAAGGTATGAGATGGGCGTTTTTCGCATCTCTTGTCCTTTTTCTGGCGGCGTCAAGGTGCCTCGCTGACCCCCCGCAGATTGCTCCTGATCAGGCAAGGGAGTATGTCGGGCAGACGGTGACGGTCAGGGGAAAGGTCGTTGACGCGAGGTGGGCGCCGGGCCTGTCCGGAAAGCCGACGATTCTCTGCCTTGACAAACCGTTCGGCTCAAAAATCTTCTTCGTCATCATCTACCAGAAGGACAGGTCGAAGTTCTCCTTTTCGCCCGAGAAGCAGTTGAAAGACAGAACCATCCGGGTCACCGGCAGGGTGCAGATACGGGGCGGCACGCCTGAAATCGTCGTGACAGACCCTTCCCAGATAGGCGTCGAAGACCTCGGCACTGAAGACCGCGGGTAGGCACCCGCAAGGAGGGGCGATGAAGCGGGTTGTTGCAGGACTCCTCGTTGTCAGCACCCTTTTCTCCGTCGCGGCGTGGCCGCAGGAGGTCATCAGCGCTGACCAGGCATCCGCCTATGTCGGCAAGACGGCGACGGTCAGAGGCGTGGTCGCGTCAACGAGGTATGCGCCGTCACGCAAGGGCAGACCAACCTTTCTCAATCTGGAAAAGCCGTATCCGAACCAGCTATTTACCGTCGTCATCTGGGGCTCTGACCGGGAGAAGTTTCCCGTGCCTCCTGAGAGGATGTTTGAGGGAAAGACCATCAGGGTCACCGGCGTGATACAGGAGTACAGGGGTGTGCCTGAGATTGTCGTGAGGGACCCTTCTCAGATAGTCATAGAGAAGGGCAGTGTCGGACCACCTGTGAGGTGAGGGGATGGCGGGCGGAGGCAAGACGGTTCCGACAGGACAGTCAGGAGTCGTCTGCGGCTTCGCCCTCCTTGCAGGAGTCCTTGCAGGAGCCGCCTTCTTTCAGGAGGGACGCGACAGCGTCGCGGGAGTGTGGTGGGGCTATCCGTTCAGGGCGGTCTCTGCCATCGTGTCTGCGGTGAGGCAGGGCTTCTGGGCAATCCTTCTTGTGCCGGTGTACGGTCTGGCGTTCTGGGGTTTCTGCGTCAGGGAGTGGAGACCTCTGCCGGGATTCCTCTTTGTGTGGCTTGCCACATCGTTTTTCCTGCTGGTGTCCCTCAGGCGCATCTCCTGCCACTGGGCGGTCTTCATCCTCGTCCATCTCGGCGTCGCCGCGCTCCTGTGGCTGACATCTGCGAACGCAAAAGAGATTGCCGAACAGGAGCGTGAAAAGGCGGTTCGGCAGAAACGCAGGGCGCGGATCAGTATCAAGGGGCAGGGATGAGAAAAAGACCTTGCGCGGCGTGGGTGCTTGCGTGCGCCCTCGCGCTTTGCCCGGGCTGCGCGAGACAGCCGAAAGGACCCGGACCGCTTCTTGAGATTGAGCAGTTAGGCGTCTGTCTCCACATCCCTGCGAACTGGACAGTAGACCCGGACAATCCGTGGAGGTTCAAAGGCAAAGACGGCGTTGGAAAGGTTCTCTACGAGCCGCTCGTCGGCAGGGACCTTGACGGGTGCGTGGACGATATGCTGCGCGCAGACGGCGGAGAGGTGATTTCCCGCACGGAGACGGCCGTCGACGGCAGGCCGGCGCGCGAGGTTCTTTGCGAGGACAGGGAGAACGAGACCACTGCGGTGCGGCTGTTTTTCCCTGTGGGAGAGATGGTGGTAGAGGTCTCCATTGAGGTGCCGACGAAGGAGTTTGCGAGGCAACAGGGTCTTCTCCGCGAGTCCCTGCGGTCAGTCAGGGTGAGCGGGTGAAAGGAGAGGCAGGATGGGACGCAGAGAGGTACGCCTTTTTCTCCTGTGGTGCGCGGTGTTCAACATCCTTTTCGCCGTGTGCTGGGTCGGCATGCTCTCCCTTGCCGGCGGATGGGTCTACCGGCTCCACGCCCGCTGGTTCCCGATGCCGCAGGAGGTGTTCAGCGCCATCCACTACGGAGGTCTCGTTCTGTACAGGGTGCTCCTTGTCTTCTTCGTGGTGGTGCCTTTGCTCGCGCTCTGGATGACTGAACGAAAAGGCAGGTAGGCAGACCGCGCACGGATGCGCATCGTCTCCTGTGGTATCATACCCTGAACGATTCATCGCTGGCGGCAGGAGGCAGAATGCGTATCACATCTGACTGGCACATCCATTCGCGCAACTCGTGCGACAGCGCATCGCTGGTTGTGGCAGACCTCATCGCGGAGGCGGCGGCGAAGGGGATTACCGCGTATGGGCTCACCGACCATATCAATGTCTGGACAAACCTGCCGGACATCGAGAGGGCGCGCAAAGAGTACGAGGAGAGTTGTCCTCCGCCGTGTTTCCGGTTCGGGGTTGAGGTCAGTTGCGTGTCGCAGTGGGAACTTGACCTGATCGCCGCGGGGACGGAAAGTCCCGTCTACGGCATCCGGACAGGCGGACCCGAATCGGCGGCGCTGGCCCTCGCCCTGACGGACGAGCATATCCGGCGGCTCGGCATCGAGTATGTCGTCGGCGGAGTCCACTGGCCGATGTATGTGCCGTGGGAACGGCAGGCGGTCATCAGGGACTACCACAGGCAGTTGCTCTTCCTTGCCATGCATCCCCTCGTGGATATCGTTGCGCACCCGTGGTGGTGGCACGGACACTGGCAGGACGCCGACGGACGCTACACCGCAGAGCCGTGGTTTGACGACTTCGGCCATATCCCCGCCTCAATGCACGAAGAGTTTGCCGCGCTCGTTGTCCGGCACGGCAAGGTTGTGGAGATCAACATCAGTGCCATCCTTCTGAACCGGCGGTATCCGGAGAGGTTCAAATCGCAGTACCTCGACTACCTTGCCGACCTCAAGGGGAAAGGGGTCACCTTCTCCATCGGGTCTGACTGCCACTGTCCCCACTACCAGATTGACTTTGACGCATCCGCGCGAATGCTTGAGAAAGCGGGGTTCAGGCACACCGATTTCTGGACCCTTCCTCCGAGGAGGACAGCGTGAAGAAAGACGGGGCGGCATCGGACAGGCGCGCAGAGGCGGTTCCCGTGATTCCGCGCAGAGTTCTGTTCGGCAACCCGGACAGGGAATCTGTCCGCATCAGCCCTGACGGAACGACCCTTTCGTATCTTGCGTCGCACAACGGCGCGCTGAATGTGTGGGTGGCTCCGAGGGGAAACCTCGGACGTGCCCGTCCTGTCACGGCGGAGACAGGACGAGGGGTGAGAAACTACCTGTGGGCGCATACCTCGTCGCACATCCTCTACCTTCTGGACGCGGATGGAGACGAGAACTGGCGGCTGTTTTCAGCCGACCTGCGCACAGGCACGCACAGGGAACTGACGCCGTACCCACAGGCGCAGACGTGGATTGTCCAGACAAGTCACAGGGTCCCCTCAGAGATAGTCATCGGACTGAACCGCAGGGACCCGCAGTGGCACGACATCTTCCGGCTGAATATCGAGACCGGCGAGATGACCCTTCTTCTTGAGAACAACAGGTTCAGCAGGGTGATTGTGGACGACGAGTTTGCGGTGCGGTGTGCGGTCGAGTCGCTCCCCAACGGAGACAACGCGGTCTTTGCCAGAAAAGGGACCGACTGGGTTCTCTGGGACACCATCCCGTTTGAGGATACGTTGACGACGCAGATGCTCACGCTCGCCCGGTCGAACACCGTGGTGGTGATGACCGACTCGCGGGGAAGGGATACCTCCGCGCTGTGGGAGGTGGACCCGCAGACGAGGAAGAAGCGGCTGTGCGCGGAAGACCGGAAGGTGGACGTGGGAGAGGTGCTGTGCCATCCGACAGGCAGACAGCCGCTTGCGGTCTCCTTCACCTACGACCGGAAGAGATGGCAGGCGCTCGACGACTCCATCCGGCAGGACCTTGACTGTCTCGGCGCCGAGGAGGGGGAGTTCTCCATTGAGAGCCAGTCCGCGGACAATACGGTGTGGGTCGTCAGGCGGGTTGCTGACAACGCGCCCCCTCGGTTTTTCCTCTACGACCGGCGGAACCGTTCACAGACACTCCTTTTCTCCAGCAGAAAGGTTCTTGAGGACTATCCTCTCGCAAAGATGTACTCCGCCGTCGTGCGGGCGCAGGACGGTCTTGACCTCGTCTGCTACTACACCCTGCCGGTGTGGGCTGACCGCAGGCACGCAGGCAGGCCCATTGCCCCGCTTCCGATGGTGCTTGTTCCTCACGGCGGCCCGTGGGGACGGGATGTCTGGGGGTTCAACCCGAATCACCAGTGGCTTGCCAATCGCGGGTACGCGGTACTGTCCGTCAACTTCCGCTCGTCCACCGGCTTCGGCAAGGCATTCATCAACGCGGGCAACCACCAGTGGGGAAAGAAGGTCATTAGCGACCAGCACGACGCGGTCAGGTGGGCGGTGGCAGAGGGCATCGCAGACCCGTCGCGGGTCGCTGTCTACGGCGGAAGTTTCGGCGGATACTCCGCGCTTGCCGGGCTTGCCTTCACGCCGGAGTTCTTCGCCTGCGGAGTAGACCTCGTCGGTCCGTCAAACCTTCTCACCCTTCTGGAGACGATACCGCCGTACTGGAAGGCGCATCTCGAACTGTTCACAAGGAGGGCAGGAGACCACAGGACACAGGAGGGCAGGAAACTTTTGTGGGAACACTCCCCTCTCGCCTGTGCCGACCGCATCATCCGCCCGCTTCTTGTCGGACACGGCTGCCGCGACCCGAGGGTGAAGCAGTCGGAGTCAGAGCAGATTGTCTCCGCCCTGAGGGGCAAGGGAGTGCCGGTGACCTATCTCCTCTATCCTGACGAGGGGCACGGGTTTGTCAGACCGGAAAACAGCATCTCCTTCCGGGCGGTCGCAGAGTCGTTCCTCGCGAGGTGGCTCAACGGACGGTGCGAACCGATTGGACGGGACCTTGAAGGTTCAAGCATCACGGTTGCCTACGGCGCAGGCGAGATACCCGGACTTGAAGAGGCGCTGAGGCACAGATGAAACCAAGGGGAGAGATGGAGAAGAACCTTCCGGTTTCGATGAAGAGAGACAACCTTGACGGAATCCCGACTATAGAGCCGCCTGCCGGATACATCCTCGAATGGTACAGGCCCGGAGACGCCGAGGCGTGGCTTGAGGTGCAGAAGAAGGCGGAGAGGTACCTGACAATCACGAGGCAACTTTACGCCGCCGAGTTCGGCACCAGCGACGAGTTGCTCGCAGAGAGGCAGTGCTTCCTGCGGCTGGTGGATGCAACGCCTGTGGCGACAGCAACTGCGTGGTTCTATGGAGAAAGCCCATCGTCTACCGTCGGCAGAGTCCACTGGGTCGCGGTGGCTCCCGAACATCAGGGGAAAGGGCTTGGCAAGGTTGTTCTTTCTGCCGTCTGCCGCCGGATGAAGGAACTCGGGCACACCTCTGCGTTGCTTGGCACCCACAGCCGGCGCATCCCTGCCATCAACCTCTACCTCTCCTTCGGTTTCGTGCCGGACATCCGGTCAGAGGAGGAGGCGGCTGTGTGGAGGGAACTGCGGCCTTCTCTGAAGTTCCCCATCTGACCGGCGGGGATGGCTTCCCCGTCGCCTACAGCCCGCTGTATGTAATCCTGCTTCCCGAAGAGGCGCTGTATGTCAGCCGGACTGTGATGCCCTTGAGGTCTCCTGTGCCAGATGTCTCCGCAACGAAGCCGCTGCTGTCGGCGGAGACAATCCTGTACGAGGGGAAAGGAGAACCGGCAAATGGGAACACGGGCAGGTCGGCAGGACTTGTGGCGAAAGTATCGTGCTTGGCGTAGTAGACCTTCTGCGCGGTGAGAACCGCGGAAAGGAGCGCTACTCCGGGAGCCGCTGCTTCTTTCCTCTTCTCCTCCCTCAGAGAGGCAAGGAGTTTCTGAAGCTCCTCCTCGGACACGAACCGTCCCTGTCCACCCACGAAAGCGACGCACCTGCCCTTTCCTCCGTGGTGATCAGGCGATGCGTCGTAGACCAGCGGGAAAGTCGGAGAGTCCCTCTCGGTAAGCCCGGGGACAAGGAGGTAACTGGTCCTGGTGTCAGGCGTCAGCGTAGCGAAAGGAGGCGTTGCGGTATCTCCGGGGCACCTGAAGGTGTCCGCGCCGGAGACGTAGTGCAGGTAGAGATGCGCCAGGGTGTCAGGGAACCTCTCGCCGTAGTCCTGCGCGTACCTCATACAGGCAAACATAATCTTCTTGAGGTTTGCTAGACATCTCGCCCTGACCATCTCTTCTCTCGTCTCGTCGGCGATAGAAACCCGTGGCAGGAGGAAGAGAAGACAGATTGCCGTGCACCATCTTCCAACCGCTGTCATCGTCGCCTCCTTTGCTACCTTCGCCACAGCCGAAACGCGAGGTTGAGGATGAGCGTGAGAAGAAGCGAGACGATGATGCTTGTCGCGATGGGAAAGTAGAATCTGACATTCCCCCGCTCAACGGCGATATCTCCCGGCAGCCGTCCGAAGGGGATGTGAAGCCGCCCCGCAACCGAGAGAATCCCGCCGAGAAGGAGGAAGAAAAGTCCGAGGAGCAGAAAGACACGGCCGAGCGATGTCATTGCACGCCCCTGTTTCTTATGTAGGATACCACATATTGCACTGGCGTGTTGTCTCTTGTCGATGTGCGGAGTTCTTGTCGGGGCAGAAAAATGCCAATGCCCGGGCACGCTGCCTGAGAAATCGCATCCCGGTTCTGGACGGTCACCGCGCGGAACAGAGTCGGCCCTCGGATGGAGAGGTGTTCTCCCCCTGCTTATCGTATTCGCGCGTCGCCGCGGGAGAAGGAGACGGACCTGCCGGCGCGGGAGATTGCCGAGAGGACGCGGGAGAACGAGGCGGTCGCCTTGCCGTCGTAGATGGAGTAGGAGGAGCGGTACTTCACAGGCGTGAAGTTGACCATCACGACATTTGCTCCTGCCTGAAGCGCTGCCGCATATCCGCAAGACGGCTCAATCGTCTCTGTAGCGGTCGTCGCAGGGATGAGGCAGAACGGGACAACCAGCCGGTAGAGAGCAACCATCCTCAGGGTGAGGCAGACGCTCCCCGCCGGATAAGACGCAAGAGGGGTCGCGTGGTGGGGAACAAACGGACCTGCCGCCGCCATCTCCGGCTGGAAGTTCTGGACAAAGAGGACATCTTCTGCGAGGTCTTCAAGGGTCTGTCCGGGAAGTCCGACGATACATCCTGTCCCTGTCTGGAAACCGAGCGTCTTGAGGTGTCTGAGGATGGCAAGCCGCCGGGAGAGCGACTGCCCGGGATGCAGGCGGCGGTAGAGGGACTGAGAGACGGTTTCGTGTTTGAGGAGGTATCTGTCTACCCCTGCCTTTCTGAATCTCTCGTAGTCGGAAAGAGGTCGCTCGCCCACAGAGAGGGTAACCGCCATCTCAGGGTATCTCTCCTTGATCGTTCTCACAAGGTCGCACAGGAATCGGGTAGAACAACCGGGGTCGTCGCCTGATTGAAGCACTATCGTCCTGATGCCGTGCGCGTGGATCTGCGCCGCGCAGGAGAGGATTTCTTCCGCAGACATCCGGTACCGACGCAGGGTCCTGTTGTCCCTGCGCAGTCCGCAGTAGAGGCAGTTTCTCGCGCACACATTTGAAAACTCCACAAGCCCGCGGAGGAAGACCTCTTTTCCCGCCAGCGCTGATGCCTGCGCGAAGAGGTGGCTGTCGTCTGAGCCGGCAAGGCACGAGAGGATCTCTTCCCGCGTCATGCTCTTTCCACAGGAAGGGTCTCTGCCAGACGGGCAAGGTCTGCCCTCTCCTCCTGAGAGAGCGTCTCCCAGCCGTAGACCGCGACAGCCCATCTCGCCGAAAGGGGAAGAATGTGGGGAGGAAGCGCAGGAAGTCCTTGCGTGTCGCCTTCCACATAGGCGTGGCGCTTGCCGACGATATGGAGGAGGTGGATGGTCACGCCGAATCGTCTGTGCGCCTGTCTGGCGAGCGCTCTGAACGCGGCAAGGAGGTCAGAAGAAAAGGTCCCGTTCTCCATCCTCAATCCGTCGGTAGTACTCCATCAGTTTCGGATAGGAGGAGGGCATCTTCTCCCGTATCTCCGCAAGTTCCGCCTGAATCACCTTTTCTCCCGCCTTTTTTGTCTCTTCGCTTGCGAAGTCGTCAAGCCACTCGCGGAAGGTGAGCACCGCATTGAGTTTGCAGAACCTGCCTTCCGCGCCGGAGCGCAGAAGGTCCATAATGCACTTGCCCGTGCGTCCGCACCGGTATCCGGCGGTGCAGAACGAGGTGATGTAGCCCATCTCGGCAAGTTCCCTGACTACCTCGTCAAGGGAGCGGGTGTCTCCGAGGAAGAACTGCTGGCGCTCGTCCTGTCCGGTCTGCGCGTCGGCATATCCGCCGATGCCGATGCGGCTGGAGGCGTCGGTCTGCGTGCAGCCAAGCGGGAGGACTGCCCGGCGCACCTGCGCGTTCTCGCGCGCGGTCAGAATCATCCCCGTGTAGGGGACGGCAAGCCGGAGAACCGTCACAAGGAGGCGGAACTCGTCGTCGCTGACAGGAGACGGCGGCGAGGAGGCAAGCGGCGTGTTGACTGCCGGTTCAATCCGCGGGAACGAGATGGTGTGAGGTCCGATGCCGAAGACCCGTTCAAGTTCCTTTGCGTGGCAGACAAGCCCCATCACTTCAAACCGCCAGTCAGACAGTCCGAAGAGCGCTCCGAGCCCCACATCGTCAATCCCTGCCTCAAGCGCCCTGTGCATCGTGTACAGGCGCCAGCGGAAGTGGCTCTTGATGGTGCCGGCAGGGTGCAGGCGCGCGTAGACGGCGCGGTCGTAGGTCTCCTGAAACACCTGATAGGTGCCAACCCCGACCTCCGCGAGTTCCTTGAGTTCCTCCACAGGAAGGGGAGGAGCGTTCACATTGACCCTTCGTATCTGTCCCCAGCCCCGGCGGGTCGGCGTCTTCACCCCGTAGATGACGCGGATGGTCTGCACCATATAGTCAATGCCGGAAGACGGATGTTCTCCGTAGACGACGATGAGCCGCTTGTGTCCGATGGTTCCCGCGAGCACCTCTGTCTCCCTGCGCACCTCGTCCACAGACAGGTGGCGCCGCGATACCGACGGGTTGTCCCTCCTGAATCCGCAGTACGCGCAGGCGTTCACGCAGAGGTTTGACAGGTACAGCGGCGCAAAGGTGACGATGCGGTTGTCGTAGACCTTCTTTTTCACCTGCGCCGCCGCCTCCTCCATCTCTGCCCGCAGATCAGGGTCGCGCACCGCGCACAGCGCGGCGGTCTCTTCCAGAGAGAGGGTCTGGATGGCACGCGACTTTGCGAGAATCTCCCGCACCCTGCCCGGGTCGGGGCGCGCCCCGGCAAGCAGGTGGCGAATCTCCCCATCGGGGATGAAGTCGTCGCCGGCGCAGTATCTGGCAATCTGGTCTTCCCGAATTCTGGTTTTCTGCCATTCCTGCACATCAACCGCTGACATTGAAACTCCTTTCGTTCCTTCGCTCCCTCAGGCGGCGGCGCTCGCTCCGGTAGGCGTCCAGCGCCGCCGGAAACGGCGACAGCACGCGGCTGATGACACCCTGCAACACGGCGATTGCCACCCCGTAGTTGCTCAGGGGGACCCCGCTGGCGCGCGCCCGCTCCACGCGGAAGAGCATCTCCCGCCGGGTGAGCATACAGCCGCCGCAGTGGACGATGAGTTTATAGGGGGAAAGGTCGTCCGGCTCGTCGCGGCCCGACGCGACGTCCGCGATGATGTCTCCGCCGACAAACTGGCGTATCCAGCGGGGAATCTTCACCCTGCCGATGTCGTCCTCAATCGCGTGGTGGGAGCACGCTTCGGCGATGAGGATGCGGTCGCCGGGACAAAGCGTCTCAATCGCCGCGGCGCCCTTTGCCGCCTCGATGAGGTCTCCCTTGTACCGGGCAAAGAGGATGGAGAAGGTGGTGCAGGGCACCTCTTTCGGCGTGTCGGCGACCATCTTCAACACGCTCTGGGAGTCGCACACGGCGATGTCGGGCGGACGGGACAGCCGGCGGAGGAACGAGGCGTACTCCCGTTCCTTGACAACCGCCGCAGCCGCGTCGTTGTCAAGCGCATCGCGGATGGTCTGCACCTGCGGAAGGATGAGCCGTCCTTTCGGCGCCTGAAGGTCTATCGGCACGATGAGAACGGCAAGCCCGCCTGCGGGCAGAAGGTCTCCGATGAGAGGAGGCGGGTTGAGAAACTCTTCCGGGCAGACCGCAAGGAGGTGCTTTTTGAGCGCGGTCAGGACCTCGTCCCGGCAGGACGGGGTGATGCTTGAGGCGAAAAGGTGCCTGCGGACGCCGCCTGCCGTCGCCTTCCTCAAGAACTCCGCGTCAGGTGTTGCGAGGTCCACCTTGTTGACGACCACGATGAGCGGCGTGGAGCGGCGCTCTGCCTCGGCGACGATGCTCTCCTCGTACGCAGTCCACACGCCGGGTTCGGTGACCAGAAGGACGACATCTGCGCGGTTGAAGATGCGCCGCGTCTTCGCCAGACGCAGCCCGCCGAGGACCGACGCGTCGTCAAACCCGGCCGTGTCGAGGAACACGACCGGGCCGATGGGCAGAAGTTCCATCGTCTTTTCCACGACATCGGTGGTTGTGCCTGGCACCGGCGAGGTGATGGCGACATCCTGGCTGGCGATGAGGTTGAGGAAACTGGACTTGCCCACGTTCGTCCTGCCGAAGATGCCTATCTGCAGGCGAAGGGACTTAGGCGTCGTCTTCATCGCGGTATCCCAGCGACATCAGGTTGTGCGCCGACAGGGTGCGCGCGACCACCTCGGCGCCGAGTTTCTCGGCGAGGAACGCCGCCATATCAGTCCTTCCGGAGGTGGCGAACTCCGCGAGGAGTTCCGCGGCGCGGCGGTAGCCGATGAGCGGAAGGAAGGCGGTGACAAGGGTCGGGCTGCCGGTGAGGTTTCTCCGGCAGGCGTCAGGGTCTGCCGCGACCTGCGCCAGATGGCGGCAGAATGTCTCATCTGTCTGCCTGAGGACAGACAGACACGACAAGAGCGCGTGGCTGACAAGTGGCAGAAACTCGCATATCTGCAGGGTGCTGCGGGAGGTCGCTTCCTCCACGAGGCGGACGTATCCAAGGCAGAGGAGAGAGCACTGAATGACATACTCGCAGATGACCGGGTTGACCTTTCCCGGCATGATGGAGGAGCCGACCTGCACCGCGGGCAGGCGGACCTCTCCGAGAAGGTTGAGGAGCCGCAAGTCGCAGGCAATCTTGATGAGCGTGGACGCGTGCGCGGAGAGGATGCCTGCCACCTCCACGAACGCGTCGGCGTTTGCGGTCTGGTCAACCGGGTTTTCAGCTCTGGCGAGCCCGAGGCCCGTCACCTCGCGGAGTTTTTCAATGACGAGGAAGATGTACCTGCGGGGAGCGCCGAGTCCGGTGCCGACCGCAGTGCCGCCGATGTTGACCACGCGTAGCCGTTCCTCGCACTTGAAGGTGCGCCACCTGTCCCGCGCCACCGCCTCTGCGAACGCACCGAACTGGGCGCCCAGAGAAAGGGGCACCGCCTCCTGCAGTTCTGTCCTGCCGATGGCGGGGATAGCCGCGAACTCCTTCTCCTTCCTCTGAAAGGCGCCCTGCAGGGAGGCGATGGACTGGCAAAGCGCGCGCAGTTCCATGATGGCGGCAATCTTCACCGCGGTGGGGTAGACATCGTTCGTGGACTGGTGGAGGTTGACATCCTCAAGAGGGTCCACAAGCCCGTACTGCCCTTTTGCGCCGCCGAGTATCTCGATGGCGCGGTTTGCGATGACCTCGTTGACATTCATATTGGTGGAGGTGCCGGCGCCTCCCTGCAGCGCGTCAAGGGGAAACTGGTCTGCGAGAGTTCCCGCGAGAATCTCGTCGCAGGCAAGGAGGATGGCTTTTGCCTTCTCCTCGGGCAGATACCCGAGTTCGAGATTGGCAAGGCAGCACGCCTTTTTCACCAGCGCCAGCGCCCTGATGAGGGCAGGATGGACGCGCTGTCCTGTGGACGGGAAGTTGTCCAGCGCCCGTTGCGTGTGGATGCCCCAGCAGGCGTCCGCGGGAACGGGCTGTTCGCCGAGAGAGTCCTTCTCCATTCTGTTCATTTTGCGAGGGCCGATTTCACGGAGACGCAGGGAATCTGTCCCAGTTTGCCCGTGAGGGAGCCGAGTTGGTCCGTTGAGGCGTCCACGATGAGGGTGATGACGCAGCAGTTACGCTGCCGGTACGGGATGCCCACGCGCGCCACGATGATATCACCGTACTCTGTGAGCACCGCGTTTACCTCCGGAGCCGCCTTCTTTCGGTCAGACACGATGATGCCGACGAAACCGAGCCGTTTTTCCATATCCGTCCTTCTTTTTCGTCAACAAAAAGCCCAACCCTGCGGCAGGGTTGGGGTATGCACTCCCTTCCCTGGGCTGCAGAGGGATGCTTCCCTCCTGACCGCAGGACACGGATGGCGCTCAGCGCCTGATGTGCTCTTCCACCGTCTTGATGAGGATGTCCGGCAACACGGGCTTTTCCAGCACTGCGCCGACGGGCAGCCACTCCTCGTCCGGCTCAAAGCCGAACGGCAGGTTCATCTCCTTGCGGATGCCGGTGACAAGAACCACCGGGATGCGCGAGGTGTCCTTGTCCGTCTTCAACTGCCGCGCCGCGTCAAACCCCTCTGTCTTGGTCGCCATCATCACATCCAGAAGGATGAGGTCTGGGTTCTCCGCCTTTGCCTTCCGGAAGCCCTCGGCTCCGTCCGCGGCGGAGGTCACCGCGTACCCGCGGCTCTCAAGGACGGTGGTGACTGCGTCAACGAAGTCAGGGTCATCGTCAACCACAAGAATCTTCTTCTGTGCCATGGCGGCTCCTTGTTGGAGCTATTGTACCCCGCCGCCCGCCTCCTGCGCCAGTTTCTGAATGAGGGAGAGCAGCAGGGACGGCTTGACCGGTTTGTCGAGAATGTATTTCACATTCGGCCACTGCGAGAGCGCCTGCTCCGCGCTGACCGTCGAATCAGCCCTCTGGAAGTAGCCCGTCAGGAAGATGACGGGAATCCGCGAGAGTGCAGGGTCGTCGCGCATCTGCCGGGCGATCTCAAATCCGCTGAGCGCCGCGCCCATCACGATATCGAGGAGCACGACATCGGGCGCAAACTCCTTGATGCGCGCGAACGCCTGCGCGTCGTCGGTTTCGCAGGCAACCTCATACCCGGCTGCCTCGAGGAAGTTGCGGCACGCCTCGGCAAACTCAGGGTCGTCGTCAACGAGAAAGATTCTGCGCACCATCCGTGTTTCACCTCAACCCAGCGCGCTCGAAGGTCCCAGGCCGCGCGGCGGACGGAGCCGGCGGCTGTTTCCGGTACTTCTCAAGGATGGCGGGAACCTTCTCCGGCACCATCCGCACGTAGATGTCGGTGTCCACCTGCATCACCGGGGACAGTCCGCAGCAGCCAAGGCACCGGGTGATGCTGATGCCGAACAGCCCGTCCGGCGTCACCTCATCCACATCGATGCCGAGTTCCCGCTTCACCCGCTCCAGCACCCGCGCGCCGCCAGAGACATAGCAGGCGGTACCTTTGCACAGGACCACCTGGTGCTTCGCCTTCGGCGTCAGGGTGAAGAAGTTGTAGAAGGTCGCCATCCCGTAGATGTGGGCGGTCGGCACCGACAGTTTCTCGGAAATCAACTCCACCGCCTGACGGGGGATGTACCCGAACAACTCCTGCGTGTGATGGAGCACCGCCATCAGGAAGCCCTGCCCGTCCTCGCTGTCGGGCAGTTTCCCGAGGAACGACTCAAGTTTCTTCAGTGTTCCCGCCAGGTCGTCCTTCTGCGTCTGTGTGTGCGGCATACACCCTCCTCCGGTCAGATGCTGATGGTCTCGCGCGTGCGCGAGGGGATCCCCTTCGGCTGCCTGGGGCAGTAGTGCGTGTGCAGAAGCGCGTGCGACTTTTCTCCGAGGGGAGAGACGAGGAACTCCTCGTACAGTCGCACGATCTGCGGATTCTCGTGAGATTTCCGCCTGGCCTTTGCCTCGTCAATCCGGTACAGCCCCGCGGCGCGGCGGCTGTAGAACTCCCTGTCAAGCGGGTCGATGCCCGCCGGTGGGTATGGCTGCCCTCCTCCTCCGAGACATCCGCCCGGGCACGCCATAATCTCGACGAAGTGGTACGACCGCTTCCCCCCGGATATCTCCTCAATGAGGCGGTGGGCGTTTGCCAGTCCGTAGGCGGCAGCGACCCGCACCTCGGTGCCGGCTATCTGCACCGTTGCCTCCCTGATGCCCTCAAACCCCCGCACCGCCGAGAAGGTAATCTCTCCGAGAGGCGAGCCGGTCAGATACTCGTACGCGGTGCGAAGCGCCGCTTCCATCACCCCTCCGGTCACCCCGAAGATGGGTGCGGCTCCGGTTGATTCGCCAAGCGGGTCATCGCATACGCCCGGCGGAAGAGCGGCAAGACGGATGCCTGCCTGCCGTATCATCTTCGCCAGTTCGCGTGTGGTGAGGACCGCGTCCACATCCCGGTAGCCGCTGGACGCCATCTCGGGTCTGTTCTTCTCAAACTTCTTCGCCGTGCACGGCATAATGGAGACGCTGAAGATGCGGCCGGGGTCAACGCCTGCCTTGCGCGCGTAGTAGGTCTTGATGAGGGCTCCCATCATCTGCTGTGGCGACTTGCAGGTGGAGAGGTTTCCGAGTATCTCCGGATGGAACTGCTCGCAGAACTTTATCCAGCCCGGACAGCAGGAGGTGAACATCGGCAACGTTCCGCCCGTCTTCAGCCGGTGGACAAGTTCGCTTGCCTCCTCCACGATGGTGAGGTCCGCCGAAAACTGGGTGTCGAACACCACGTCGCACCCGAGCATCCTCAGCGCGGTGACGGTCTGGCCGGTCATATCCGCGCCCGGCTCCATTCCGAACGCCTCGCCGATGGCGACGCGCACCGCGGGCGCAATCTGAACCACCACGACCTTTTCCGGGTCTGAGAGTGCCTTCCAGACCTCTGCCGTCTCGTCCTTCTCCGTCAGCGCGGCGGTGGGACAAAACAGCGTGCACTGCCCGCAGGCCACGCACACGGACTCTGCCATCGCCCTGTTGAACGCGGGAGCCACGATGGTCTTGAAGCCCCGGTGGCAGAAGGAGAGCGCGTTGACTCCCTGTATCTCAGTGCAGACCCGATTGCACCTGCCGCACAGGACGCACTTCTCCGGGTCGCGCACGATGGAGGGAGAGGACGCGTCCTTTGGATATCTCTTGCGCTCCCCCTCGAAGAGGAACTCCCTCACGCCGAGTGTGGCGGCAAGTTCCTGAAGGTCGCACGCGTTGTTCCTCTCGCAAATCTGACAGTCGCGCGGGTGGTTGTCCAGAAGGAGTTCAACGATGTCCCGGCGCGCGCGGAGGATCTCCGGCGTCGTCGTGCGGACGACCATCCCTTCCCTGACCTGCGTGGAGCACGCCGTCGGAAAGTTCTTTGCGCCCTCCACCTCCACGATGCACAAGCGGCAGGCGGTTGCCGGCGACAGTTTGGGATGCCAGCACAGCCGCGGGATGCGGATGCCGAGAGAATCGGCGGCCTGCATAATGGTGGTGCCTTCGGGAACCGCGGTCTTCTGTCCGTCGATGGTGAGCGTCACCTTCTTTTCGTCAGCCATTGGAGTCGTTCTCCTTTCGGTCGCATCTGAGGCATCGCCCCGCCTCGCATACCGCCGCCTTCGCAGAATACCCGAGCTCGACTTCGTCGAACGAACACAGCCGCCGCGTCACCGGAAGCCGCTTCGCGGGCACCCGCGGTTCGTGCGCAGGCTCATCGGGCAGCGGGTAGGGCACCGTCTTCCGTGTGCCCGGCTCCAGATACCTGTTCGCGCGCAGGTCTTCTCCGCGCAGGAACCTGTCAATGGAGACGGCTGCCCTCTGGCCGTCGGCCATGGCGTCAAGGACCGTGCCGCCGCCGGTCACGAGGTCGCCGCCGGCAAACACACCCGGAAGCGAGGTCGCCAGCGTCAGCGGGTCTGCCTCCAGCGTCAGGGACTGCGTCCAGCCGAGGTGCGCGCGGTCCGGGTCAGAAAAGTCCGGCGCAGCGCCGATGGCGGAGATGACGATGTCGCAGGGCAACGTGACGGTCTCGTCCGTCGGCACAGCCCTGCGCCTCCCGCTGGTGTCAAAATCGCCCGGCTTCATCCTGACGCACACCAGCCCGGACACGGTGCCGCCGGGTCCCTCCACCTCTCTGGGGGACAGGAAGAAGTGGAAGCGGACGCCTTCGCGCTCTGCCTCTTCGACCTCTTCCCTGATGGCGGGCATCGCATCGCGGCTGCGGCGGTAGACGACGTTCACCTCGCGGGCGCCGAGCCGCAGGCAGGTGCGCGCCACATCCATCGCCGCGTTGCCGCCGCCGATGACCGCGACGCGGCTTCCCGTGATGACCGCGGCAGAGCCGCCTGTGTTCATCGAGTAGACGCCGTTGTTCCTGCGGAAGGAGCCGGTGTTCCACGCCTTCAGAAAACTGAGGGAACCGATGACGCCGGCGCGGTCGCTGCCGGGCACGCGCAGAGGGGTCTCCTTCCACGCTCCCACGGCAAGGTAGACAGCCCGGAACCCTTTCTCCCGCAGTTCCCGGAGGGAAATGTCGGTGCCGACGCGCACGCCGGTGCGGAACTTCACCCCTGCTCTGACAAGCCGCCTGATATCTTTCTTCAGTGTCTCGCGCGGCAGGCGATAGGACGGTATGCCGAGCGCAAGCATGCCGCCGACGACCTTCTCCGCTTCAAAGACCGTGACGGGATAGTTCATCTGGACAAGGCGTGCGGCGCAGGCGAGTCCCGACGGTCCGCTTCCGACCACCGCGACGGGCGGCAGTTTCTCCCTCCCTTTCCGCTCAATCGGAAGGTCTTCTGACGGGAACGCGTCGGCCGCGTACCGCTTCAAATGCATAATGGAGACCGGCTCGTCCAGTTTGCCCCTGCGGCAGTGCGCCTCGCACGGGTGGTGGCAGACCCGTCCGCACACGGAAGGCAGCGGGTTGCTCCTGAGGATAATGCGGGCAGCCTCCCGGAAGTGGTTCTGCCGTATCTCACCGATGAACCCGGGGATGTCTATGTGGACCGGACAGGTGTGCTGGCACGGCGACGCGAACAACTCCCCGCAGACAGCCGCGGGACATCGGCGTTGCCTGATGTGCGCCTCGTACTCATGCCTGAAGTGCCGGATGGTTGAAAGAACAGGGTTGGGCGCGGTCTGTCCAAGTCCGCACAGGGCGGTCTTCTTGATGGTCTCTCCAAGCCGCTGGAGTTTCTCTATGTCGCCCTCCCTGCCTTCGCCGCGGGTGATGCGGTTGAGAATCTCCAGCATCCGCTTGGTGCCCTCGCGGCAGGGGATGCACTTGCCGCACGACTCGTCCTGCGTGAACTCAAGGAAGAATCGCGCCACGTCAACCATACAGTCCTTGTCATCCATCACGATGAGTCCGCCAGAGCCCATGATGGAGCCGGCGCTGGCGAGCGACTCGTAGTCAATCGGCGTGTTGAGGAACTGGACAGGAAGGCATCCTCCGGACGGGCCGCCTGTCTGCGCCGCCTTGAACGAGTTGCCGTTCTTGATGCCGCCGCCGATGTCAAAGATAATCTCTCCGAGGGTCGTTCCCATCGGCACCTCAATCAGCCCGGTGTTGACCACCTTGCCTGCCAGCGCGAAGACCTTTGTGCCCTTGCTCCTTTCGGTGCCAATGGACGCGAAGGCGTCTGCGCCGTCAAGGATGATGACAGGGATGCACGCCCATGTCTCCACGTTGTTGATGAGCGTCGGCATGTCCCAGAGCCCCTTGACCGACGGATAGGGTGGACGCGCCCGGGGCATCCCCCGGTTTCCCATGATGGAGTTGATGAGGGCTGTTTCCTCTCCGCAGACAAACGCTCCGGCGCCAAGAACGATCTCTATGTCAAAGGAAAACGAAGTGCCAAGGATGCCGTTGCCAAGCAGTCCGTACCGCCGCGCCTCCGCAATCGCGCGCCTCAGCCGTTCCACCGCGAGGGGGTACTCGGCGCGGATGTAGATGATGCCGCGCGACGCGCCCACCGCATAGCCGCCGATGGCCATCGCTTCAAGGAGCCCGTACGGGTCTCCCTCGATGGTGCTGCGGTCCATAAAGGCGCCCGGGTCTCCTTCGTCCGCATTGCAGATGACGTACTTCTCGCCTGCCGGCTGGTCAGCCACCATCTGCCACTTCAGCCCCGTGGGGAACCCGCCTCCTCCTCTGCCCCTCAGTCCTGACCGCTTTACCTCGTCAATGACATCCTGCGGCTTCATCTCTGTGAGGACTTTTGCAAGCGCTTCGTACCCCCGCACCGCGAGGTAGTCCTCGAGCAGTTCGGGGTCAACCACCCCGCAGTTGCGAAGTACAATCCGCTTCTGTCGGGCGAAGTAGGGGAGGTGAGCAAAGATGTACTTTGACTTATCCGCAAGAGCATCCTCGCTCACATGGTGCGACCTGTCCGCCCGCGGTCTGCGCGTGCCGAGATGCCTGCGGACGATCCAGCGCGCTTTTGCTGGCGTGACCTGTTCATAGGTGAAGGGAGGCAGTCCGTGCTGGAAGACCTCCACCGTCGGCTCAAGGTGGCACCTGCCCACGCACCCCTTCTTGCCGATGTAGACATCTTTCGCCTTCAGTCGCGCGACCTCGCCGCGGATGGCGTCAAGAACGGACACGGACCCCGCGGCAATCTCGCAGGTGGACATCCCCACATTGATGCGCGTGGTTGCCAGCCACCTGTGCAGGTTCCGGTGGATTGACCGCTGCCGTATCTTGCGCAGCGTCTGTTGCGGGGTGAGCGACGCAGTCGGATTCATGGTTCGCTCCTCGGTAGCGTGAAGACAAAGGCGTTTCCAGCAGGATGCGGCTCGTGGCGGATGGTGCCGCCGTGCCGCTCGACGATTTCCTTGGCGATGAACAGACCCAGCCCTGTTCCCTTGACCCTTGTCGCGGAGGAAAGACGGGAGAATCTCTGGAAGAGGAGATGCCGCTGTTCCGGGGGTATCGGCGTCCCGTCGTTGTAGACGCTCACCTCGACGGCGCTGCTGGTCTCCCGTGCGGCGATGACGACTCGTCCTCCGGGACAGCCGTATCTGGCGGCGTTCCCGATGAGGTTGTTGCACACGATGGTCAAAAGTTGCTGGTCCGCGAACACCGTCAGGTCTTCCGGCACCGCGCACTCTATCCGCATCCCCTTCTCCGCGCAGGCCTGCTCGCAGTGAGCCACCGACGGCTTGATGACATCGGCGGCAAGGTTCAGCCGGGATGGCTTCGGCACCAGTTCGTGCTTCTCTATCCGGGAGAGGTCAAGGTAGTTCCTGACCATCTCAGCGAAATGCTCAAGGGTGCGCGCCGCGGCGTCAAGCGCCTTCTGCTGCTTGTCTGTGAGAGGGCCGAGGAACCTGTCGCGGACGGCCAGCACATTCATCGTGATGGAGCCAAGCACCCCTTTCAGTTCGTGGGAGACAAAGGCGATCATATTGAGGTAGTTGCGATTCGCCGCCTGCAGGGCCGCCTGCTCGTTCTGGATGGTTTCCATCATCGAGTTGAAGGCACGGGCGAGGGTGTTGATCTCTCTGACGCCCGACTGCTCATTCGCCCGCGAGGTGAGGTCTCCCTCCTCGATGGCGCGCGCCGCCGCAGCGATGTGTGTGATCGGTCTGGTGACGCTTGTGGAGATGCCGAAGGCAAGGAATGCGCATATGAGCAGACTTCCCGCGAGGATGCCAAGGAGGTTCCTCTGCATCTGACGCTTGAGCGCGACAAACGGTTTCTCAAGGGTGCCGACATACAGCACGCCCACGATGGTGCCGGCGCTGTTGTGGATCGGCTCATACGCGCTCAAGTACCAGTCGTTGACCACGAAGGCGCGGTCAACCCACGGGATGCCCTCGAGGACAACCTTCTCGTACACATTGGACGCCATCCGCGTGCCTATCGCGCGGGTTCCGCCGGCGGTCACGACATTCGTGGCGATGCGTCGGTCGTCAAGAAAGATGGTCACGGTGCCCACCGGCTTGCCGTTGTATGTCGCGTTTCCAAAGATAGCGTTCTGCATCAGGTCCACAAGGCGGAAGTTGCGGTTGAGGAGTTTGCCCACTCTCACGGAGAGGTATCTGCCGCCGGTTTCCGTGAGGCAGGCGCACGCCTCCATCACAAGGCCGTCGGTCAGGTCTCCCGTCATTCCGGGGCGAGCCATCTCGGTCGGCACATCAGGGATGCGAGCGCGTTCGGCAAGCGCCGGGTCGATGCGGGAGAGTTCCTCGGCAGAGAGAACTCTGGTCTGGCGCACCACGCTTCCCGGGCGGACATCGTGCGGTGTTCCCCGGTCAATGATGATGTAGTCAATCCCGTACCTCTCCCGCAGTTCCTCCACTTGCCCGGGGTCTTCAAGAAGCCGGTTCGTTCCCTTCCGTGAGAGGATGTCGGCGACGGTGGCGAGCGTCTCCATCTGTCCGTTGTACACGGTCCATGCCATCCTGATGGCGTGGCTGACCTCCCTCTGGGTTCTCCTGATGACATTGTTGGAGATGAAGAGATTGAGAAAAATCGCCACCAGGATGCCCACGGTGCCGAGCGCGGCGAGGAACCCGAGGAAGACGAGTACCCTGACCCGAATCTCCCTGCGGCCCTTACCCTGCCTGCGATGCGTGTCGTTCAGCGGCGTTGACATGGTAGAGGAGATTCTCCAGTTCAATTGCGAGGTTGATGTTGCTGACAATGACCTTCTGCGGCACCTTGAGCGAGACAGGCGAGAAGTTGAGGATGCCACGGATGCCGGCAGACACCAGTTGTTCCGCCACCTCCTGCGCAACCGCTGCCGGAACGGTGAGGATGGCGACTTTGACCTGATGCTGTCGTATGAACGAGAACAGTTCAGCGAGGGGCAAAACGGGTATCGGTCCTGTGCGGCTGTGTTTTGCCGGGTCAGCGTCAAAGGCGGCGACGATGCGGATGGCTTCTCTGGCAAATCCCCGGTACTTCAGAAGGGCGGACCCGAGGTTGCCCGCACCGATGAGCACCACATGCTGCGGGTGTTCCTTGCCGAGGATGGCGTTGATGCGCTCCAGCAGATACTCTATGCGGTAGCCAGCCTTTCTATTGCCTGAGATGCCGAAGGCAGAGAAGTCCTTGCGCACCTGCACCGCAGAGACGCCAGCTGCCTCGCCGAGGTTGTTGGAGAACACCCGCTCATACCCGAGGTCGCGCAGGTCCAGCAGGCACCTTCGGTATCTCGACAGGCGCATCACCGCATGCCTTGATTCTGCCATTTTTGTACCTCTGTTCACATCACTGTGAGACAACATCCCCTGGGCTGTGCTGCGCATTCTTGGCGACGGTGTCGGACAGCCGTTTTCCCGACGGCGAGAAAGGCAGGGCATCCCAGGGGAGCCCTTTTTTCTCGCGACTATGCTACCCGCAGAGGAGGGTTTCGTCAAGCATTTTGTGAAAAACGGAACAATATACGTTTCTCAGACACCGAGGTCTGTCGGCGCGCGTCCAAGGGACTGAAGGAGGAAGATTGTCTCCTCTATCTGGCGGGAGAGGGGTTCTTCGTCGTGGGCGCGGTTGGGATAGATGGTGTACAGCCGCCGGTACTCCTCCGGGGTGGCATTGAGCATAACGGAGTTTGCTCCCGCGAGGAGTCCGGCACGCCGGGCAGAACAACTGAGGGTTTCAAGCCCTGTGGTGACGAGAATCTTTGCGTGTGTGTCCACCAGCCGGCTGACCGCCAGCGTTTTCAAGGCAAGGGATTCGGCGGGAGGTTGCGCCCCGGCAAGCGGTGTCTCCGGATGGGGCAAAAACGGCCCGAAACTGAACATCTCCGCCTTCAGGTCTCTGGCGGTCAGGATGTCCGCGACGATCTCTGTACCTGCCTGTCCCGGCAGGCCGATGAGCCCGCCTGTGAGGATGAGGTAGCCAATCTCCGCCGCGGCGCGGATCTCTTCAATTCGCCGTTCAACGGCACAGCCGGGATGGAGCGCGGCATAGAGAGCGGGACTGGATGTCTCAAACCGCAAGAGGAGTCCGCGCGCTCCCGCGCGGTAGAGCTCTCGCAGCGCCTGTGTTCCAATCTCTCCGAGGGAGACGAAGAACAGCACAGGCATCTTTTTCCTCGCCTGCGTGATGACCGAGGCGACATCTTCAACCACGGCGTCGTTCTCGCCGCTCTGGAGCACCAGCGCCTTGAACCCGTGCCCGACTACCGCCTCTCTCACCGCCTCCAGAATCTCCTGCCTGCTCATCCGGTAGCGCCGCAGGCCGCGGTTATGGACGGAGATGCCGCAGTAGGCGCAGGCGCGGGAGCACACATTTGATATCTCAATGATGCCGTGGACGCAGCAGGAGTTCCCCAGATATTTCCTGCGCAGGAAGTTTGCCGTCCTGAAGAGGAGTTCGGTCTCCTGTCCGTCGGGCAGATCGAGGAGGAAAAGGAGTTCTTCCACGGAGAGAGGCCTGCGCTCAAGCGCCCTGTCCAGAATCCGCAGGAGCTGCTGGTTGCCTTTCCGGTCTTTCAGCGCAAGGCGTGACAGCCGGACATCCGTATCCTGCAGGTGGAAGAAGGTCTCCTTCCAGGTGGCAAGGATGGCTTCCGCGGCAGGCGCGGCAACCTTCTGGATGACATAGCCGCCCTGCGCGTAGACATACTCGCCTTCCGCCACGGCAACGAGGTCTGTCCGGGCGGTCTTCTTCTCGCCGAAGTAGTCAACCGTCGCGGTGGAGCCGCTGACCTTCACAACCCTGCCTGGAATCGCGTAGCACATCGCTGATATGATACACCGGAAGGAAGCTTTGCGTAAGGGACGCGGGGCGAACGGTTCCTGACCCTACGGCAGAGGGACCGTGCGGACGCAGGAGAAGTCCCAGTCGAGCACCCGCAGGTACTTCCTGTCACGAGAGATGGTTGCGATGTAGTCCCTTGTCAGTCCGATGGAGAGCACGCCGCCGTTATGGAAAACCTCGCCGAGGTCCTTCTCCGTCCGGAACGAGGCGTCATAGGCGTAGATGTGGTAGTAGGAGTCGAAGAAGAACCATCCGTTGCGGCACGCCGCCGCGCCGCAGTGCCGCGACAGTGCGATGTCCTTTACCTCTTCGCACGCCACAAAGTTGTGGTCGCACCTGAACCGACGGGGCGGCATATAGGTCTGGTAGAAGACACTCTGCGCGTCAGCGGCAAGGGAACTTCCGCTCTGGACAGATATGCTTCTGTGCGCTTCTACTTTCACATCCGGAGACAGGCGATACAGATTGGCTGCACCGAACCCGCCGACAAAGCAGAAGATGTGCTCCCCAGCGGTATCAACGAGGAGGTACTTCTCCGTGCAGGGATTCTCAAGCTGAATCTCGCCGATGGGCGAAAGCGAGGGGAAAGAGAATCTCCATATCTGCGCGGTATAGGCAAGGGTGAAGTAGATTCTGCCAGGCAGGAGGAAAAAATTGCTCCACGAGTCAACGGGCACAGGACGGTTCTTCAGCGTCCATCTGTCGTGAGCAATGTCGTACTCGTTGAGGAACCACCGCTCCTTTTCGTCGCGGGTGGAGACGCATACAAGATTTTTCTCCGCGTCGCTCGCCCGTATGTGACCGAACGCAACGGGATGGACATCCTCCGGTGGGTAGAGCGGTTCAGCGCGAACATGAAGCGTCCGGACTCTCTCCGGGGATATGGGGAGTTCGTGGGGAGTAGCGAGGAACTGCTGGCATCCGCATGCGCATACCGCAAGGAAAGCCGGGCAGAAGACCCACCCAATCTTTTTCATGCGCGCCTCTTTCAGTATGCCCCGACAGACATAGTACCATCGGGCAGGTATCTGTCAATGACCCAGTTTGTGGTGACCGGAGGAAATCCCTGTGAAAGAGCCGTTGCGGGTTGGTGTGGCAGGCAGTATAATCACCCCGCCGGAACAAAGAAGAAAGGGGAGAGTTCCATGGTGCACAGAGTACGGGTGCTCGGGGCAGGCCTGTTGCTCGTTGCCTGCATGCGACCCGCGGCAGGCGAGGGGCTGAAACAGGCAGACAGGTTTGAGATGGCAGGGAGGACTGCCACGGTGCTTCTCCTTGACACGTTGCCGTATGTGTCAAGCCCTCTCGCCGAGCAGTTCCAGCCGGACAGATACGGCGACCCCGTGCTTGAGAGACTGCGGCAGCAGGAGAATCTTGACGCGGTCGTCGCTCCCGGCAGGAGCGAGTTTGAGAAACAGTTGCTCCTTCTGGAATGGGCTCACAGGCAGATACAATACGGAGACCCTGTGGAACTGGGCAAGGAACGCGACCCGTTGAAACTGCTTGCGCTCTCCAGGAAGGGCAGGGTGCTCTACTGCGAATGTTTCTCGTCCCTCTTCATTGCCGCCGCTGCCTCGCTCGGGTGGGTGAGCAGACCCGTTGACATTCCCACCCACTCGTTTGCGGAGATCTGGTCGAACGAACTGCGCAGGTGGGTGATGATGGACCCGACTGGACACTTCTATGTTGACGCAGGGGGAGAATCCCTCAACACGCTGGACATCAGGAAGGAGTGGTTTGAGAACGGGGGCAAAAACCTCGTGTTCAGAAGAGGGCAGGAGAGGTATCAGGGAGGAGGGAGAAGTTTTGCTGCCTACACGGTTGTCTACTATCCGTTCAGGCGGGAGTATCTCGGCAACAGACCGTCTGACGGGTATCTTGCGGTTGTTGACAGGTGGTCAGGCAGCCGCAGGGTACCGGAAGAGCGGCTTCTGAAAGACCCTGACAGAGAGGCGTACTTTCCGGTGAATCAGGCGGCGCTCACATTGGTTCCCCGCGGAGACGGACTTGAGGTCTCATTGCGCACGCTCACGCCGAACTTCAAGACGTTTCGCATCAGGATAGACGGCAGCGGATGGAAGGAGTGCGGAGAAAAGGTTCTCTGGCGTCTCCACGACGGTCTGAATCTCATTGAGGCGCAGGCGGTCAACCTGTTCGGCGTGGGAGGTCCGGTGAGTATGGCAGAGGTGCTCGTCGCGGAACCGTCTTCCCGCGAGATTGTCGTTCCGGCGACCGCCTTTTCAAGCGAGACAGGCGGAAAGGTGGCGTTGCGTCCGCTCAGGAGCGAGGTGACCGGCTATGTCTCGATGTGGAATACCTCAGGCCACTGTCTCGAGTGGGTTGTGGAAAGCCCCGCCGAGGGCGACCGCGAGGTGATTGCGACGTATGCCGCGGTCTCTTCGCCTCTGCGGCAGGTGAGCGTGAACGGAGCGGTGGTGCCGGGACTTGAGCGGGTCTTTTTCGGCTCCACCCGCTCGTGGAGCAACTTCAGCACCCGCCTGCTTCCCGGCAGGGTGCATCTGAAGGCAGGGAGGAATGTCCTCAGTATGACCTGCCTTGACGGCTCGGAGATGTTCCTTTCCTCTCTGCGGCTGACGTCTCCCTCGATGCCCGATATTGTTGTGGAGGCCGCGCGATTCACTGGCGAATACGGCGGCAAGGCGGCGCGGATGGTGGTGCCAGAATACGGATACTTCAGGTTCTGGGATGCGAAAGACCACTGGATTGAGTGGACCGTCGATGTGCCGGAAGAGGGAAACTGGACGGTGTTTCTCCAGTACGCGACGCTCTACAACGACTCTCTGCGCGACCTGTCCGTTGACGGCGCCACGGCGCCCGGTCTGGAGCGGTTTGCTCCGCCGATGACAGGCGACTGGCTGAGGTGGAGCGAGTGGCAACTGCCCGCGCCGGTGTGTCTCGCCAGGGGAACGCATACCCTGCGGATGAACAACCTCAACGGTAAAGGCATCAACATGGCGGGTCTGCGGCTTGTCGGACCTTCCGGCAGGAACATTGTTGTGCCTGCGGTCTCCTTCACGGCGCAGGAAGGGGCGCCTGAAAGAGGCCTCCTCATCGTCTCTCCTTCCCGGCACAGGTCGCTCTTCCGCTGGGACGCCCGCGGTCACGCGCTTGAGTGGACGGTGCGGACCGAGGCGGAAGGAGCGCACGAGGTCATTCTGCGGTATGCCTGCGACAGAAACGCGAGCCGCTCCGTCGAGGTCAACGGGAAGCCCGCCGATGGGCTTGAACATTGTCTTCTTGAGTCAACGGGCGGCATGCAGGCGTGGCGGGAGAAGAAACTTCCTGCACCGGTTTTCCTCTCGCGCGGGGACAACCGTCTGCGGCTTGTCAACACCGGCGGCAGCGTGAACCTCGACGAGATCAGGGTGATCCGGCTGGACAGGCGCGCCGCGCCGTAGGACCGCTGCGCTCACAGGACGATGCGCACGGAGACCGACGGCTGCCTGACCTGTGTCTGAACCGAGCGGCGGTTGTCTCCACTGCCGGCGGTTATCTCGTAGTCCCCGCGGAAGACCCGCAGGCGGCAGACGCCCGTTGCATCGGTCGCGCTCTGCGCGTCTGTCCACCACTGCTTCCTGATGAGGCGGACGAGCGCGGCATAGGCGGGCTTGGGAGTGAGATTCCTGTCAAGCAGACCGCTTGGCGCGCCGAGCCAACTGCGGGCATCCGAGAAGTTCCACTGGGTGAGCGCGGCAACCGCGGGATGGCCGAAGAGGGTCGTGTACTGGTCGACAAGTTCCTGCGCCTGCCTGTGCTCTCCCTCAGGCGTTGATGGCCAGGAGCCAGGCGCCTCCAGTTGCTCGTTCACCAGACGCAACTTCTTGTGCGCGCCGCTGAGGACGGAGTTTTCCGTCCAGTGGACCGCAACGCCCAGAGATGCGAATCTGGTGCTTGCCTCCCAAAATATCCACAGGGGCCGCGTGCCGCCGTGCTGATGCGACTGAAGTCCTACCGCGGCAACCTTCCTGCCGCTGTCAATCAGGCGCCTGACCGCGGAGAAGAACTCGTCGTCGTGGATGTAGTGGTTGATGATGCCCCGGGAAGGCAGGTCGAAGTCACGGCAGAAGTCGTACGCCGTTGAGATGGCCTCATCCGGGCCAACCCTCTGCATCCACCGCGCCACCGGATTGGTGAAATGTTGCGGCGCCGCCGTCGGCTCGTTGATGAAGTCAACGAAGGCGAGGGGATGAGAGCTGTGCGGTCCAAAGTCGCGGACGATGCGCTCCAGACGCTCCTTCATCAGGCGCAGGAGTTGTGTCTCGTCCTGCGGCAGCCACGCCGGCACCGCCTCGTGCCAGACAAGAGGATGTCCCTTCACAGTCATCCCGGAAGAGACGCACCAGTCGTAGAGGCGGCAGACAAACCCGGCGGCGGTGCGTCCTTTTTCCGGCTCGTAGGTCTTCCAGTAGAACGGGATCGTTGCGAAGTTGAAGAGGTCTCTTGCCAGCGTCCGGAACTCCTCCCATCGGCAAAGAAGCGTCCCGTCCGCGGGCTTTCGCCCTTCGGCTTCCCTGTCCGCGAGCGCGTCGAAGAGGGCACAGCCGAAGAGGAACTCGTGGCGCACCATCCGCACTGAGACGGGAATGCCGCAACAGGGTCTGCCGCCCGGGTCACTCACCCGAACCTCAAGGTCTGCCTTGCGGTATCGCTCAATGCCTCTTCTTGCCTCGGCAAGCACCTCGTCACGCGACGGCGTGCTCCCGTCTGTCTCCATCAGCTCCTCCTTGTGGAAAGGCGGTCTCCCGGGTATAGTAGCATGTGCCGCCTTGTGTGCTATACTGTGTTGCCTGCCGAGGGTTCGGAAGGACAGAGATGGCGGCTTTCCCTGCAGATTCCCGGAGTGAGAGCGGCGGTTTAGGCGCGGTGACGCGACGCGCCCGGGGAGCACGCGCTTTTTCGAAGGAGCGCGGATGAAGCCAGATGCGAGGACCGCCTGCGCGGCAGCGGCCGTGCTGTGTCTTCTGGCTGGATGCGCGACTTTTTCCCGGCAGACGGCCTCCGTGTCGGACGGCGCTTCCCGCCGGGTCGCCAGGGATGAGGCAAGGAGAATCGCGATGGAGAAGGTGGTGGCGGGAGTTCCGGTTCTTCTGGAAGGACTGAAGAGTTCCGACTCCCTCACCCGCAGGTACGCCATCTACGGCCTGGAGCGGCTGAACCACAGGGAATCAACTCCTGAGATTGCAACGTGCCTGAGGGACCCTGACCCGTGGGTCCGCCGGACTGCTGCGGTGGCGCTGGGCAAGATGGGCGTGAAGGAAAGCGCTCCTGCGGTGGCGCGGCTCCTGAGGGATGCCGACCCATATGTGAGGTACGACGCGGTCATCGCCCTTGTCCGGCTCGGGGTTCCTTCGACGCAGAGGCAGGTCTTCTCCGCGCTGAAGGGCACATGGGTTGGCGAGTTGACGCAGGGGTTCCAGGAGAACCTCGTGCAGGTCCTCGCGCTCCCCTTCTTTGACGACGCCGGCGTGAGGCCGTTCCTCGCGAAACTTGTGGAGCAGCACCGAAAGGGGAAGAGCAGCGCGCTCGTCGGAAGGACGGCCGCCGTCATCCTCGCGGAGAAGTACAAGGATGCGTCCGGAGAAGATATCCTCATCGCGGGGCTCTCTGCCGACGACTATGCTCAGCAGGACTGTGCGCGGGCTCTGGGAATCCTGAAGTCTAAGAAGGCGGTCCCTGAACTTGTGAAAATCCTCTCGAGCGAGTGGACGAACAACCGGCGGTATGCCATCGAGGCGCTGGGAGAGATTGGAGGCCTGTCAGCGGCGACGGCGCTCGAATCGATGGTGGCCTGTCAGGACTACCGACTCCGGAAGGCCGCCGCGCAGGCGCTGGAGAGGTTCGACGGGAACAAGAGGGAGATTGCTCCCGAACCCGCTGCCGCGACGATCCCTGCGCTTCCGCCCGAGGAAGTGAAGGTGCCCGGTGACAGGAGGCCTGTCCAGTTCATCGTCCTCGGAGTAGACGACTGCGCGAATGTGGAAGGGCTGGAATCGCTCGAGGAGATCTGCGAGACCCTGAGGGCCAGAGGTTCGCGCGCCGTCTTCACACTGTGGGTCGCTCCGCTGGCAGGCAGTTTTGCGCCGATGGACCTGGAGAAGAAGAAACTCCTCTATCAGCGCCTGTTTGACCTCGGGTGTGAGTTCGCCCACCACACTGTCCACCACAACCCTGGCGGCATCTTCTGGACAGCCCTTCCCAGGGAACAGCAGGTGGAGGAGATCGAGGGCTGGACCTCCTGGATGAGGCAGCACGTCGAGGGATTCTCCCGGGCATACAGTTTCAAGGGAGGAGGTGGCGGCAGGGGAAGGGAGCACCCACTCGATACACAGTTCAGTGACCAGTTGATTGCGCGGCAGAGGTTCCTCTACAGCGCGGCTCCAACCGCGAGGGGCAGGAGAGGGCCGGTGCACCCGGACTCCCAGGTGTGGCCGGTTGCTCCTGTGCCTCCCGACACGATGTGGCGCATACCGACAGGCTGTCTTGACGCGGCAGCCCCGCCTGTCCACACGGAGATCACCGACCCCATCTTCTCCGACTATCCGGGCAGGTTTGACTACCCTGTCGCGGAAGGGGTGAGGATGTGGAAGGCGAACTTTGAGTACCACTACAACCATCCGAGGAGGCCGATTCTCGCCGTCAACGCCTTCCACGACTGGGGGCTGAGGGGCATCAGGGACCCGTTCCTCATCCGGGCAAGCCATCGGACAGAAGGGACAATCCTGAAGGAGTTTCTGCTGGATGTCCTGGTGAAGAACAGGGAGAGGTACCCGGAGACGTACTGCGTGACCTTCAGTCAAGTTCTGGAGTACTGCGCCAACGGCGGAAACCTCGAGAGGACCCTTGCCATCGGCAACGGGCAGGACAGGAGGAACCCTCTGCGTCCGAGTTTCCTGCCGGAAGATGAGCCGTGGCCGCCGCCAGAAGAGAGGAGATGAACCGGCAGGGGGTATTCCTTGCGTTTTTGTGCTGCCTGACATTCTTCGCGGACACCTGTGTCTGCCAGAGGCAGGACGACCCACCTGTCCAGCCGAAGCCGGTGTCCGACGAGGTGAGAGGACGGATCCTGCCCTCAGGAGAGACCTCCTTGCGAGGCCAGAGATACCTGTGCCCCGCATCAGTCCGCCCGCGCTCAACGGCAACCTTGACGCGTGGCCGAAAGAGGCGGCAGACCTCTTTGCCGATACGGGAGCGGAACTCGCCAGCCACATCTTCTTTCCCACCAGCTGGTTCGGTCCCGACGACCCCTCAGCGAGGGTGCGGCTTGGTCACGACGGAGAGCATCTTTACCTCGGCATTGAGGTGCGGGACAATCTGCGTGAACAGAGGGATACTGCCACCGTCTGGAGTGCGAAAAACCCTGTCTTCTCGTGGCAGGCGGAAGAGGTTGCTCCTGACATCAGGTGGCAGGTGTGCGCGCCCGAGGACAGACACAGGAGTCAGGGAACAGGCGAGGCAGGTTTCGCCTGTACCTGCCTCCGCACGCAGACCGGCCACCTCATCGAAGGGTCTGTTCCCCTTTCAGGCATCGGCTCCGCTCCAGGCAAAGCCGTCGGATTTCTCCTGCAGGTTTCTGACAGGGACAACATGAAGAACCTTGCCCATCAGAAGGATGTGGAGCGGCCGTGGGCTCAGAAGCAGGTGCTTGTCTTCCCGTACTATCCCAACTTTACCACATGGAAAGACGCGCGAAACTGCGTCCGGCTTGTCTCTTGAAAAAGGAGGCGTACCATAAAAAGGAGGCGTATCATCATAAGGAGGGGCACAATGACGATGGCAAGAGGTCTGGCGAGTGTAGCGGCATTCGTGATGTGCGCCGGCTGTGCGCTGACGCAGACGCAGCCGGTCGTCCCCGCAGAGGGGAAGGTGGAGATGAAGACGGCTGTCTCGCGGCACGGCATCACCTGGACATTTGAGAAACCTGCGCCGGTCGGGCAGTTCGTCAACGGCGACTACTATGTCGTCGGTCCTGTGACGGTGGTGAGGATAGAGCCGCCTGCGACCGGAAGCATGCGGGAGTACCGAAACGGTTCGATGCTCAATCCGCCGACTGACTCCTCGCAGGGCTACGATGGCAGAATGAAGGGATTCCGGCAGGACCTTGCGGTGAAACTTCCCGTTGCAATGAAGCCGGGCGACTCCCTTGTCTCCACAATCAGTTTGGAGGGGAAGGAGCAGAACCTCATTCTGCCCAACCCGACGAAGAACGCGGAGGACGCGTTCCTCCGGAGCGCTGCGGTCCTCACCTGCCTCGCCGAGTCGGTTCCTGCGGATGCCTTCCGTCCCGGCTACTGCGACCTGAAGAAGGAGAGGATACGGCTTGCACGGAACATCCTGTGGGAGAAACTGCCGAGGATAAAGCCGGTGAAGGCGCCTCTGCCCGCGGGACAGACAGGCGAAAGTATGAAAAATGTCCTCGATAAGGACGGTATGCCCCGGTGGGACTGGGCTGAGCGCGCCGTCGAGCGGCTGTGGCTGGACCACCTGTACAGCTGGGGCAACAGGGAGATTCAGCCTATCGAGAACAGGCCGGGCTACGGCAGGGAGGTCGGCAGAACCGTGTCGTACCTCGGGCTGATGCTGTGCCTCGACGCGCCGAAAGAGAAGAAACAGAAGGTCGGCATCGGCCTCATCCAGATTGGGATAGACAACTGGAGCGTGGCGACGAGGTCGAAGAAGGGGGTAATGGGCGGCTGGCCCGCGCAGGGAGGGTTCGGCAACGGCAGGAAACTTCCCATCGTTCTTGCCGCGGTGCTCCTGAACGACGAGGAGATGCTCCAGATACAGAAGTATGCGGCAGAGGCGTCGTTTGGAGAGGACGAGCATGTGGAGTTCGGACCGTGCTGGACGGGCGCCACGGTGCGCTTCCGGGGGCAGTACCCGTTAAGCGGGCAGACAGACCGGGGTCCGTACGAGCATCTTCCACCCGCCCAGTGGCCAGGGCAGAACAAGACGATGTCAGAGAGTTACCGCAGGTGCTGCACGAGCGTCTCCTGGGTGGGACAGGCGCTTGTCGTGCATCTCCTGAAGGCAGAAAAGGTATGGGACCACGACGCCTTCTTCGCGTATGTGGACAGGTGGATGTACGAGGATGACACGAAGTTCGTGGAGGAGATTGAGAAGGCGTATCCCGGCACAAGGATGATGCGGCAGGGCACGACCCACTTCGACCCGTGGATAGACGAGATGTGGAAGGCGTACCGGACCGCGCCGGGCATGCCGCCGACCGACGGATGGAAGAAGTTGCCGTGAAAGGAACGCTCGCTGAAGACGGAAGGAGGGGCAGATGAACCGAATGTGGCGGACCGTGGTGCTCTGCGCGGGGATTGGAGGTTTGGCTGTCTTCGGCAGGGTGGACGCGCTCCAGAAGGAGTTTCTCCTCTCGGCTGACGACGCGTTTGAGAAGGGGATGGAGGTCTCGGGGGTCCAGAAAAACCTGAAGGGCAAGGAAGTCCTCCTCGCTGACCACGTCGTCATCGAGGACGACGGACCAGGCATCGGAAGCAGTAGCCAGTACCTCCAGCGCGAGTCAGACAGGTCGCCGGTCTTCGTGCTCGGCGGTCAGCGCCTCGCGAAGAAGGTGCTGCGGGTGGACAGGCCAGAGGCGCTGGAGGCGCGGCTCTTCGGCGTGAAGGGGACGAATGTGGAGGTCAACGGCGTGAAGGTGGAGATTCCGCCGGACACAAGTTATCCGAAGATTCCGGTGAATCTCTTGAAGAAGGGAGACAACATCGTGGTACTGTCCGCGCCGGGCGTCGCGACAGGACCGGCCATCAAGGTTGCGGTCAGGGACCATATCATCGAGAATGCGCCGGAGCGGAAAGATGCTCCCTGCCGCAGTTTCACCAGTACCGACGGAGGCAAGTCGTGGCAGCCGGTGGACGGCGAACTGATGGTGCGGCTTTTCCTGAGGCAGTATCCGCAGGAAGGGTCGTATGTGTCGCCTGTCTTCGACCTGTGCAGGGACGAGGCAACGCCGGCTCTCTCCTCAGGCGCTGGCCGGATTGTCCGCCTCTCTGTGGAGCACGAGGCGGAGATTCCCGGCGGCACCTCGGTCTTGTTCCTTCTGCGCACCGGCTCCACGCCGGTATACGACCCGTCCTCCTGGTCCGGGTGGAGTACGCCTCCCCTCAGGCAGGCGCCGGCAGGACACAGGTTTGCCCAGTGGAAGGCGGTCCTCAGGACATCGGACCCGACGCAGACCCCTCGCCTCTCGTCGGTGAAACTGGTGGCGGATGTTGCGCGGTCGGAGTTGCCTGACTGGACGAAAGGGGTCTGTGTGCGGGATTACCGCAACGAGGAGATACGGTACACATCGATACCGTTCACATACGAGAACCCGGCTCACCCGAAACTGGTCTCCCTCCGGGAGAAGTACAAACTGGACGAGGTGGTGGCGTCCGGCAAGAGCGAGTTTGAGAAGCTGGTGCTCCTCCGCAACTGGGTCTCGAAACAGTGGAAGTTCAAGCCGCCGTCAGAGGGCTACCCTGCGTGGGATGCGCACGAGATTCTTGAGAGGAAAATCGGCTTCTGCGTCCAGTACGCCATTACCTATATCCAGTGTTGCGAGGCGCTGGGCCATCAGGCGAGGTTCGTCTTCGGATACCATCCGGTGGTTGACCCGGGACACGAAGTGACAGAGGTCTGGTCGAACGAGTACCGGAAATGGGTGTGTATGGACCCCAGCGGCAACAGGCACCATGTGGACCCTGCCACGGGACAGCCGCTCTCAATGCTCGAGGTGCACGACAGGATGGTGAGGTCGTTTTACGGCGAGAAAGAGGCGTTGTGGCAGAACAGGCCTCAAAAGCCGCTCCTTGCGCCGGATATCGCCACCTGCGCGGGAACGAACCTTCAGCCGCAGCCGCTTCCCCAGCCCCTCACAACCGACAGGTGGCCTCCCTACTCGAAGTGGCTCTCTCTCCGATGGATGCCGCGCAACGACTTTTACACCCGACCGGTTCCCCTTCCCCGGATTCAGGGATGGAACTGGGACTGGACGGGATACTGGTACTGGTATGATGCGCAGACTCCGGTGGACTACAAGTACCCGAACGTGACCTGCCGCAGGTCTGATATTGACTGGACCATCAATCAGGTGCGGTTTGACGCCAGTGCCGGACGCGACGCAGGACAACTGACTGTGCGGATGGGAACCGTGACCCCGAACTTCTCCACATTCCTCGTCAATGTCAACGGACAGGGCTGGAAACCGTCTGACGCGAGTTTCGTCTGGACCCTGAGGGAAGGGGTCAACCGTCTTGAGATGCGCGTGAGGAATACCGCGGGCGTGGAAGGTCCTGTCAGCGTCCTTGAACTGGAATACCGGAGGCAGGGATGAGGAAGAAGCAAGGCGGGATGGGGACGAGGGCTGTGTGGGCAGGAGAGGGCACGCCGGCGTGGGAAGGCGCCGCAGGCATTCCCATCGTCAGGCAGGTTGCCTTCGCGTACGAGGGAGTTGACGACTGGCGACGGGTTGTCCTCGGAAAAGCGAAGGGCCACATCTACAGCCGGAACACAAATCCGACCGTCTGCGCGTTTGAGGAGAAGTGCCGGCAACTTGAAGGAGCAGACGCTGCGGTCAGTTTCTCGACGGGCATGGCGGCCATCAGCAACGTCTTCTGGGCGCTTCTGTCTCCCGGAGACCGGATTGTCTCTGTCAGGGATACCTACGGCGGCACGAGCCGGCTCTTCCTTGAGTTCCTTCCCCGCTGGGGAGTTCAGGTTGCGCTCTGTGATACGGAAAACCACGAGGAGATAGAGGCAGAGATTGCCGCGGGATGCAAGATGCTCTTCCTTGAGACGCCCACCAATCCCACGCTGAAGGTGCTGGATATCAACCGTCTTGCGCGCGCCGCGCGCCGCCGCGGAGCCGTGGTGGCGGTGGACAACTCCCTCGCCACGCCTGTCAATCAGCAGCCAATCTCCCTCGGTGCAGACCTTGCGGTGCACAGTGCGACCAAGTGCCTTGGCGGACACGCCGACGCGCTTGGTGGAGTTGTCTGCGGCAGAAAGGACCTTGTGGAGCGCATCTTCCGTTTCAGGGAGATACACGGCGCCGCACTTGACCCCACCGCCGCGTACCTTCTGCTGCGCGGGATGAAGACGCTGCATCTGCGGGTGGCGCAGCAAAACGAGTCAGCGATGCGCATCGCCCGGTATCTCAGCCGGCATCCGGCGGTCGAGCAGGTGTTCTACCCCGGACTGCCTTCGCACAGAGGGCATGAGATTGCGTGCCGGCAGATGAGCGGGTTCGGGTGTATGCTCAGTTTCTCCCTGAGAGGAGGACTGCCGGCGGTGAAGGAACTCCTCAAGCGACTGCGTACCTGCTGGCGCGCGGCGAACTTCGGAGGCGTGGAGACCCTTGTTGGGATTCCCGCAACGACCAGCCATGTGGAGTGCACCGCAGAGGAGATGAAGAAACTCGGCATCCCGGAAGGGCTCGTCAGGTACTCTGTCGGCGTGGAGGACTGCGACGACCTTCTCGCAGACCTTGCGCAGGCGCTCGGAGGGAGGCGGCGGAGATGAGACAGGGGATGAGACAGAGGATTGAGGAACTGAGGAGACGGGCGGGCACGCTCCCCCGCATCGTGCTCACCCGTCTTCCCACGCCCCTTGTGGAGTGCAGGAACCTTTCG
>Ga0209381_1001304_pt1 | contig 42048 bp, 32 predicted proteins | sample DewCreD2012metaG_FD_184111 | JGI IMG/M metagenome (GOLD analysis project Ga0209381, IMG submission 184111) | Hot spring sediment bacterial and archeal communities from British Columbia, Canada, to study Microbial Dark Matter (Phase II) - Dewar... ... | reverse complement strand
ATCCCCCGGAATGACACGATCCCCCGGAATGACACGATCCCCCGGAATGACACGATCCCCCGGAATGACACGATCCCGCCGCAGGAATGGCGCTAACGGGTCGCGGCGAATCTCCACCGGCCGGGCACCACCTGCGCGACTCAATTTGTTGGGTAGCACCGTTTGGGCGGCACAACTTCCGCGACACCGCTTGGGTGACACCGCATGGGCAGCACCACGGGGTGACACCAACGGTGTCCATCAAAGCTGCGCGAGGAGTTCGCTTACGGCGAGGGCGGGATCTTCTGCGGCACAGATGGCGGCGGAGACGGCGACCCGTTCGGCTCCGGCCGATCGCGCCTGCCCCACGTTCTCCACGGTGATGCCGCCAATCGCGAACCACGGCAACGTGATTTCCGCCGCGACTTGCCGAACGAACTCCACCCCCGCTAATTCGTTGAAGTGCTTGGTCTGGCTCTGGAAGGTCGGTCCCACGCCGAGATAATCAGCCCCCTCGAGCACCGCCTGGCGGGCTTGTTCCAGCGTGTGGGTGGACACGCCCACAAGCCGGTCGGGACCGACGATCTTGCGGGCATCGGCGATGGTGAACTCGCTCTGCCCCACATGCACGCCATCGGCTTCCACGACGACGGCGATGTCCGGCCGATCATTGATGATCAACAGGGCCTCGGCCTGCCGCGTTACCCGGCGGGCCCAACGACAACGCTCCACCAGTTCCCGATCCGCCATCCGCTTTTCCCGAATCTGCACCATGCGGACTCCGGCCTCGAGCGCCGCATGCAAGACCGGACCGGCTCCCCGAGGGCAAAGTTCTTCCGTGAGGAGCAAGTACAAGCGCTGCTCAGCCAGCCGCTCCCGGTTGTATCCCGTCCGCAAGATGGCTTTCTCGAGCGTGTAGAGGCGGTAGCGCAGTTGTTCGCAGCGCTGCCCGAGTTGGCTGTTGAGCACCTTGCCGAATTCTTCCAGACTCCGCAGGGCCTCGCCCGTCCGTTTGCTGGCGGCAATGAGCACATCGAACGGGTGGGAGCGTTGATACTCGGCGGCGGTGGCCACCCGCGTGCCCACGTCGTCCAGCGTGTTGCGGGCCGACAACAGGGCCATCGTCGGCAGTTCCGCCAGAATGCTGGCGAGGTCGTGCCGGCATTCCTTGCAGAGCCGGGCTAAATGCTGATCGTTCCACACAAACCGCACGTAGTCTTCCAGCACGCGCAACCCTTCGCGGGCGCGGTTCGCCGCCGCGTCGAGCAGGCGGTACATGTCGGACGGGTTAGCCGTCGCCGGTTCGCGAAGGCGTAAGGTTTGATCAGGGGGCAGCGGCACCGGTGCGGTGTCTTCCGCGGCGATGCCTGCTTGGCCTACTTTCCAGGCGGAAGCCTCCAGACCGCATTGGCGGAGCAACTCCGCCGTGGGCAGGGGAGGTTGACACAAGCTCCAGAGGAGGTGGTCGGTGCTTGCCTCGGAATGCGGCTGCTGCTCGAAAGCCATGCTCAAGGCCGCCACTGCCGCGGAGAGCGCGGCATCGGCCCAGGGCAGGGATGGCGGTGGCGATTCGTCGATGGTCGCGGGAAGGAGGGGAAGGCCCAACTGACGTTGCAGGGAGTCGGGATTCAGTCCCAAGCCGGCGAGCCGGGTTCCCGCGTGGCCTTCGTCCCAGACCAAGGCCCAGAGCAGATGCACCGGTTCGACGGCGTCGGCTTGCAGGGCATGGGCCATGCAGGCTGCCCGCAGGAAGGCGCGCTGCGCGCCGGCGGTCCAGGCTTGAGAACAGGCGAGGGGCGGGACAGGCAGCATGGCGACTTGTATTGTATCGCACGTTGCGTGGAGGGGCCGCGCTGCGCGACACATTTCCCGCCGCGTTGTCCCACGGACACGGCGGCGTTGTCCCACGGACACGGCGGCGTTGTCCCACGGGAACTGCCGGTCTGGCAGTCGACCGTGGGAATTGGCCCGGCAGAGACCACTTTGGCAGTCGTTCCTCGCGGGAAATGGCGGCTGCGAGCCAGCTTGCCCGTAGGAGGACACGCCACTACAATTCGGCCGACGACAAATGTCGTGAGCGACGAAACTTGCAGCAAATTGGGTGGATGGCGGGGCCTGCCGCGGGGGCCGATCAACGGGATCCTGGGCACCGACAGGGGCCTGGGCGTCGAAAAAGAGGACAGGGAAGACCGCTAGTCGCAGGTGCCAGTCCCGCCTTACGGCAGCGAGGGGGAGGTTGCCCAGGGCCGCAACGATTCGGAAGGCCGTCGGAATGGAGATTGCATCACCCCGTACTGAGCGTATGTTTCAGCAGGCGCCCGAACGTGTGATCTCCCACGGTAGACGGTAGTCAGCGTTTCTCTCCGGTCGATGCGGCGGAGTTCGCCGCGGGAGCGCGCCGACGGAAATCGATCGTCGATGGATTGTTTGCATGGTGGAGATTGGATTCGATGCGACTGGCGGCAGGTGCCAGTGCGCACGATCCGCGGATGCTCCGCGACGAATACCGCGGAGTGATGGCTGTTGATGGCAGGTTGCCGCTACGGGGCGTTGCAGGAGGCCGCGCCGACTTGACAGGACACTCATCCTTGGAGGACGTCGCATGTACGAGCGATTTACCGACCGCGCCCGGAAGGTCATGCAACTGGCCAACCAGGAGGCGCAGCGCTTCAACCACGAATACATCGGCACGGAGCACATTCTGCTGGGGCTGGTCAAGGAAGGCTCGGGGGTGGCGGCGAATGTGCTGAAGAATCTCGACGTCGACCTGCGGAAGATCCGTCTGGAAGTCGAAAAAATCGTTCAATCGGGACCGGACATGGTCACGATGGGGAAGCTCCCGCATACTCCCCGCGCCAAAAAGGTGATCGAATACGCCATGGAGGAGGCGCGGAACCTCAACCACAATTACGTGGGGACCGAACACCTGCTGCTGGGGCTGATCCGCGAACAGGAAGGGGTCGCCGCGCAGGTGCTGATGAACCTGGGCCTGAAGCTGGAAGACGTGCGGGAAGAAGTGCTGAACCTGCTCGGTCATGGGGCGGAGGGGACCGAGGGGGGCTCGGAGCGGGGATCGCCGGCGGTGGCCGGCAAGGCCAGCAAAAGCAAGACCCCCGCGCTCGACAGCTTCGGCCGCGACCTGACCGAACTGGCCCGGCAAGGCAAGCTCGACCCGGTCATCGGTCGGGAAAACGAAATCGAACGGGTGATGCAAATCCTCACCCGCCGTCAAAAGAACAATCCCGTGCTGCTCGGAGAAGCCGGCGTGGGCAAGACGGCCATCGTCGAGGGGCTGGCGCAAATGGTGGTGGACGGCAACGTCCCCGAACCGCTGCGCGATCGCCGCATCGTCGTGCTGGATCTGGCGATGATGGTGGCCGGCACCAAGTACCGCGGCCAGTTCGAGGAACGCATCAAGGCGGTCATGAACGAGGTCAAGCGGGCCAAGAACACGATCCTGTTCATCGACGAGCTGCACACGCTGGTGGGGGCCGGCGGCGCGGAGGGGGCCATCGACGCCTCGAACGTGCTCAAACCGGCCCTGAGCCGCGGCGAACTGCAATGCATCGGCGCCACGACGCTGGACGAGTACCGCAAGTACATCGAAAAGGACGGCGCCCTGGAGCGACGTTTCCAGCGGGTCGATGTCGACCCCCCCACGCCGGCGCAAACCGTGGCCATTCTGCGCGGTCTGCGAGACCGTTACGAGCAGCACCACCGGGTGCAGATCACCGACGACGCCCTCGAGAAGGCGGTGGAGCTGTCGAACCGGTACATCACGGCCCGCTGTCTGCCCGACAAGGCCATCGACGTGATCGACGAAGCCGGGGCGCGGGTGCGGTTGAAGTCGATGGTGCGGCCGCCCGACCTGAAAGACCTGGAAGAGGAAATCGAACGGCTGAATCAGCAGAAGGAAGAGGCCGTCGCCAATCAGGACTTCGAGCGGGCCGCCGCCTTGCGCGATCAGGCCGACAAGCTGAAGCGCAAGAAGGAAACGCTCACCCGCGATTGGCGCGAGAAGGCCAAGGAAACGGACGGCGTCGTCGATGCGGAAGTGATCGCCGAGGTGGTGTCCAAGATGACCGGCATTCCGCTCACGCGGCTGTCGAGCGAGGACGCCGTGCGGCTGCTGAAGATGGAGGAAGAGCTGCATCGCCGCGTGGTCAGCCAGGAGGAAGCGATTCGCCAGGTGGCCAAAGCGGTCCGCCGCAGCCGCAGCGGCCTGAAGGACCCCAAACGCCCCATCGGCGTGTTCCTGTTCGCCGGGCCGACCGGGGTGGGCAAGACGTTGACCGCGAAGACCCTCGCCGAATTCATGTTCGGCGAGCAGGAAGCGCTCGTGCAGATCGACATGAGCGAATACATGGAGAAGCACAACGTCAGCCGGCTGATCGGCGCCCCTCCAGGATACGTGGGTTATGAGGAAGGGGGCCAATTGACGGAGAAGATCCGCCGCCGGCCCTACGCGGTGGTCTTGCTCGACGAAATCGAGAAGGCCCACCCCGACGTGTTCAACATGCTGTTGCAGATCATGGAGGAAGGACACCTGACCGACAGTTTCGGCCGCAAGGTGGACTTCAAGAACACCATCCTCATCATGACCACCAACATCGGCGCGTCGTCGATCACGCAGGGAGACGCCTTCGGTTTCGGCCGCCGCGACGAAGACACCAGCTACGAGCGGATGAAGGAACGCTTGATGCAGGAAATCGAGCGCGAGTTCAAGCCGGAATTCATCGGCCGACTCGACGAGGTGGTCGTCTTCCGCAATCTCACCCGCGAGAACCTGAAACAGATCGTGGAGATCGAACTGAGCAAGGTGCGCGAGCGGCTGCGGGAAAAGGGATATCAACTCGTCCTCACCGACGAAGCCCGCGAGTTCATCGTCGACAAGGGAGCGGCCATCGAGTACGGCGCCCGACCCCTCCGCCGGGCCGTCGAAAACTTCATCGAAGACCCCCTCTCCGAAAACCTCCTGCAAGGAGTCTTCCAGGGCTTCAACACCATCACCGTCAAGGTGGTGGAAGTCGACGACAAGAAGCGGCTGGAATTCGAACCGTCGAACCAGGAGCCGCACGAAGGCGAATTGGTCGCGGCGGGCGAAGCGGCCTCGCACTGAGCCGCGGCTGCCCGACCGCACCGCAAGACGCACTGTGCCACCGCAAGACGCACTGTGCCACCGCAAGACGCAGTGTGCCACCGCAAGACGCACTGTGGCACCGCAAGACGCAGTGTGCCACCGCAAGCCGGTAGACGCTCGCGGCCGAGGGGACGACGAACAACCCCTCGGCTGCGTGCCGGCCGCGGGAACACGACGGCGCAGCAAGTGACGCCGCGACGGCTGCTGCGCGGCGACGAGGAGCGATCGCTTCAGCGTTGCTGGAGCGTCCCAGCCACCGCCGCTCACCGCGGCAGCGGCTCGCCGCCGGGATCTTGCGGATACAGCAGCAACCGGTCGTGGGCGAGCACCAGCAGGTCCACGCGGCCATCGCCGGTCACGTCCGCCAGCAGCACCTCGCGCGGCTCTCCCACGGGAGTGTCCCCCCCGGTAAAGCTCTTCTCCTCGAAGAGTTTGAAGTAGGTCGCGTGCCGGAGTTGCGACGGCGGACGGTACTGCAAAATCTCGATGAAATGGCTGCGGGTGTCGGTCAGGACCAGATCGACCCGGCCGTCCCCATTCACGTCGCCGGCCGCCACGTCCGACAGAAACGTTTTTTCCAAAGGCGTTTCGAACGCGGCGAGCTCGCGGACCCGCGGCGACAGGCCGCTGCTGTAGAGCACGGCCAATTGTTTGCCTCCCAGCAGTGCCAAATCGTCCCGTCCGTCGCCGTTGAGGTCGCTGACCGCGGCCGAGAGAAAGTCGAAATCTCCCAAATCCAATTCTTTCCACGGGACGTGGCCGCCGCGGTACAGACGGAGCTTCTTGACCCCGCTGTCCACGAGGGCCAACTCCGGTTCTCCGCCAGGTTCCAGTTGCAGCAAGGCGCCGCCGACGATCTGGGCCCCTCCTTCGCTGACGTTGAACTGCTCGACGACCTGCCAGCGCTTCTCGGAGCCGACCGTCATCAGCCGGACAAAGTTGTCCTGAGGGATCAGCAAGCCCGACGTGTCGTGCCAACGGGCCGGAAACCAGGCCTGACCGGACACAGACCCCGATCCGAGCGCGCCCGTCACCGTGACCTCGGTCAACGCGCCTCCCTCGACGAACTGCAACACCACCGGCGGCTTGTTCCCTTGCAGCAAGAGCAGTTCGGGACGCGCATCTCCCGTTACATCCGCCGCCCACAGCCGTTCGGGAGCGCTCTTCACGGAGAGGGGGCTGCCCTGCGCCGGGCCGCCACCCTCCGTCGGGCCGCCGTATCCGGGAACCGCTTCCCAACCGGTGTCGGCCGCATTCCGGCGGTAAGCCCAGAGGGAAAATTCCGGGTCCTTGCCTTTCTTGCCGCGGGCCAGGAACACGATTTCCGGCTGACCATCGCCGGTCACGTCGAGGACTTCCACTCCGGCCGGCTCCAGATCGATCGGCAAGGCCTCGGGGAATAGGAACCGGCCGTTTTTCCACCGCGAAACGCCGATGGTCTTTTCGGTGCTGCTGTGGACGACCAACGCCTGCCCCGCGACACCTGTTGCCGTCCAGGGCCGCAACCCGTCGGCTCCCGCCAGACTGGGAAACGGCAAGGCCAGATCAAGTCCCCGCTCGCCCCCTTGGCGAAACCACAGCACTTGTGACGCATCGGGATCGCTGACCACCACATCTTGCCGACCATCGGCGTCGAAATCTCCCAAGGCCCATTCCCGCTCGCGAGCCGACCCCGCGGCGCCGAATCCATAGCGCACCAACTGCTCGGGAAGCTCTCCCGCACCCAGGGGGGCAAATTCCACTTTCAGGATTTTCAACCGGCCGGTCCGCGAATCGATCGTCAGGAGTTCGCTCCCCGGTTGACCATCCAGTTCCTTGATGGTCACGCTGCGGGGACGCTCCAGATCGAAAATGAACTCCGGTCCTAGCCGACCCCGGGCGTCTTGGAGCCGCACGCCCAGCATGCGGTTCGCGGCTTCACCGGCGACGTAACACAGGTCGAGGCGGCCGTCGCCATCGAGATCGGCAACTTGCGCCAGGCCCAGCTTGTCGGACGTATTCATCAGCCGCAGGGGAACCCCGAAGCCTCCTTGGGGCTGTTGATACAGCAACACCGTGTCCCGTTTGCCGAGCACGACCAGGTCGTCGGCGCCGTCGTGATTCATATCGCCCGCCGCCAGGCACCATTGCGTGGGCAGGATATCGGGCAGGCGGAGTTGCAGCGTTTCGCTCCAGGTGCCGCTGGCCGATTGATACCGCACCACCAATTCATCGGGCAGGACGAAGTACGCCAGATCGTCGCGGCCGTCGTGGTTGAAATCGCCGACGGCGAGCGCGGCGATCAGCTCGTCGACGGGGAGTTTGACCGGTTCGAACCGCCAATGGTCGGTGAGGGCATTCGCGCCGGCGGAGAGGGGGCGGTCGGCATGCATGGGGGCCGCGGGGCGCTGCAACAACAGGTCGAGGCGGTGGTTGGCGTTGTTCACCAGCACCACGTCGGTGCGGCCATCGTGGTTGAAATCGCCGGCCAGCAGACTGCCGGCGCGCTCGCTCAATTTGAAGATTTCCAACGGCTGGAAGCCATAGTAATCGGCGAGGGGCGAACGGTTGTCGGTCTCGGCGGCAGCCCAGGCGAGGGCCAACCCGCACACCCAAATTGTTGGTTGCATGCCCATCTCCGCGGTGTCTCACGCTGAAGTATTGGACGACTTGGAACTGACCACCGTGAGGACATCGCGGGCGTCGGTGAGCACCTGGCGGTGGCCTTCGTAAACCACCACCACTTTCCGGGCGAGAATCTCCTGGCCGATGACGCGGCCCGTCCCTTGCCGCGTGACCACGGTGGACCCCACTGCCGGGAGTTCCCGGCGGAATGCCTCGTAGGTGTCGTACTCGTAGCGCAGACAGCATTTCAGCCGGCCGCACCGTCCGGAAATCTTGGCCGGATCGAGCGTCGCTTTTTGCAGTTTGGCCATTTTCATCGAGACCGGCGGCATTTCGCGCAAATGGGTATTGCAGCAGACCGGTTGTCCGCAATCGCCGTAGTCGGCAAGCAGCTTCGCTTCGTCGCGAATGCCGATCTGCCGCATCTCGATCCGCGTTTTGTGGACCTTGGCCAAGGCCTTGACCAGTTCGCGGAAGTCGACCCGTTGTTCGGAAATGTAGTAGAACACGATGCGGTCGCCGCCGAACAAATGCTCGGCATCGACCAGTTGCATGGGCAAGCCCCGTTCGTGGATCATCTGCTGACAGCCGGTGAATGCTTCCCGCTCGAGCTGCGCGAGCGCGTCGCGCTGGGCTTCGTCGTCGGGCGTCGCGAGGCGGAGAATTCGTCCACTTTCGGCCGATTTCCCCAGGAACGACCGCGTGCGCTCCGTCGCCGGACAAAGCACGCTGCCCCATTCAATGCCCCGTTCCGTCCGGCAAATCACCGACGCCAACCGGCGCAAGGGCTGCGGCGGCTTCCACGTGAATTCACCGACCAACCGCGTGAGGCCATAACGCACGACGTAATGACGGTGCGGTTGCGGGGCGACGGCGACATCGGCATCTGCGGACAATTCTTCGCTCATAACCAGCAGCATTCTCTGGCGAATCGCTGACCTGCCCCCTCGCCGGTGCAGACCGTCATCTGCTCGCCGGACGGGAAACGGCCGCCGAGCGTCAGCCCGCGAAGGACACGGTGATTATATCCCGTTGAGTGAACCGAGCGATACGCCGCGCGTCGACCTGTTTCCTCAGCAGATGTTCCGCGGCGCGCGCATTCGACCACCACATTCGACCACCACATTCGACCACCACATTCGACCACCACATTCGACCACCACATTCGACCACCACATTCGACCATCACATTCGACCATCACATTCGACCATCACACCCGACGGCGGCATCCAATCGAACGCATCGAACGGATGCGCGCAACCCATGCAGTCAGTCAATTCCCACCATCGATCCAGCCAATCAACAAGGTGAAATTCGTTCCGCGCGCACAAACTTCATCCCTGATTCATGGGGAGTTTGCAGCTTCGCGGAGAATGTCGTTCGTGCAGGTGGTCGGTGCGTGCAGCGACACGGGCGCGCAGCGCCCGACCAATTGCTTGGCACTCTTGGGCGATGCGTCATGCGTACTCCGCTTTCTCCCGAACCGATGTTCCGCCGCCGCAAGTAATTAACGCCGACTGACACACCGCGGAACAGTTCCTGGCACGAAACCTGCGTCGTGCAGACTGTGGGAGCGCCCTGGCGGAGCACTGCCGACTCCCCGTGTGGCAGGCCAGGGTGCGCCGTGGTCCGCACGTGCTGGTGGATGAACGCCGGCCCCGTGACGCGGCAGCGTTCGGGAAGCTTCGCGAGCGAACGAGACTGGTCGCGAACCGGTGGAGCGCAACGCATCGGTGACCGCGGAAGGGAATCGACGAAAGGACACTGCGATGCGAGGTCGACTCGACAGCCGGAACGAACTTCCCGCCACGAAAGTTCGTCGCGGCGCGGTGCTGCTGAACTGTTGGGAAACCGGTGTGTTGCTCTTGCTGGTGGGGCTGGCGGCCTGGGGGCTGCACTGCGTGCAGTGCTCGTCGGAATTCGCCGTTCCCCATCCGCGCGCGCACGCGATGTGGCCGGCGACGCACGGTTTGTTTCTGGACGAACACCGCGGGGAATTGTGGGTGCTGCGCAAAGGTTGGGGGCTGTCCCGTTTGCAGCTTCCGGAACTCCGGGAAGTGGAGCTGGCGCCATTTCCCCATCGATTCCAGCCAATGGCCTTGCAACCCCTCGCCGACCATGTGCTCCTGGCCGTGGTCGCAGCCGACCGCGTGCAGTTGGCCGTGGATGGACGGGTGATGGATCTCGCCCCCGAGGTTGGTGAAGGAGCGGCGACCTTTCCGCTGGACATCAGCCCGCGCGGCCAGGTGGTGTACGCGAAAGCCGACGGCCGGTTGCACGTTTGGACCCCGCGAGGCCGCGGAACGGATCGCCCGTTGGCGTTTGACCATCATGTGGTGGATGTCGGGGCGGAGATCGACCGCGTGGTGATCGATCATACGGGCGAGACGGTGGCCGTTCTGGAACCCGGCGCCCGTCTGCGAATTTGCGGCGTGGCAACCGGCGACTGTCGCGGCGAGTGGGAGACGGGACATCCCCACTGTTCCGGCATCGCCTGGTCTCCCTACGCCCAACGCCTGGCCACGGTAGGGACCGATGGCATGTTGCGCGTCTGGAACGTGTCGAGTGGCACGAAACTGTGGGAAGCACGCGCGGATGCACTCGATCCGTCCACCGTGGCCTTTTCCCCGTGCGGACGCTGGGTGGCCACGGGAGGCTTCGATCAGCACATTCGCATCTGGCGCGTGATCGGCGGGGAACAACTCGCCGACTGGACCGGACACGCCGACACCGTGCGGGTTTTGGAGTGGTCGACGGATGGTCGCGTGCTGTTTTCCTCCGGACTTGACGGGCAGGTGCGCCGCTGGTCGACGGCCACGTTCGCGGGCGAATGACGCCGTGGACGTCGCCTTGATCGATGCCGTGGGCGCCGCCTTCAAGGACGCCGTGGACGTCGTCTTGCCGGCTCCGCCAGGCAGGGCGCGAACCGCATCGTCGCGCAGGGCGCGAACCGCATCGCCCGGCAGCCAACCCTGCCAGCAACAGGGAAGCGGATTGCGGCGGTCCGTGGGCCAACGGTCGTGAGTGGACCCTACGGACAGTTCGACCTGGCGAACAGGTTGTGCCGCGCGACTCCCCTTTCCTTGCGTTGGCGCCTCCCTCCCTTGCGTTGGCTGTGCCGGTGCTCGATAGTTGCCGTCGACAACGAGGGCCACGGATGATCTGGGCGTGCGCGGAAGCCCCAACGTGAACGATCGGAGGCCGGCCGCGGGACGCCGGCGCGGCGGCGCGACACATCGCGTGCGGGAGCCGGTCGCTGGCGGCGTCGCCGGCGGTGTCGTCTCTCCGGTTTCCAATTGCCGCGCCGTCCGATAGGATGCGCAACACAACCGGCGAAACGAAGCCGTTGACTCAAGGAGCGAGCTATGCACGAGCGAAGGGGTTGGACCGCTGCGGCGACGTGGCTGGTCCTCGGCTGGTCCATGGGATTGTGTCCATCCATTCAGGGAGCGGAAGCGACGCGACCGATGCAAGTCACCACCATCGAAGGCATCAGCGAATATCGTTTGGAGAACGGTCTGAAAGTGCTGCTGTTTCCGGACCATTCCAAACCCACGGTGACGATCAATCTCACGGTCTTCGTCGGCTCGCGGCACGAAGGCTACGGCGAAGCCGGGATGGCCCATTTGCTGGAGCACATGCTGTTCAAGGGGACTCCCACGCATCCGCAGATTCCCAAGGCCCTGCAATCGCGGGGCGCCGATTACAACGGCACGACGTGGGTGGATCGCACCAACTACTACGAAACGCTGCCAGCCACCGATGAAAATCTCGAATTCGCCATCCGTCTGGAAGCCGATCGGCTGGTCAACAGCTTCGTGCGCGCGGAAGACCTCAAGTCGGAAATGACGGTCGTCCGCAATGAGTTCGAGCGGGGGGAAAACGTGCCCGCCCACGTGCTGGGACAACGCATGATGGCCACGGCCTTCGAATGGCACAATTACGGCAAATCCACCATCGGCAACCGGGCCGACATCGAGCGTGTGCCCATCGAAGCCTTGCAGCGGTTTTACCGCAAGTACTACCAGCCGGATAACGCCATGCTGGTGGTCGCCGGACGGTTCGACGAAGAGAAGGCCTTGGAATATATCGGCAAGTACTTCGGCGTGCTGAAGCGGCCCGAACGCGTGCTCGAACAAACCTATACCGAGGAACCGCCCCAGGACGGGGAGCGCATGGTGACGCTCCGCCGCGTGGGGGATGTGGCCGTGGTCGGCGCCTTGTTCCATATTCCCGCCGGCGCCCATCCCGACTTTCCGGCGATCGACGTCCTGGAAACCGCGCTCACCAGCCAGCCGTCCGGCCGGTTGTACAAGGCGCTGGTCGAGCAGAAGAAGGCCGCGAACATCTCCGGCGCCGCGTTCGCCTGGCATGATCCGGGCGTGGTCCGCTTCATGGCGGAAGTCGCCACCGGCAATTCTCCCGAGGCCGTGCTGGAAGCCCTGCTCGACACGCTGGAACTCGTCGTCGACCGGGGGCTGACGAAGGAGGAAGTCGATCGGGCGAAGCAACGGTTGCTGAAACGGCGCGAACTGGCCGCTTCCGACACGTCGGAACTGGCGATCGAACTCAGCGAGTGGGCCGCCCAGGGCGACTGGCGGCTGTATTTCCTGTACCGCGACCGCCTGGAACAGGTCACCGTGGAAGACGTCAACCGGGTGGCCCGCGAGTATCTCCAACCGACCAATCGCACCGTCGGCCTGTACATCCCCACGGAACAGCCGCAACGGACCATCGTCCCCCCCACGCCGTCTCTCGCCGAGATGATCGGCGATTACCGGGGCCGCGAATCCGCTTCCGCGGGCGAAGCCTTCGACGTGACCCCCGCCAAGATCGAGGCTCGCACCCAGCGGACCGCCATCGACGGCATTCAGGTGGCGCTGTTGCCGAAGAAGACCCGCGGCAACGTGGTCGTGGTGCGTTTGACGCTCCGCTACGGCGATAAACAGTCGCTGGCGGGCTTCAGCAAGGCCGCCGAGGCACTGCCGGTGTTAATGACGCGCGGCACCAGGCTCTTGACTCGTCAACAAATCCAGGACCTGCTCGATCAGAACCTGGCAACGTTGCACGCCGCCGGTCTGACGGGAGAAGCCACGTTCGCCATTCAAACCAAGCGCGACAATTTGCCCGCGGTGCTCGACCTGTTGCGTCAGGTGCTTCGGGAACCGACGTTGCCGTCGTCCGAATTGGAGATTTGGCGGCAACAGGTTCGCAGCGACTTGGAGCAAGCACTGACCGACCCGCAGGCGCTTGCCGTCCGCAAGGTGCAGCGGACCCTCAGCCCCTACCCGGCCAACGACGTGCGCTACATTCCCACGTTGGAAGAGGAACTGAAACAGCTTCAGGATTTGGAAGCCGCCGCCGTGCGGAAGCTGTACGCCGAGTTCCTGGGTTCTCAGGCGGGCCAGTTGGTGATCGTCGGCGACTTCGACGCCGAGTCCACCTTGAAGACCTGCCAGGCGATGTTGCAGGGCTGGAAGGCCCGGCAACCGTACGAGCGGTTTGGACGAACGGGAGACGTGGACGTTCGGGCAGAACTCGTGCGCATCGAGACGCCGGACAAGGCCAACGCCATTTACTTCGCGGGGTCTGTGGTTCCCCTTAGCGATTCCCATCCTGATTATCCGGCCTTGGCCATCGGCAACTACATTTTCGGCGCGGGAGCGCTGTCGTCGCGGCTGGGGGACCGGATCCGTCAGCGGGAAGGCTTGTCGTACGGCGTCGGCTCGGTGCTGCGCGCCAGCGCGCTGGATGAGCGAACCACGCTGTCGATGTATGCCATTACCAACCCCGCCAACATCGACCGGGTGATTTCGGGCATTCGCGAGGAATTGCTGCGCCTGCTCGAGGAGGGAGTGACGCCGCAAGAGCTGGAAACCGCCCGGCAAGGCTTTTTGCAGCATCAGGAACTGGCGCGCACGGAAGACCCCAATCTGGCCCGCATTCTCGACGACACCCTGTATGCCGGCCGGACCATGGCTTACTACACGCAGTTGGAAGAACGGATTCGCCAACTCACGCCCGACGATATCAAAACCGCGTTCCGCAAGCACATCGACCCCCAGCGGGTATACGTGGTCGTGGCCGGCGACTTCCGCGGCTCCAAACCGGCCACGGAGAACAGCGGCAAGTAACCCCGGTGTCGCGGTTAAGCGTCCAGTTTGCGACCGCATTGATCGCAGTATCGCGCCAGGTGGCCGTTGGCGGCCCCGCAGCGTGCGCACAGCCGTTCTTCACCGGAAGCGGCGGCGGCCGCCTCCTGCCGCGTCCCTCGTGCCGAATCGCGAACTGTCAAGACCATCAGACAGAACCCCAGGAGCACGAGCGCCGCCGCTCCACCCATTCGCAAGGCGATCAGCCACACCGGTTGCGGAAACGGCACGCCCTGCAAGGAGCGCCAGGCGGCCTCCGTGGCGGTGGCCGCGCCGACCGCCAATCCCGCGAGCGACAGTCCCAGACCCAGCACGAATCCCTTGGTCGACCGCAAAGTCCCCGTGGCCTTGTCTGTCATGGACACTCCTTCGAGTTCGCTGGTTGCTGAGCGGAAGCTGGCTCGGAACCTGACAATTCGTTCCCGGCAGACGGCGGCGAGTGTCGCCGAATGGGAAAACGCCGACGGCCGTCGCGCGGATGAAGCACCACGAACAATTCCGTCCCACGATGCGCGAACTGCTCACAAACGGCTGGCTCGCGGGGATCCGTGGAAGTCGTTATGTTGACGGCGGCCTGGTGGCCGCATTTCCCAGGCGGCCGCATCAAGCGGCATGAGGCGGCGGTTCGCGCGTGAGGTGCAGCTCGCAAGGGCCTGGCCTGGATGCTCCGCGCCGCTAGCTCCGCAAGGACGGTTCCCCTCGTTCCCCAGGATTTCACGCCGGTCACCTGCGGCCAACTGGCCAACCCGCGCGAGGAACAAACGCTGACGCTGAACTTCGACGCCCCTGCAACGGCGGTTACAACTGGTCGCCTCGTGACGATCACCCGGAGTTGAACGTCTTGAATGCGACGGCCCCTCGAACACTGATCACGCTGTGCACCTACAACGAGCGCGAAAACATTGCGACGTTGGTGCCCGCGCTGCGCACGTTGTGTCCGGCCGCCGAGATTCTGGTGGTGGACGATAACTCGCCCGATGGCACGGCCGAGGAAGTCCGGACCCTCGCCGCCGCCGATTCCCACGTGCATCTGCTCTTGCGTCAGCAGAAAGCGGGCTTGGGGGCCGCCACGGTGGCGGGGTTTCAGTGGGGCATCGAACGGGGCTACGACGTGCTGGTGAACCTCGATGCCGATTGGAGCCACCCTCCCGATGTGATTCCCCGTTTACTGGAAGCCCTCCGCGACGCCGACGTGGCCATCGCCTCGCGGTATGTCGCCGGCGGCGGGATCCAAGGTTGGACATGGGTCCGGCACTTCATGAGCCGGGGCGTCAACTGGTATACCCGGTTGCTGCTGCGGTTGACTCCCCGGGATTGCAGCGGCGCCTTCCGGGCCTATCGTGCCGACAAGTTGAAGCAGATCGACTGGAACCGCATTCGCTCGCGCGGCTACGCCTTTCAGGAAGAAATCCTCTACCGTTGCCGGGCCGTGGGCTGCCGCTTCGTGGAAGTTCCCTTCACCTTCGTGGACCGCCGAATCGGACAGTCGAAAATCAATCGCCAAGAGGTGGTGCGGGCCTTGTGGGACATCGCGTGCCTGGCATTCGAACGACGATGAGCCGGCAGCCAGGCAAGGCCGCGGCGCGCGCGACAGCCGTGCTGGTGATGGTGGCTGGCCGTGGTCGCGTGTTCCGTGCCCATCGTCGCGCATTCCGTGGCCATCGTCGCGCGTTCCGTGCCCATCGTCGCGTGTTCCGTGGCCATCGTCGCGTGTTCCGTGGCCATCGTCGCGCATTCCGTGGCCGCGATCGAGGACGCGGGCTTACTCGTAGGAATGCTCGGCATCGGGAAATTGTCCCGAGCGGACTTCGTCGGCGTACCGGGAAATCGCCGCGATGGCTTGCGTCCGCAGATCGGCATACCGCTTGAGAAACTTCGGATAGAAGCCGGCGTTCAGTCCCAGCAAATCAGGCCCCACGAGGACCTGGCCATCGCAATCAGGCCCCGCACCGATGCCAATCGTGGGAATCGCGAGTTCCTGGGTGATCCGCGCGGCGAGGGAGCGCGGAATCAGCTCCAGCACGAGGGCAAAAGCTCCGGCGTCTTGTGCGGCATGCGCGTCGGCGAGCAGCGCGGCCTCCTGACGCTGGAGCTTCATGCCCCCCAAGTGTCTCACCGCCTGCGGCCGCAGACCCACATGAGCCATCACGGGGATATCCGCGGCGGCCAAGGCACGAATGGTTTCGGCCTGCGTCACCCCCCCCTCGAGTTTCACCGCCGACACGCCGGTCGACTTCAGCAGGCGACCGGCATTCCGCACGGCCTGTCGCGGGCTGACGTGGTAACTGAGGAACGGGAGATCGGCGATCACGAGGGCGCGCTCGGCACCGCGAGCCACCATTTCGGCGTGGTAGTGCATCTGCCGAAGAGTGACGGGCAAGGTGGTGTCGCGTCCCTGAACCACCATCCCCAACGAGTCTCCCACGAGAATGGCATCGACCCCCGCGGCATCGCAGATGCCGGCCCACAGCCAATCGTAGGCGGTCACTACCGCCAGTTTGCGCCCTTGAGACTTGGCTGCCATGAATTGGGGAACCGTCACAGGGCCGCCAGCTTTGGACATGATGGGTCCGCGGGAGAGATCAGGGATGCTCGTGGTTGTCATCGTGACATCTCGTCCGTTCTCCGCCGGGGCAGCCGACTCCCTCGGCGGTGGGAGACCGCCTGGCCCTCGCCACCCGCGGCGATGAGTGACGGATCGAGATGTCTCTCCCTCAGTTTACACCAAATGGCCCTTGGGGGAGTGTCGACGAAACCCCATCGGTCCGTTTTCCAGCGGGGGCCGTTTCTGCCGGCCGTAAGCTGGCCGCCTTGGACGGCCGCCCGGACTCGTCATCGCCACTTTGCCCGTGTCCAACGCCTGGGAGGGGCGGATGACTCTGCCATTGGATGGGAATCGACGCTATACTCGACATGCATGGGTTTTGAAGTTGGGCAACCGGCCTGCGTACGAGAGCCACCCGATGTTGCCATTCCCCTTTGCCGCCTCCCATCCGCTCTTGTCGCGCCGCGACGTGCTGGCTGCCGGCGCATTGGGTCTGACGGGTTTGCAGATGCCGCAGTTGCTTGCGGCCCGGTCTCAGGCCGCGGAACATCCCGCAGGCTCATTGCCCGGTTTTGGCCGCGCGAAGTCGTGCCTGTTTCTGTTCATGTGGGGTGGACCCGCCCATCAAGATACGTGGGACCTCAAGCCGCACGCACCGGCGGAAATTCGGGGCGAATTCGCACCGATCGCCACGACGGTTCCGGGCATCCACATTTGTGAGCATTTTCCCCTGCTGGCCCAGCGAACCGAGCGGTTGGCGATCATCCGGTCGATGACGCACGGGGACGTGAATCATACCACGTCGACCCACTTCCTGCTCACCGGCCAGGCGCCGCCGCCGGTGGATGATTTGAGCCGCGACTGGCCCAGCATCGGGTCGGTGTTGGCCAAACTGGGACGAGGAACCCCCCCGCTGCCCCCGTATGTGCAGATGCGTCCCAAACTGCCCGGCGACGTGCCGCGGTTCGTGGAGGAAAGTCACGGCCAGTTTGCCGGGTGGCTGGGTGATGAATACCGGCCCTTGACGATCGACGAAAATCCGCACGACCCCAACTACCGCGTGGGAGCGTTCGACCGCATTGAGGGGGTCGACGCCCAGCGGTTGAAGGGGCGGGAGGCGGTGCTCGAACACTTGGAGCGGCCGCAAGCCAGGGTGCGCGCCAGAGCGGCCGGCCAGGTGATGGCGGCCCATTATCAGCGGGCCTTCGACCTGCTGGCTTCCCCCGTGGCTCAGGAGGCGTTCGACCTGTCGCGCGAGCCGGACGCGATCCGCGACCGCTATGGCCGCAATCCGCACGGGCAATCGGTGTTGCAGGCTCGGCGGTTGATCGAACGGGGGGTGTCGCTGGTGACCGTATTCTGGCCCAACGACGGAATCAAGAATGTGAGTGTCTACTGGGATACGCACTCCCGGAACTTCATCGACCTGAAAGAACGGCTGATGCCCGTGGCCGATCGGGCGTTTTCCGCCCTGCTGGACGATCTGGCGGAGCGCGGGTTGCTCGACGAAACGCTGGTCATCTGGTCGGGGGAGTTCGGCAGGACGCCGCGGGTGGGGCAACGCAACAGCGATGCCGGAGCGGGAGCCGACGGACGGGACCACTGGCCGAACTGTTTCACCACCGTCCTGGCGGGAGGCGGAGTGCGCGGCGGCATGGTGTACGGCGCCTCGGACCGATTCGCCGCTTATCCGGCCGCCGATCCGGTCCTGCCGGTCGATCTCACCGCCACGGTGTACCACCTGCTGGGAGTACCTGCCGGCCTGACGCTGCGGGACAGCACGGGGCGTCCCCAGGTGATTTGCCCGGGCGAGCCAGTGGCGGCGTTGTGCCGTTGAGCGCTTGCCGGGAGCAACTGCCTGTCTGCCCGGAAGCCTGGCAGCGGAAGGACGTAGTAGCGGCATTGCCGTGTGGTCAAGTCCTTGCCGACGCACGGTGCCGGGAGGGCCGTAGGCTCGATTTTCGCGTTGCCCCGAGTGTCGCGTTTCCGCCCCAGGCGGGAAAAAATCTCCCAACCCATGGAGAGTGTTCGGGTTAGCAGAATCGGCGCAAATCGCTCCCGGTTTTCTCAACACGGGGAAAATCGCGGGCGTATAAATAGTTGGTCGTTGGGAGGCGTTGTCGCGTTGACCAGGCGAGCCTGTTCCGTTTGTCAGGAAGAGGATCAGCAGCGCTTCTGGAAAGGCTTGCGAGGAGGAGCAACCATGTCACGGAAAGAAGCCCTGTTGCGACTGTACAACCGCTTGTTGGCCCAACGGGAAGCGCTGCGCCAGCAAATCGCCGACAACCTGAACCTGGCTTGCACCCCCGACGACGGCATCAACGACGTGGGGGAAATGGCCCACTATGTGGAACAGACGGAATTGCACAGCCAGCTTGCCGCCCTGGAAAGCCGCGAACTAAGGCAAATTGAAGCGGCGATTCATAAAATGCGGGAGGGGACGTATGGCACGTGCGATCGCTGCCAGAAGCCGATCCCCATTGCCCGGTTGCAGGCGTTGCCCTTTACTTCGCTGTGTATTGGTTGCCAGCGGAAACGGGAAGCCCGACAGGTGGACGAGGAAGAACACCGCGTCAACTGGGCCTCGGCGATGGAATATGAACGCCGCAACAGCGACCGTGAATTGACCCTCAGCGACATCGATCTCAACTGATGCCCTGAGAGGTTGCCGCGAAAGAAACCCGGCGGTCCGCCATCCACCCGCCCGGGTTTTTTTCGTTTTTGCAAAGCATCCATCGCCGCGCCGAGGACCGCGCCGTCTTCGCCAGAGTGTGCGGCGAGCGCCCCCGCCGGTTAATTTCCTTTCCCCCGAGCGGCCTGCCCCGCAGCTACAATAGGTATGAACCTGCCCTGCGGAGAATTCTTGGACGGGGGGGTTGGTCCCCGTCGACCACTGACGGGAGGGTTTGTCTGTCTGCTGGGGGAGGTCGCGCATGAGGACCACCAACTCAAGCGTTTGGATGTGGATGTCGGCGCTGTGGGCCGGGATCGCCATCGGGGGCGCGATTTCTGGATGGTCGCGAAATCACGCCCATGCCGATCCTGCCGAACTTGCCGGCGCGAAATTGGACCAGGAACTCGCCCGCGAAACGGCCGCGCTCCAACAATTCAGCCGCGCCATCGCCAGGATCGTCTCCGCCACGACTCCTTCCGTGGTGCATATCCAAAGCGAACGCCGGACGGCGTCTCGCGGCCGCGTCGAAGAAACCGGTTCGGGCGTGATCATGTCCAGCGCCAAAAAGCCGAGCGACTATTACGTGGTCACCAATCGGCATGTGATCGACGGGGCCGTGCTGGAAGACATCAGCATTCAACTGCACGATGGCCGGGAACTGCGCCCCGAGCGCGTGTGGACTGATGCCGCCACCGACATCGCCGTCCTGAAAATCAACGCCCCCCACCTGGTCGCCGCCCGTTGGGCCGACAGCAACGCCGTCGAAATCGGCCACTTCGTGCTGGCCATGGGGAGTCCCTTTGGACTGAGTCGTTCGGTGACGTTGGGGATCATCTCGGCCAAGGGGCGTCGTCAACTGAAGCTGGGCGCTGCCGACGTCCTCAATCAGGACTTTCTCCAAACCGACGCGGCGATCAACCCCGGAAACAGCGGGGGACCGCTGATCGACCTCACCGGCAAGGTCGTGGGCATCAACACGGCCATCGCGTCCGCCAGCGGCGGCAACGAGGGAATCGGGTTCAGCATTCCCAGCAACCTCGCGCAGCGGGTGATGGATGAATTGCTGGAACACGGCGTGGTGCGCCGGGCCTATTTGGGGGTCAAACTCGATCCTCAGTTCAATGCGCGGACCGCGGCGGAATTGCGGTTGGAACGGGTCCAAGGAGCGCGGATCACGCTGGTTTACCCGAATACGCCGGCCGCTCGGGCCAATCTCCAGACCAACGATGTGGTGCTCACCTTCGACGGCGTGGAGGTGCAAGACGAAAACCATTTGATCAACCTGGTGAGCCTGACACCCATCGGCCGGCAAGTCAAATTGGGCGTGTGGCGCGCCGGCAAGCGCATCACGCTCACGATCACGCTGGCCGACCGTTCGGAACTGGACCAGACGAGCGAACTCCCGGTGGCACCCGACATGGGTCATGCAATCCGGTTGATGGGCTTGACCGTGCATCCGCTCGATGCCGAATTGGCCCAGCAGTTGGGTTACGCCCGGAATGTGCGGGGGCTGTTGATTCTGAAAGTCGACCCCCACTCGCAGTTGTCGGCGGAACTGCAAGTGTACGACGTGCTCGAAGCCGTCGGCCGGCAGGCGGTCCAGTCGGTGGAAGACCTGTATCGCATCCTGGCGGCCAACAGCGAGAGCAGCAGCTTAGCATTGCACGTGCGCCGCCGCGGCAGCGACGGCACGCGGACGCATGTGGTGGTCTGGCGCCGTTGACGGGGACGGTGTGCGTTTCCCGGCGATCCAAGGACCGCGCGCGAACCGGCACGGTTCGCGGCGGGGGCTTGTTCGGCGAAGTCTCAGTCTGGAAGGCCGTCGGCGGCCCTGCGCTTCTGAGGGGGGCTGCTGCGTCTTTGTTTAGCGTCGTCTCGTGGCGATCACTGAAGGCGGCGAGAAGGTTCGCCGTCCGGTGGCGAGGAAATAAATACGGGCCGGCCCGCGTCGGGGACATGCCGATCTGGTCGCCATGCGTGGCCGATTCGAGATCGACCATGCGGGGAACGGGATGTTCCCGATCCCCAGTTGGCAAGGCTGGGGATCGCGGCTCCAGAAGGGGAGCCTTGGGGTCAGCCTGTGGTACCTTTGGCTGTGCCCCGGTCACACGACCAGACATGTCGAGGCGGCCGCCTCTCACCCCAACCCAGGACTGGTGCGCCAAGCCTTCGTGTCCGCTTTCCGCGACGTGTCTCATCCCCTAGGATGAACCGCTGGGACCGGCATCAGGCTGACAAGGACCGCGTTCTAGGCACTGCCGCATGGACAGCCCGTACGATCTGGAAACGTATCACTACGACTTGCCGCCCGAACTGATCGCACAGGAGCCTTTGGCCGATCGGACTGCCGCGCGGCTGCTGGTGGTGCGGCGGCAAACGGGAACCTGGTCGCATCATCATGTCCGCGACTTGCCCGACCTGTTGGCCGCCGGAGATTGCCTCGTACTCAACAATACGCGGGTGGTGCCGGCACGACTATTCGGCTTTCGCACGGCGACCCGGGGCAAATGGGAAGGCTTGTTCCTGTCCCGCGAGGCTGACGGCACGTGGCACGTGATCGGCCACACGCGCGGCTGGTTGCGGATCGGGGAGACGGTCACGATTCCCGCTCCGGAGGGCGGTGAAATCCTGCAATTGGAACTGTTGGCGCGGCTCGACGACGGCGTGTACCGCATGCGGCCCACTCTAACGCGTCTGTCGCCGAATGGTTCCGCGACCAGCCATGCGTCAGCGGCAGCGACGCCGGTAGGCGAGCCGCTGGACGAGTCGGCAACGTGGCGGATTCTGGATCGATTCGGTCAGGTGCCCCTGCCCCCCTACATTCGCAAGGGCCACGCCCAACCTCAGGATCACGCCAGCTATCAGACCACGTATGCCGAGCGGCCCGGCTCCGTCGCCGCCCCCACGGCCGGTCTGCATTTCACGCCGGAGCTGCTGGCCGCGTGTGAGGCACGGGGCATCGAGACGGCGCGGGTCACGTTGCACGTGGGACTCGGCACGTTTCGGCCGGTGCACACGTCGGATATCCGCCAGCACACCATGCATGCCGAATGGTGCGAAGTTCCGGCCGAGACGGCGGAGCGGTTGCGGCAAGTGCGCGACCGGGGCAACCGAGTGGTCGCCGTGGGGACGACCAGTTTGCGGACGCTCGAAACCGCGGTGGTTCTGGCGGGATGGAGCGCGTGGCAGGGGGAATCCCGGCTGTTTGTCTATCCGGGCTATCAGTTCCGCGCCATCGACGCCCTGCTCACCAATTTTCATCTCCCCAAGTCGACGCTGCTCATGCTGGTGAGCGCTTTCGCGGGGATCGAGCTGACGCGGCAGGCCTATCAAGCGGCGATTGCCGCCCGCTACCGCTTTTACAGTTACGGCGATGCCATGCTCATTTTGTGAGGTGCGCGCCGCCGCAGGGGCCCTTCCGTGCGAAACACGGCTGGCGAGCGGCTGCCGGGGCATGGTCCCCCGCCTGCCCAACGGCGCTCAGTGTTTGCGGCGTGCCATGGCGCGGGGCAACTCGGTGTGGAACTCCCGTTGCAGCACATCGACGGATTTACCGACAATCCGCTCGAACTCGGCGATGCGTTCGTCGGGACGATCCACTTCGAGGGGTTTTTTCGCGGCGAAGTGACGCACCAGCTTGTGGTACTCGGTGCGGTATTTGGTGACCAGCAACCAGTGCAGCCCCCAGGCGTGCCCGTAGGCTTCTCCGGCCAGCACATCGCCTTGGAAGGCCCGGTCGTTGGCGATGATTTCGCGCCAATCCACCACCTTGGCGCGCAAGGCCATTTGACCGTAGCGGTCGCTGATGGCGCGCGGTCCGCTGCGGATCCGCTCGCCGTCCCCCTCAAAACCCGTGGCCAGACCTTCATGGAACCAGAAGGGAATGGGGGCCAGCCGCTGCAAAATGCCCCGGTTGTACACCTGCTGGTGCACGGCCTCGTGCAGCGGCGTATCAAACGTGGTGCACTCGCTCAGCCGCAACACCAGGCGGTTCGACAACACGTCGTAGAATGCGGCGGTACTGGGGGCCGAAAGCCCTTTTCCGTCGCTCGTGGCGACGGCGTAGGCATTGAACTGCTGATCGTGCTCGAAGATGATCACGGGCAGGGGATACTTCACGGGCGTGGTTTCCACGTGCGCCTGTTTCACGAATTCCAGAAAACTGGTCTGCATGCCCCGAAAGAATTTGCCCGCCTGGGTCACCACGGCTTCCAGCCGCTTCTCGACCGACGGCTCCCACGGCCGCTGCGAACTCCTCACGAGCACGATCACGAATGGTTTGGCGATGTCGGTCAGCGTGCGGGTCTCGCCGAATTCGGCGACCAGCCGGCTCAATTGCTCTTCGTGCGAAATCGGCGGCGGATCCGGTTGCGCCTCTTGCGACACCACGCGGTCGGCCGGAATCAGGTGAATCTGACCATCCGAAAACTCGAGGGCATAGGCCCCCTGACCGGTTCCCGCGTGACGCGCCGCCACCTTCACCACCTCGCCGTCGTCCAGCCGCACGGTGAACACGTCGGCTCGTGCCGAGCCGCCTTTGCCGCACAGCAGCACCGCGACGGCAGCCAGGAACGTAACGCGACGCCACAGCGCGATTCGGCGCGACCTCGTGACGCGGAACACCATGGTGCCGCGGTGCGCCAAGGAACCACCGTCCCTCTCAGACCGGGCGGTTGGCTCACTCCCCCTGCCCAACGGGGTCGGCGCGCGGTCCGCCTCACCACCGGGTACCGTGGGCGGTTCGGCTCGGCAGCGGAGGGACAATCGGCGGACGGTCATGATGATGCCAACACGGCCTCGATGGGTCGGCCGGTCGAAACGACATGCGGCCGGCCTTCCCGGTCGAAAATTTCGGTGTGCGGAGCAATGCCCAGGGCCGCGTAAACCGTCGCCACGATATCTTCCGGCCGGACCGCATCCCGGATCGGGTAAGCCCCGTCGCGATCGGAAGCACCGTACAAGGCGCCCGGTTGAATCCCGGCCCCCGCCATCACCACCGAGTAACAATACGGCCAGTGATCGCGGCCGTCACTGGTGGCTCCCGCGCCGGAAGTCACATAGCCGATCTTTGGCGTGCGGCCGAATTCACCGAAGAACACGACCAGCGTGTCGTCGAGAAGCCCGCGCTCCGCGAGGTCGTCGAGCAGCGCCGTCATGGCCTGATCGAACGGCGGACACAACGACTGCCGCATCAAGCGGAAATGCTGGCGATGAGTATCCCAAGCCTGATCGATGCGGCGGCCCGTCACCAACGTGACCAGCCGCACACCCCGTTCCAGCAGCCGACGGGCCAACAGCGTCGATTGCCCCAGGTGCGGCAACCCGCCAAATTGCCGGGCCTCGATCGCGCGGTTGCTGCCCCGGTCCATGCCGTATTTTTCCCTCAAGGCAGCCGGTTCCCGCGACAGATCGAACGCGGAACGGACCTCCGGCGAGGAAATCAATTGCAGAGCCTGCCGTTGAAAAACTCCCAAGCGATCCCAGCGCGGATCGTCGGACAGCCGCGCCAGCGACCGCTCCAAATCCGCCAGCAATCGGCTGCGCTGAGCGATCCGGTCTGCCGACAACTCCGGCAGGGGGGAGAACCCCGGTGGAGTGAAGTCGGGAATGCTAGGATCGCCCGTTACAAACGGATCGTAGGCCGGTCCCAAAAAGCCCCCTGCCTGCCCAGGGATGTCGTAGCCGTTATTGAATTGCTTTTCCGCGATCTGCACGTAAGCCGGCAGCGGACCGGCCGTCGGTCGCAGTTTGGCGGCGACCGCTCCCAGCGGTGGAAAGGTGTCCGTCCGATCCGTCAGCACCAATTGCCCCCCTTCCACGGGAAACCGCCCGCACAACGCGTAATAGCTGCCCGCGTTGTGATCCACGATGCCGTGCGTCACCGAGCGTATCACGGCGAAGCGATGGGCATGGCGGGACAGGCCGGGCAGCAACTCGCTCAGCGGCAACTCGGGGTGCGACGATTGGATCGGCCGGAATTCCCCGCGCACCTCGAGCGGTGCCTGCGGCTTGACATCCCACAGGTCGATATGCGAGGGCCCTCCTTCCATGAACACCAGCAGACACCGCTGCGCGGCGCGGCGGCGAACTCGCGGCTGCGCGGCCAACAGTCGCGGCAACGTCAGACCGAACGGCCACAAGCCGCCCAGACTCAGCAGCGACCGTCGACACATCGGGCGCGACAACACCGCCTGCCCCATCATGCACTCGTCTCCCACAGCGCGCCGCCCAATCTGGGGGGATGCACTCTTCCAATATAGCGTTCGCTGAAGCGGTCGGCCAGAGGGGGCGGAGTGGACGCATTCATCGAATGCCGCCTCCCCCTTTCGTATCGGACAACCGGCCGCCTTCCCCGCAGCCAGCTCGGGGTCGGTCAACGTTGGCGCCGCGCGGTGCGTGGTCCCGCGAGCGAGCCAGCCCGCGGCCATGGGCGACCATCGTGCCGGGTCGCCGCGCGGAATCGACTTCAATCGATGTACAGAAACTCGTTCAGGTTGAACAGGGCCAGGCAGAAGGATGCCAGGCCTTCCTGTTGCACGAACACAGCCGCACGCTCCTTTTCCGAGGGTGTGGGGAACCGGCCGAGGCAGCGCCGATAGGCCGATGCGATCTGCACCTCGGGGGCGGCGGGATGGTCGGCTTGCAAGCGGTCGGCGAGCGCTTTGGCCAGGTCGGCGGCCAGTTCACCATTCATCAGCACCAGCGCTTGCGGTGCCACGGTCGATCGCGACCGCTGCGGACAACTGTGGTTGGTATCGGGGCGGTCGAACGCCTCGAACAACGGATACCGCAAATTGCGCCGCACAAACAGATAGATGCTGCGGCGATGGTGGTCTTCCACATTCGGGGAAACGGTCCACTGGTTTTTCAGCAAGGTGCTCACCAATTCGGCCGGGAGGGGCGGTCGCACGCCGGGACCTCCCTGGCGATCCGAGAGACGGCCAGAAACGGCCAGCAGGGCGTCGCGAAGGGACTCTCCATCCAACCGCAACGGCTCGCGCCGGCCCCAGAGGCGGTTCTCGGGGTCGGCGGCGACGAGTTGCGACCACACCTCGTCGACGTTCGCCGCGGGGCGAGCCGACCGCTGATACGCCGCGGATGTGACAATTAAACGGTGCAGGGCTTTCAGGCTCCACTGCCGGCGGGGCAATTCGGCGGCCAACCAGTCGAGGAGTTCCGGGTGGGTTGGCTCCCCGCCGTTGAAGCCGAAGTCGCTAGGCGTGCGGACCAGACCGTGCCCAAAATGGAATTGCCAGATCCGATTCACCAGCACCCGCGGCACCAGCGGATGGTGCGGATCGGTCAGCCAGAACGCCAACTCGCGGCGGGACCGAAGTTTGGCCGGGCCGCCGTCGCCGGGAGACAGGCCGGGAAGATCGGCGATTCGTGGAAACGCTGGCGCGACTTCTGCCATGGGACGTCGGAAATCGCCCCGGGCATACCAATGAGCGGGGCGCGAGGACCCTTCTCGAAACACGCGTCCCTTGGGCAAGTCGGGGACCGGCGGCAACCGCGCCAACTGCTGTTTCAGCGTGTGTTGCAGGGCCTGTTCCTCGGCCGTGAGCACGCCGCGCAGATTGTCCGCGGTGGGCGGCAGGTCGGGGTTTTGGTCGCGCAGTCGCTGGCGGGCCGTGTCCTCCAGCCGCTTCAATTCCCCCTCGAGGGGGCCTGCCAACGCGCCGCGCTGTGCCCGCAGTTGCTGGTCAGCGGCCCGTTCGGCCGGCGTGGCGATGACGTGGTCTTGAAAAATGTCGCCCGCTTCAAAGAAGGCCCGCAACCTGTAAAAGTCGAGCTGGCTGATGGGGTCGACTTTGTGATCGTGGCATTGCGCGCAGCCGACCTGCAAACCCAGGTACACTTCCCCCACCGCGGCGGTCAGTTCATTCAGTAGCACATGGCGGCGCTCGTCCTGATTGTTGATGTCGGGCATATCGGGACCGCACAGGAGAAACCCCGTGGCGATCAGCGCCCGCGGATCGTCCGGAGCCAATAGATCCCCGGCGATCTGCCACTGAAGGAATAGGTCGAGCGGAAGATCGTCGTTGAGGGCGGCAATCACCCAGTCGCGATACCGCCAGGCCTGCGGCCGCGGCAAATCGTGTTCGAAGCCATCGGTTTCGGCGAAGCGGGCCAGGTCGAGCCAATGCTGGGCCCAGCGCTCCCCATAGGCCGGCGAGGCCAATAACCGATCGACAACACGCTCCCATGCGTCCGGCGTGGCATCCCCCAGGAAGGCATCCAACTCCTCCGGCGTGGGGGGCAAACCCGTCAGATCGAACGTCGCCCGACGCAACAGCGTGGCCCGGTCAGCCGTCGGCAAGGCCCTCAGGCCGGCGGCGTGCAAGCGGGCTTGAAGAAAGGCGTCGATGGGATGGGCTGCCGCCAGTCCTTCCGGCGGATGGGGAACACTCGGCCGCGACAAGGGCTGGAACGCCCAATGCAGCCGCTCAACCGGGTCGATGGGACGCTCCACTGGTTCCGTCGCCGCGACGCCGAGCGGCAAACAGACAAACCACGCTCCGGCGATCAACCGCCAGCATCCCGTTCCTTCCCAGCCAGGCACGCCGTTCATGCGAGGATCTCCCGCACAACCTTGCCGGCGACGTCGGTCAGCCGCTGATCGCGCCCCTGATGGAAGAACGTGAGCTGCTCATGATCCAACCCCAACAGGTGGAGAATCGTGGCGTGGAGATCGTGCACATGCACGGGGTGTTCCGCGGCCCGCAAGCCGACCGCATCGGTGGCGCCGTAGGCCATGCCGCCACGGACTCCGCCCCCCGCCAACCACACGGTATAACCCCACGGGTTGTGATCGCGGCCGGCGCCTTGTTCGCTCATCGGCATCCGGCCGAACTCACCCCCCCAAATCACGAGCGTGTCGTCCCACAGCCCCCGTTGTTTCAGGTCGTGCAACAGGGCGGCGACAGGTCGATCGGTGCGGCGGCACATGTCCCCGTGGTTCTTGAGGACGTCGTTGTGGGCGTCCCAACCGTTGGTGTCGCCGGCGTACAATTGCACGAACCGCACGCCCCGTTCGATCAGCCGGCGGGCCAACAGGCAGCGAGTGCCGAATTCGGCGGTCTCCGGTTGATCCAGTCCGTACATTTGCTGCGTGGCCGCCGTCTCCTGCGACAGGGCCACGGCTTCGGGAGCCGCCGCCTGCATGCGAAAGGCCAGTTCATAAGCGGCGATGCGGGCCGACAATTCATCCTGCCCGTCATGCGCGGCGAGGTGTTCGCGGTTGTGCGCTTGCACGAAGTCGAGCCAGCGGCGTTGATCGCGCACGGGACCATCTTCACCCGCGCGCAGATGGAGCAGGGGAGACTTGCCGGGACGCATGGTGGTGCCCTGATACGTCGCCGGCAGATAACCGCTGCCCCAGGCGGGGGGGCCCCCTTTCACGCCGCCACCCGGATCGGGCAGCACCACAAACGCCGGCAGGTCTTGGTTCTCGGTTGCCAAGCCGTAGGCCACCCAACTACCCAGGCAAGGCCGGCCCATCAGAATGCTGCCCGTATTCATCTGGTAGACCGACTGCGGATGATTGACGCTGTCGCCATGGCAACTGCGCAGCACGCAGAGGTCGTCGGCACACTGAGCCAGGTGGGGCAAAAAGTCGCTGATTTCCAGCCCTGATTCGCCCCGCGGTCGAAAGGGGCGCACCGCCGCCAACAAAGGGTTGGCGGCCACTTTTCGCCGCGTCATCACCGGACCGAACGATTCCGGCAACGGCTGTCCAGCCAGGCGGACCAGTTCCGGTTTGGGATCGAACAGGTCGACATGGCTGGGACCGCCGTGCATGAACAGGTAGATCACACGCCGCACGCGGGACCGATGGTGCGGTGCCCGCGGACTCAGCGGCGACGAAGCTGCCCGCGATTCGGCCGGTGCCGCCGCGGCACGCTCTTGAGCGATCATCGCGGACAAGGCGAGCCAGCCGAATCCATTTCCCGCCGATTGCAGGAATCGCCGACGGGAGGCATCACAGCAGGCGGTCCGCATGGACGAATGCTCCAGAACCTCGGCACACTTCTGACCGCCCCGCCATTATGCCGGCAAGTTCTGGAGAATGCCAAGGGGGCAATCTACCGCGCGCCGCAGATCGCCTTGAGTCGATTCCAGACCCGCACGCAATGGTATTTGGCCCGATCACGGACGGCGTGGCGCCCATAGGGGGCGGGACGCAGCCCCCACTTCCGCAAGCCGTAATTGAACTGGTGGACCATCCGCCGCTGGTCGAGATCGGGAGTGCGGAAGGTGATGCTGAACGACACCGAAACTTCCGGACCGTTCTGCACCCAGTGCGGATAGGTCACGGGGAAGTGCAGTCCCTGTCCCGGTTGCAGGTGATATTCCCAGTAGCGGTCGCGGTTCTCTTCCCGCAAAACGAGGTTCCGCACGCGCAAGGCATAGAACCGTTCGAGTTCTTCCGCCGTGAGGATCGACGGGTCCCGTCCGTCGAACAGCCGCACCTGCTTGCTGCCGCGAACTTGCAGCAGAAAGTTGTGTTCGGGATCGATGTGGTAGGGGGTCACCGAATGCGGCGACGTCACGAAAATGAAGGCCTGCGGGGACCGCATGCCGGGAACAATCGGCTCGGAATGCGGCCGCACCTCGTCCAGGCAGTGATGCAGCAGCGCCCGATAGTCGGCATCGAACTCCACCCATTTCATCACCAGCCACGACCGGCAGTCGCGAATCCGCCGCAGGGTTTCCTCGGGCGACAAGCCGTTTCGCGGCGTGAGCGCTTGCTCCTGATTCACCGGCAGATCGCCGGCGTTGTATTCGATGTGTTCGGGCGGCAATGTTTGACACAGCTTCAGCAACCGCTCCAGATCGAACAGCGGATGAGCGCACAGGCGATGGCCAATCAGGAAGGGGCGGCGATTGAAGTGTCGGGCGAACTCGCCGGCATCGATGTTAAGCAGCGACTCGGCGGTGCCAGGCTCGGTTGCGGTGGTCTCGGCGGCGTGTGCCTCTGCGGCGTTGCTCAACGCGGAGCGTGTTGACGGTTCCAGCAAGGTGGTGGACATGGTGGTTCTCGCAACGAATGGACTCTGAACAGGACGGGTGCCGTGACACGTCCCCGGGAAACCTACGGCTTTACAGCGGCTTTCAGTGCTCTGACGAGGGGCAACACGCCCACCAGGAGATTTCCGCGACGGCGGCCGGTGGAAACGATCAGGTGTTCCATGGCGCGGCGCTCGCGCCACAACCGGTTGATCATGAAATGGCCGGGTTTGGCGCACGAATCCATCCAGCGGACGCCGGGCTGACGGTGCATCCACTCGATGTTTTCCAGCTCCAGCAACACCCCCGGCGAGAACTTGGCGAATTGTTCGTCGTAGGCGATCTTGAAGGAAAAACTCCCTTCGCCGCTGAGGAGATTCAGTTTCAGGGCAATGGGTCGGCCGTCGAGAAACAGTCCCAGAAACACCGCCTGACGACGTTCGGCGGCGGAACGCACCACGGCGCGGAAGAATTCCGCATCCACGCTGGACGAGGCGAAGGCCGTGCCCTCCCGGCCTTTCCAGCTCTGATCTTCCAGCCGCAAGAATTGTTCGATCCAGGCGTCGAGATCTCCGTCCGGAGGCCAATTCCGGACTTCCACTTGCCCGCTTTCGGTCAGACGGCGGCGCCGCCGCCGCAGTTCCTGGCGGTTGTGAGACGTCATGCTGGCGGCACAGTAAGCCTCCGCCGATTCAGCCGGCCGCAACAACGCCCGCGTGTACCGCCGCAAGACGTGAAACAACGCGTGCCGTTCCGTCGCGGCGTCGGCGAACGCGTGCAGGAAGGGCCCCTCGGCACACACCAGGGGCAATTCCCACAGGGCGGGGCCGCCGGCCCGATGGTGGAGCCAATTCCAGAATTCCAGGAGCGTTTCGCGGGCCGCGTCTTGGCGGAGCAAGGGGACGCAACTGCAACAGTAGTGGTGGTGCCACAGCGACCACGCATGCAGGGGCAAGCGGCCCAGCCGGCGCATCGCGAGCGGAAACAGTCCGCACAGTACGGGTGGATCCTGGGGGCGCGGGCCGTCGCGATACACCAGCGCGACCGACAATCCCGGGGGCGGCGCGAAAGCACGCAGCGCCGGCAACAGCATCCATGATTCGTAGAACGGATTCGGTTCGAGCGCCTGCCAGGCGAGATCATCCCACGCGGGGCGATGCGCCTCGAGCGCATCCGCCGAGCGGACAACCTCGACCCACCACTTACCCGGTTGTGAGTGGAGGGGCGAGACTGTGGTGGCGGAGCCAGGCGTCAGCGTCGCCATGGTGATCGCTCTCAGAGGCTCATGGTGAGCCAACGGCACATGCCGGCGTTCAACCGGCCGGTTGGCGCAAGAGTAGACCACCCATGGCGGACTGCGCTCAAAAACCCGGCCAAATCCCCCGCCGGGGCGTTGCCAAATCGCCACACGGCGGCAAGAACCGTTCATCACACGGCGGATAGAACCGTTCATCACACGGCGGCAAGAACCGTCGCCACGGGAACAGCGCTCCCCTCACCTCAGCTAGCAGCCCGTTGCCGGATTGGGGGATGGGGCGGCTGCGAACCGATCCGCGCGCGGCCTGACGGCGGCCGCTATTTCCTGGGGAGCGGCCCGCGCGATTGCAAGGCGAAGTCGAAGGTTTGCCGACCCGGCTTGACCTCGAACATCTTCATCGAGCCTTGCAGATAATCCGGCGGAATGACTTGCTTGCCATCCGGGCCGATGAGGTCGAGCCAGACCATGCAGTTGCCAGTGGCAACACCTTGAATGTTCTCGATGTACAACATGGTGTACCGCCCCTGCTGGTCGGTGATGCCCACCGAGGTCCGTGCCGTCCCTTTCTTGCCGTTGGGATATTTCGGCTCAGTCGGCATGAAGTACACCGTGGCACCGGGCAAGGGGTTGCCATCGAGGGTGACCACGCCCGAGACGTAGCCCATCTCCGGGAGGGGCACACCGCGCCCCAACATGCGATCGAACGTCCAATACGCGCCGTACGCCAACACCACGCACGCCAGGATCCCGCCGAGTCCCTTCACACCGAACTCGCGCAGGAACCCGACCCAATCAAACCGCTCTTCCTCTTCGGGTTTTCGTTGTTGCTCGGCCTGCGACACGCTTTCCTTAAGGGCCCGCTGCATTTGCCGGGCGGCTTTGGCATGGTCCCACACCTCGGTGGCGGCCGCCGCCGTGGTCGCGCTAGATTTCGCGGGCTTTTTCGCCGAGTCCCGAGGAGGGCGATCGGCATCCCATTCCGAGCCGCCAATGTCCGTCAGGATTTCCTGCGACGACGGCCGGGCACGAGTGGTTTGCGGGGGAGCCGAGCTGAGAAAATCGGCGGGATCGAAGTCCTCATCAACCGAATTGCGTGCCCCGGCCTTCTTTTTGGGTTTCCCTTTGGGACGCGCGTCCGGCTCTTTGGGCCTGGTCTCCGCGTCGGTCTCGGGCAGGCGGAGCGCAACGGGGGCCGATGCCTCGTCCTCGTCATCTTGCAGCGTAAGCAGGGGGGCATCCACTTCGGCATCGGACAGCGGTCCCGCGGAAGGGCCGTCATCCTGGGGGAGTGCCAACCGCGGCGCCTCACTCAGATCATCCGCCGACACTCTTGGGGGGGAACCCGCCACCGGTCGACGAACTGGCTCCGCATCCGCTGCGGGGAGCGGATCGGCGGCCAAGGGGGGGGTGGCCTCGGCGACGGCAACCGGCGGCTGCTCGCGGACGGCCGCGGGTTGCTTGTCGGGTGTTGCTGGGGGAACCGATGGCAACACCGGTGGAGCGACGGCGGCTTTCTTAGCCACGGGAGTCGACGGAGCGGACGCCGTCTGCGATTCGAGGTTCCACAGCAGCGCGGGCTCGCAATCCAGTTCGTCATCGACAGCCGGCAAGGCGTTCCCCGCGGAGGGGGCCGCGGCCGTCGCAGCGGCAGGAACGGTATCCTTCACGGGAGCGGCAGCCGACACACGATCGTCAGCCGTCACAGGACCGGTATCCGGCACTGGAGCAGTCGCCGTCGCTGGAGCGGCGGCGACTGCTGGCGGAGCAATGTGAGGAAGGGGGGCGTGATCCGTCGGCGAAGAGGGCGCGGCGTGAGCTTCGGCGGGCTGGGGTTCCGCGGTTCCTGCCCGTGCGAGTTCGGGGACGCGAAACTTCGTTTTGCACTTGGGGCAGTGTCCCTCGGTTCCGGCCAGCTCGTCTTTGATCTTCAACGCTGCGCCACATTGGGCGCAGGTTACGCGAATCGTCATGCCACACTCCGCAGGTTCGCTTCCCGGCTGTGGACCAGTTTCCGGGCGGGCTGCGCTCCCTCGGACACAGCACGAACGCCGACCGGCTGGATCGCGGGAACCACAGCCGGTCGGGTTGCATCGTCCTGAACGCTGCCACTCGGTTGAGGCGACTCCAACTGAGGATGCTGCCCTTACTGCGATGCGGACAGGCTCACGGGGCTGCCCTGAGCCATGTTCCCCAGATTTTGCCAGGTTCGCAGGTCAATATTATGACTGATGATGCGAACGCTGCCATCGGCCAGACAGACTTGCACGATCTGATCGTGGGGGCTATCCGCCTCGTCGAAGTAGGCGACCACCGAGTGAGGCGCATTCCGGCAACTGAAGAGGGTCGCCGGTCCACCCCAGGCCCACCCATCGCTGCTGCGCTGCTGAACGGGCACCAACACGGTATTCACCCGCCGTTCCGAGACCATGATCACGTTGCTGGTGCCGTCGGTCACGTCCCGCAGCCCGGTCGAGCTATTGACGCCGAAAATCCCGATGTTCGTGGGATACTGCGTGTAGGGGCTGATGGCGATCTGCTGACCATTGATTCCGATGGCCGTGACCACGGTTGCGGCGAGCTGCGCCGGAGTCAGCAAGTAGGTTTGCCGGTCGGCGGCATCGTTGGGGTTGTCGTGGAACGTGATGCCCGAACCCGTGCAGCCGGCGTAGTCGTTGCCGCCTTGCACCCAGGGGTTGTTCGACGCCGGCAAGTTCCACGTGGTCGAGGGAAGATCGACCCGGTCGCAAGCCGAGAATTTGCCGGTGGCCTCCATGGCACTGCGGCGGGAAGGGCAATAGAACGTCTTGACATCGGTCTTGGGAGGATAAATCACCGTCAAATCGGGGGGCGGCAGTTGAATGGGTAATTCGCCGTTCACTCGCACGTTGTCGTTGAACACCCAAAAGTTGTAGAGCGCGGCCTGGTCGATCATCGGCAGGATGTGCAACATCCAGCTCGTGCCATGAAATCCGTTCACGTTCTGGTTGCGCATCCCTGTCACCGGCGTGGTGTACAACTGGCGGGCCTCCACCGGGTTGGCATAGCGGCCGATGTTGTCCACCTGAAACGTGGCGTTGATCTGGCCGGGAGGCAACACCCGATGGGCATCGTGATAATTGTGCAGGGCCAAACCAATTTGCTTGAGGTTGTTCTGACAGGAAGACCGCCGGGCGGTCTCGCGGGCCCGCTGCACGGCCGGCAACAGCAGGCCAATCAACACGGCGATGATCGCAATCACCACCAGTAGCTCAATCAGCGTGAATCCGCGGCGACGCACTCGTGTGCCCATGGAACGCTCCTTGAAAACAAAAAACGACTCGAATCAGACCAGACAACTCTCTTACCGTACCATCGGCCCTCGCGTCTGGGGACAACTGATGCTGCGATGACCAGCAACTGGACCGCCCGCCGGCAGCTTCTCTCGTCCACCAACTGACGACGCTGCAACAACTTGGGATCATCACTTGTCGGCAATCCATTCGTCAAGACGATTTCCGATCCTCGCGCGGAGAATCTCCCGAAATCCCAGGGCAACCCGGGTCGAATCTTCGCGGTTGGTAAACATTCCCAATCCACTGGCGTCCACCAATCGAGCCGGCAAGGCGCGGCAGCGGCGAAGGCCCGCTGGGCATTTTCCCGGCGGAGGATCCTCACGGCTGCAACAGTCGCTCTTGCCGCATCCCGGTTGTTCCGATGGTGCTGCCAGCGGGGTGCATAACAGCATTCATTTTTTAGCCGGCTTGGGTTTTTGCGGGCGTGGGGAGTTTGGGTAGGTTCGGCGGTAGTGGAGTTGGCCGGGTCGGTGTTGGATGAAGTGTGAGAGTTGATCGCCGTCGCTGAGTTGGGCGGCGCGGACCTGCAGGATGGCTTCGGCGCCCTGGGGGCGGTTCCAGAACTTTTCCGTCCCCTTGACGCGGCGGTTGAATTCTTTGATGAGCGATTCCACCAGGCAGGAGGTGATCGGCAGGCCGCGGCGCCGGTAAGCGGGGTAGTCCATACGCGGCGCGTTGTTCGTCAGGTAGGTGAGGGTGCTGGCGACGATTTGGCGCGGGTCGTCGTCGGGCGCGTCTCGGGGCGGTAGTCCCAGCCGGACCTGCCAGGTGGCGAGTTCGGCGAGCACGTTGGCCACGCGGCCTTGCCAGAGGTCGGTCATCCAGAGATCGTACTGTTCCCACTGCGCGGCGCGGGAGTTGGTGACGGCGCCGGCGGCCTGATAGACGTAGCTCAGGGGATGCACGAAGTCGGTGACGGGGGTGAAGTGCGGGAAGTGCAGCTTGTGCACGGTCCAGTTCTTCGGATCGCCGTCGCCGAGGAACACTTGCCGCGGCGCCTCATAGAAGCCGCGGCGCTGGGCTTCGGCGGCCACCAGCGGGCCGAAGCCATACACGTCCTTCAGCGTGCCCACGCAGGTGCGATAGATCCGCGTGGGGGGCCATTGCCGCGGCGATGGCTCCTCGTCGTTGGTGGCGCTTTCGGACAGCGGCGTGACGGCGGGCGGTGGGTCGTCCGCATGGATTTCTCCCCTGGATTTCAGGCCTTTGACGAGGTCGCGGACGTGCTCGGGGTCGCGGAAACACTGGGGCGGTTGGGGATGCGGGTCGTGGTCGAATTCGGGGCCGGCCATCTTCCACAGCGCGGCGATCTGGCTTTCCTTCCAGGCTTCGTCGTGCACGCCGGGGCCGCACTCCGGCGCGCGGGTCATCACGCGGCCGCCATCGACTTCGACACAACCGATGGGCACTGGCGGCTGGTCGGCGGGCGCGGCCAACTCTCCCCGGCGATGCTGCGTCGCCTGCGCCTCGCGCTGCGCCAACAACTCTTCGCCGATCCGCTGGGTGAGCCGCGCAATCTGCATGGGGCTGACCACGATCCCCGCCTGCTTCTTCACCACGCGGGCCGCCTCCTTGAAGGAACACGAACTCGCGCCGGCGTCGACCAGCTTGTCGATCACCGTGGCGCTATACCGGCCGCCGTCGATCTTGAGCACCGTCCGCAGCGGGAAAAAAAGACCGCTGACAGCGGTCGCAGAAACAGGACGGTTCCGACCAGGCGAAGTCCCCATGCTCGGTGGTCATCGTCCGCTCCCGCGGTCCCGCTGCCGGAGGACACCCCTGTCCGCAGGTGGGACACGCCAGGGCCTCCGGCAACCGCTCGGCCTGTTGCCCCACCGACGCCCGCAAGAACCCAGCCGCCACTTGCTCCAAGAGCGGCCCCAACAACCGCTCCATGTCGGCCAGCGAGGTCTTCAAATCCGGACCGTCTTCGCCGAAGGACCTCTTCGAAAGAATCTCCCCCATCTGCTGAGCCCAGCGCTTCCATTCCTCAGATTTTCCATGAGCCGCAGCCAACGATCCCATGTCTCTGTCCTCCCTGACCTTCCATCACGCCGATCCATCGGCGCGCCCAACGATCATGTACCAACTCTCGCGAACCGCGCGAATTTCCGTAATGCACCCCACCGACCCTCGTTGACGCCGCTGCAATTGACCCCTTGGGTGGCTTTGCTACAATCCCAGTTCTTGCGGATGGTTCGTGAACACCGCAAGCGGGATGTAGCTCAGCTTGGCTAGAGCGCTACGTTCGGGACGTAGAGGTCGCAGGTTCAAATCCTGTCATCCCGACCTGATTTTCAGAAACCCCCTGAAAACAGGGGGTTTTTTGATGTCCTTGTTCTCGGTGCGCCTCAAAATCACTCCCTGCGCGCACTGCGCGCGTCGTTTTGCGCGTCGTCCTCTGTGTGCTCGGATCGGGGTCTACCAAGGCGGCTTGGAAGTGGGCTTCCGTGGTCATCAGGTAATGGGCCTCGGCGATGGCGGCGGTGTGTCCCAGCCACTCGGAGCAGACATGGGCGGGGAACCTTTGGGCCAGGTCGGTCGCGGCGCTCCCCCGCAGGTTGTGGTACAACTTCGGCCACGGCGGGATACCGGCCTTGGCCAAGTAATCCATCAGCCGCTTCCGCAGGTTCAGGCTTCCCCAGAACCCACGTTCCGCGGCACGCATGGAGTCTCGCTGCCGCAGCCGATGCAGGATGAACTTCGACCCCTCCTCGGCGGCATCGTAGACGGCTTCCAGGTGCGGCCGCACCCTCGGCAGGATCGGCACCACGCGGAACGGCTTGGCATGGGTCGCCGTCTTCGGCGACGGCACGCGCAGCCGGCCGCGTTCCCAGTCCACGCAATCCCACGTCAGGGAGAACGGCTCGCTCGGCACGCGCAGCCCAAGGTAGCGGGCCATGACAAGCAGCAAGCGAAATTCCGGGTCGGGAATGACATCCAGTAGGGCCTCGATCGTCTCGGCGGGAACGTAGCGTTGCCGCTCGCGGTTCGTCGCCGGCGGCAGCTTCAACCCCGCGAAGGGGTTCTCGTCGATCAACTTCCGCCGCTGGGCGTCCCGGAAGATGGCGGACGCGCGTTGCAAGCGCTTCCCGACCGTCGCGGGGGCCAGCCCTCCTCGGCCGTGGCGTCCGCGACCGTCGGTCGCCAGCCAGCGTTGAAAGTCCTCCGCGTCGCCGGCGGTCACCACGTTGATGCGGCAGTCGCGGAAGTAGTCCCGCAGATTGCGGACGGCATGGCGGACAACCAACCGGGTCGACGGCTTCAGGTCGGTTCGCTTTCGCAAGTACTCCTCGGCGAACTCGCTGACCGTCGGCACGGACGCCTTGCGGTTCTCCCTCGGCGGCACCAGCCCAGCCTTTTCCAGCTTGCCGTGCCACTCGTCGGACAAGCTCCCCAGCCACGCGGCCGTGGTCGCGTCGAGGGGCACGCCGGCCGCGGCCGCCGCGATGATGGCGTCGACGTGGCGGGCCACTTCGCGCACCACGCGCAGCGCCGTCTTGCCGCAGTGAATCGCCCGCCGCTGACCGTCCAGCCCAACGAACAGAATCCGCCGGGTCTGATTGCGTCGATTGGTGGTGATGCTGGCCATGTCATGGAACCTTTCGGAAAGCGCCCCGCCGGGCGGCGGACGCGCGTGGCCGAGTCCTCCGGCGACCGCGTCACCTGGACCTACGACCCCACCAGCCAACTGACCGGCGAGTACCGCAGCGGGGCCAACGGCTACCGAACCTCGTTCGTGTACGATCCGTCCGGCAATCGCCTCGTCGAGATTTCTGATGGCGACCGCACGACGAGCGTGTATGATGGCGCCAACCGCCTGCTGAAGGCGACCTCGCTCTCTGGCATCACGACCTACAGCTACGACGCGGCGGGGAACCGCCGGTCGCTTCAGACGCCGTCCGGCGACCGCACCACCTACACCTGGAACGGCGAGAACCAGCTCACGCAGGTCGAACTGCCGACCGGCGACGTGGTCACCTATGTCTGGGATCCGGTCAACAAGCTCTCCGAGGAGCGGGTCGTCACCCGCGACGACGGCGTGACCCCACTCACGTATCTCTGGGACAACAACAACGTCCTCCGCGAGACCGACGATGTCGGCACGGTCGAGGCGGAATACACTTACCAGCCGGAGCCCTACGGCGATTTGGTGAGCCAGCGCCGCGACGCGGACTCGAGGTTCTACTGGTTCGACGCGCTGGGGAGCACCACGGCACTGACAGATGCCGATGGTGTAATTGTCGCCGAAGACCGTTATACAGCTTTTGGCCAGTCATTGACTTCTATGACCATCGGCGGAGCGCCGTACACCTGGTTAGGCAAGATCGGGTACCGCTCAGACGCGCCTACTGCTCTCTTTGTACTTCGAGCTCGGTTTTATGATCCATACCGTGGCACGTGTCTGTCGTTAGATCCGATGGGTCTAGAGACGGGTGCTACCACCTTTTATTGGTATGTACAAAACAATCCAGTTAATGAAACGGATCCCTCAGGACTCTTTTCATTATCCCCACAAGCACTGATTGGACCAACGCTGTGCGGAGCTCCACCCGCGGCTCCCGTACCTCCTGCCTCAATTTGCAGACCTCTAACCACAGGTCGACTCGCGGCGATCGTGCGCGCAAAGGGATGGTGTGCTGGCGTCGGACTTCCATTCAACCGCTGCGTCGGCGAGATCTTTCAAGAATCAGTACTGAGGGCTATTCGACAACCCTGAACTGCATTAACTTTGGTTCCCCCGTTCGGAGTGCTCTAACTGGAGGCACAATTCGATCGGTGCGACCCGATGCTGTGGCCGCTGTGTGGACGACTCGCGGAAGTTGGCTTGGCGGGGAACTGTTCCTTATTTCCTAGCGAATAGCGCCTTCATCGAGGCCAAGGCAGTCACAGGTCAAATCAATCTCAGCCACAGCCGGTGGCAGACGATTGGATTTCTGGACGCTCTTTCACGCAGTCCAGCCGGGATTCGTGGCCCAGCCGGTGCACGGCCATTGCTTGGTTACATCACTACGTCTAATACCACGATTTCTGCTGCAACAATTGCACGTGCAAATGGGCTGCGGATGTGCCTCACTCAGAGCATCGTTTGCGAGTGGGTGCCTCCAAAGGGAGGCAAGGATATCCAAGTCCAGCCAGCAGTAATTCTGAGTGCGCACTGTCCCAAGGGGATAATCATCGCCCCTGCCTTTGATGGCACTCTGATTCCACCGGCAGCGTTCGGTGCAGTAGGCGACCCCGATCCACCAATCGTCATGTAATCTTTTCGAATGAGAGGCATATGATGTCTCGAGTACGAGTAAAGCCTCTATCCCGACGAGCGGCCCGAGAGCTCATCGATTCACTATCGGGACGGCTCGACGATGCCCTCACGCGCAGACTGTTGGTTGATGCGTACATTCTTTCGGATGGCCGTGTCGTTTTGGTCGACTGGGAGTCTCCGCAGGGGACGCTCTATCCTGACATCGAGTCCTTACAGGCCATTTTGAGCGACACTTCCACTGAATCGAGACACATCTTGGCCGACGTGTTACCCAATGGGAAAGGTTTTCCAGATGCGGCTGAATCATTGATTTGAGGATGTTTGAAGCACTTTCGGTTGAGCGATACCGACTGGCCACGCGACCGAAAACTCGTGCGATTACTCGATCAGCTGCTCCTCTCGGAGCTTCGCCGGCAAAACTGGTGGTCAGTAACTTGGGTACCGCGATTGGTTGCGTGTTCTGGGTCGGTCGTGTTGACGGTCGTAGGAGGCAAATGGCGAATGCGCCAGTCGGAAGTCGATCCGGCGGTGTGGGAGCCGTGGATTCAGATCGGGGATGGTACAGCGCTGCAGACGTTTAGTGCATTGTACGACTTGTGGGAGGATGGCGTATTGTCGCAACCGGGTGTGACGAAGGGGCCTATTGAGCTGAGCTCTAAAGGATTCGTTTATCGTCTGCGTAACCGTTCACACCCCGGCCAGCAGTGAAGGCGGTTGTTGGCCGGCGAAGTGGGCCTGCACGGCGGACGTGATGGACTCGAAGCTGTTGCGAGATGGCCGATGGCAGGTGTCGACGACCGTCAGGATCGTCTCCACGAAGCGGCTGCCCGACGCGCTCTGCGTCCCGAAGCTGAGCTTCCGCCAGATCACCGCCGGACGCAACGCGCGCTCGCTGGCGTTGTTGGTCGGCTCGACTCCTTCCACGTCCAGGAACGTCCAGAGCCAGTCGCGATGGTCGTACAACTCGTCGCACATGCCGACCAGCTTCGGGTTGCCGCTGAACACACCGCGCAGTACGAGGCCGTCGATCTGCCGGCGGATCGGTTGTATCAGCCGCTCGAATCCGCGGCGGGTGATGGTTCCGTCGCGGCAGCGCGACCAGTTCCGGAACAGTTCCCTGGTGGGCCGCATCAGGTCGCGGCCGAGGCGTTTGACCTGGTGGTCCGGGTGGTCGATCAGCGCCTGAAAGTCCCGCTTCAGATGCGCCCAGCACCACTGCGGCCGGCCGATCTTCCAATACATCTTCGCCCGGTCGCAGTTCACGACGCCACAGAAGGAGTCGGTGAGCAGTTCCTGCCGCACCCTGGCGGCCCGCGTGGTCCGCAGCGCAAAGACCGTATCCGCGTCGGCGACGAACGTCCACAGCCAGCTCTTCAGCCGGCCTTCCTTCGTCGGCGATTCGTCGATGCCGAGCACCTCTTCGGTCGGCAGTTGCGTGGCCGCTTCGTCCTACACCGGTCGCAGCGCGGCGGTCCCCTGATGCTGCGGCTTGACCACCCACCCCGGCGAACAGGGCTGATTCAGGACTTGTTCCAGAAACAGCGCCACGCGGCGCTTGCTCTGCCGGAAGCAGCCCATCAGCAGGACGACGAGCGCCACCAGCCGCGGCCCGGCCTGCCCCGTCATCACGCCGGGCGGCAGTTCGCCGCACGTGGTCTCGCCGCAACAGGGACACGTCAGCCGGTGTCGCTGATATTCGGTGACGATCGGTTGGATCTCGGGCAGTTCCCACACCTGATGGCGCAGCGGGGTGGGGTCGTCTCCCGTCAGCTTCTGTCCACAACCGCGGCAGGTCTTCGGTCTGCAGGAGATCATCGCCTGGCAGTCTTCCGTCGGGAGCAGCGCCCGCTCGTGCTTGGGATGACCGGGCTGGCCGCCCGGCTTCCGGCCCGACTTGGGCTGCTCGAGAACCGGCCTGGCGTGCGGATGCTCGCTCGACGGCGGCAGCGAGGCGTCTTGTTCAGCCGGGCCTCGAGTTCCGCCACGCGCGCATCGAGTTCGGCAATCCTCGCCAGCAACGCCCGGATGATGGCCTGCGCCTCCGGCGGCTGCCGGGCAATCACCTCTTTCGTGACCAGCGGCTCCTGCGA
>Ga0209381_1001301_pt1 | contig 42076 bp, 25 predicted proteins | sample DewCreD2012metaG_FD_184111 | JGI IMG/M metagenome (GOLD analysis project Ga0209381, IMG submission 184111) | Hot spring sediment bacterial and archeal communities from British Columbia, Canada, to study Microbial Dark Matter (Phase II) - Dewar... ... | reverse complement strand
AGCGTTTGGCGCGCGGCCCCGCGGCCGCCGCAGGCGTGTTCTTGGGCTCACCCATCTTGGTCTTGTTCATCGGCGCTTGCTGTTAGCCCCTCGCCTCCAAGGTGTCCATCAAACCGGGTGAGGCCCAGTTGGAGGGTGTTGTTTGGCCGCCAAAGACTTGACCTGTGACGATGCCTAACAAGCTCCCTGGAGCGAACAGCCGCCCCGCTTCGCAGTTCGGGAGTGGCGGGCTTCGGCCATGCGCTTTGGCGGTCGAGAGTCACAGCCGTCATCACGGCGGGGCGGCTGTCGCTCTGTTCTGTCGTTCGGCAAAACATTCAATCCCACAACCTTGATACAAATACTTGGACGAGTTCGTATACAGGCCCTGCCGGCATTCATCAGCATATTCTCTACGCGCGAAGCGCGCGCTAGGGCTGAGCATGGAAGTCGTTCGGCCACACTGTATAAAGTTTGCGATGTGACGGATGAGGTCGTCGTCCTCTTTGACTGGGAGAGCAGGGATGCTTTCCAAGCTTTCTTAAGCGATCCCAAAGTGAAGGAGACGATGAAGTCGAGCGGAACAATGGCACCACCGGAGTTTACATACTTGGAGAAAGTCGCGAACTTCCCAACTTAACGGATGTTGCCGCTCGCTTTCTCGATTCGCGTGGCTCGAGATGCGATAAAAGAAGAGCCGTACAAGGCGCCAGAGGGAACACGGCTGCTTGTCACGTTCTGTGCTGACGCACTGCTCGCGCCAAGCAGCCGCGTCCCTCATCTTTGACGTTCGCGGTGACGTCCACAACCGCGCACCTGTCTGCCGGGTCCGGGAAGCCGCCGCGCCAACCGGCATTGAGGTACGGCCCGCTGTGCCGGGCACACCCTATCCGCTACGCCACGAATGGCTTTTCCCTGAACGTTGGGTTGGTACGATTCGACCCAATTAAAAGCGGAACAGACAATCGCCCCGTTCCGGACGATAACCCGCCAACCGGCCGCCGGGCGCTTCGAAGCAACGCGCCTGAAGGCGGCCGGTGGACGATTCCGCGCCGGGCGCTTCAACGGGCCGGCTGACCGCCGCCGGGTGCCTCAAGCCACGGTTTTACCACCCCGTCCGGCCAATCCCGGCTCAGGACACGCGCCGGTGCATCCGCCTGCCACAGGATCAGCTCGGGGCGGGTTGCTGGTGGTGGTGCCGCGGCAAAGGTCAGTTCGCGGGTATTCCGCCAGGCCGGGACCAGCCGGGTTTTCCAGCCGGCCTCCGAGCCGGAGACGACCCGGACCCGGCCGGTGGCCAGTTCGAGCACGGCCACGGTGTCCGTGCCTGCTTCGGCCACCGCGACGAACCGGCCATCCGGGCTGAGCGCGAAAGTGCTCAAGTCATCCGGCAACGAACCTGCCTTGATCTCCACCGGTCCCGGTGCCGCGTCAGGCCGGGTCGGATCGAGCAAGTAGAACCGGGCGCCGCTCTGAATCGAACCAACCCGCGCCGGCAGCGTGAACGGCAGCGACGCGAACAGGAGCCGGCCGTCGGGAAGCACGCCCAACCGGGGCCGAACACCGCCGGGCAGGGCCATCAGGGCCAGCGTTTCCGCCCGGGGCTCGCCGGTCAGCAGTCGGCCCTCCTCGCCGATCACGGCGCTGATCCGGATTTCGCCCACGAAATCGGATTCGGATTCGCCCATCGTGACATGGAGCAGGGCGCGACCGTCGGCCGCCCACGCCGCCCAGGCCACACGCTCGGCGGCCACGACCGCGGACTTCCCGCCTTCGAGCGGCATCGCCACCAGGCTGCCGTCGCCAGTCCGGTAAGCCACCACGGGGTGACGCGGCGAAACAATCGGCGTCAGCAACGAACGCAGGCTGCGGACACGCGCCCGTGGTTCATCCGCAGGCCAGCCCTCGCGCATCGGCAAAAGCGAGAGTTCATAAACAGAGAGCGTGTTCGTCTGCGCGGAAAGAATTTCGGCCTCCAGCGCTGCCGTGTTCGTGAAGCCCGCCAGGGCCGCCAGAATCCGATCGTGGTGAAGATGCACCGCGCAAAACCAGGCCGGCTCCAGGCTTTCACCCAGGGTGACTGCCAGCGGCTTCAGAAATTTGTCCTCGAACTGCTCCCGCGCGCCGCCGGTGGCAATCAGGCCGGACTTCAACAGCTCCGGGAGGCCCCGAGCCAGGGCCATCGTCGCCGCTGCTTCCTCGGGCGGGATCATCGCTTGCGCCTCCGTCCAATCCTCCGCCTTGAGCACCCGACTCACCAGGAGACCGGTGCCGTCGGGCAGCCAGGCGGCGGACTGGATTTCGCCGGGAAGCACAACGGGTGAAAGCCGGCCCTCCGCATCGGCCACTCGCAGGCCCTCAGCAGTCCGCACCGCCGCCGTGCGGCCGTCGGGCGACCACCAGATGAACTCCTCCGGAAGACAACCCGTGAAGAGGATCGCCGCTGCAGCGATGACGAAACCGAGAAAGAGTTTTTTCATGTCCGAATTCAAAGTGGAGGATTGGCGTCGTGACGCACGACGGTGAGCCCGCCGCGCGGGTCGGCCGCAATCGCGTAACGCGCCCAGGGCCCGTTGTCCGGGGCAGTTCTCGTCGGCGGAGCCGCCACCTGCCCGGGCGAACTGCTGGGGGCGGAATCCCGTGCTGTCCGGTAGCCGAGCCACGCACTCACGCCAGCCACGACCAAAATGGACACCGCCAATCCCAGGGGGAACAACTGCCGGCGCCGAAAAGCGGGTTCCAGCACGTTCCAAACGGCTTCCGCCTGGCGCACGCAGGCGCGGGGACGCCACGCCCGCCAGGCGACCGGCTTGATCCTGTCTGTTTCCGTTCGCGCCAGTTCCGGATGGCAGCGCACCGCCGCGCTCGCGGTTTCGAGCGTGCGGCGGATGGCGGCGGCTTCGGCGGCGGCGTCCGGATGTCCGGCCAGCCAGGCCTCGAGCAATTCGATGGCTTCGGGCGGCAACTCGCCCAGTTCGCGGTCAATCAGCAGGGCTTGGAGGGATTCATGTTTCATGGCGGTGGCGACGAGGGATTTGATGGGGGATCTGTCGCGACTCCTCGCCGGCATGCTCAGCTTCCAAGCGCTCCCGCAGCCGGGCAACGGCGTGGTGCAAGCGCGAGCGCACGGTGCCGACCGGAACGCCCAGGACGGTGGCGATCTCGGCATACGACAGCCCGTGCACGAAACGCAAATCGAGGATTTCGCGCTGGAGCGCGGGCAGCGCGGCGATTGTTTCGCGGGCGGCCTCCAGCCGGGCGTCCGGCTCGGCGGACACGGCCGGCGCGGGCACGGCGTCGAGGGACTCGGCCGGATCTTTGTGGCGTCGGCGAAAGGCCAGGCTGAGACGCCGAGCGATGCCGAAGAGGTAGGCGCGCGGCGAGCCGGGTCGCTGGCCGTCCCGGAGCCGCCGCGCGAACTGGAGGAACGACTCCTGGACGAGGTCCCGCGCCGCCTCGGTGCCGCCATGCCGCCGGGCGAAATACGCGCTCAGGTCCGGGCCGCACTCGCGAAACAGCGCTTCCAGATCGGCTGGCTGTGGCTCGGCTGGCTTCATGGCAGGATCCGGACAAACCGGTCATCAATCTATACGTGTCGGGAAGCCGGTGAAAAGTTCACCGAATCGGCGAGGCGGTGCCCCAGAACTGCGCGCGGCTTTGCGGGCTAGGGCCGCGCGGCCAAACCAGTCCTTGGCACGGCCGGAGGGCGGACCAGCGGGAGCCCTTGCCTTCTCCCGGGGCCGGGGTGTAATTCGCGCCATGCAACCCTTGGACCTGCGGATCTCACTCGCTCCGCCGCCAGATATTCATGTGCGGGCGTTCAATCCAATCGCCCACCTGGCCGGGAGGTGAATTGCCTTCGCTGACTCCGATGACCGAGCCGGCCAGCCGGGTGACACGACCGGAGGCGCGCTTTGATTTCTGGCGGCGACGCGCGGGTTTGCTGCTGGCGCCCGTCGTGTTTCTGGGGCTTTGGTGGGCGCCGCTGACCGGCCTGACGCCCGGCGCCCATCGCCTGCTGGCGGTGTTTGGCATGGTCGTCATCCTCTGGCTCAGCGAGGCCCTGCCCCTGCCCGTGACCGCGCTGCTGGGGCCGACGCTTTGCGTGGTGCTCGGCATCGCGAGCGAGCGGGAGATGTTCAAGAGCTTCGGGCACCCGATCGTCTTCCTGTTCCTGGGCAGCTTCCTGCTGGCGGAGGCAATGCTGCATCATGGCCTGAACCGGCGGATCGCCTTCCAGATTCTCGGGCTGCCCTGGGTGGGCCGCAGCCCGGCGCGGATTCTGTGGGCCTTTGCCATCATCGCCGGCGCGCTGTCCATGTGGATTTCCAATACGACGGCCGCAGCCATGATGCTGCCCATTGCCGTGGCCATCCTGAGCGAAATGGCCCGCCGCCAGTCTGCGCGCGAAGGCCGCGAGGTCCGGCTCACCGAATTGAAGTACGGCACCGGCCTGATGCTGGCCGCGGCGTTCGCGGCCTCGATCGGCGGTCTGGCCACGCCGGTGGGCACGCCGCCCAACCTAATCGCGTTGGGATTCATCGAGAGCAGCCAGGGGCTGAAAATCACATTCTTTCAATGGATGGCCTTCGGGGTGCCGCTGGCGGTTGGGTTGCTCGCTTTTCTGGGTTTCTACTTGAACCGCGTCTGCGCGGCGGACAACGACCTGTTCGCGGGCAGCACGGCGTGGATTCAGGCGGAGCGGGCCGGGCTGGGTCCACTGTCCCGCGGCGAGCGCAATGTGCTCATTGCGTTCGGCGTCACAGTGAGCCTGTGGCTGCTGCCCGGCGTGGTCGCGGTGGTGGCCGGCACGGAGGCAGGCGCGTTCAAGACGCTGGAACGTCACCTGCCCGAGGCGGCGGCCGCGCTGCTGGGCGCAACGCTGCTCTTCGTGCTACCGGTGAATTTCCCGCGCGGCGAGTTCACGCTCGGCTGGGCGCAGGCCCGACGGATTGATTGGGGCACCATCCTCTTGTTTGGCGGCGGGCTGGCGCTGGGCGATGCCATGTTTTCCACCGGCCTGGCCCGCTGGCTGGGCGAAGGGCTGGCCGGCCTGCTGCGCGCGCAAACGCTCTTCGGCCTCACGCTGCTGTTCACCGTCGTCGCCGTGCTGCTCACGGAGACCACGTCGAACACGGCCACGGCCACCATGATCGTGCCCGTGGCGCTGGCGGTGGCGCAGGCTGCGGGGGTGAATCCGGTGCCGCCCGCGCTGGCCGCCTGCCTCGGTGCGTCGCTGGCCTTTATGTTGCCGGTGTCCACCCCGCCCAACGCCATTGTGTTCGGCAGCGGCTGCGTGCCGCTGCTGAAGATGGTCCGGCACGGCCTCGCGCTGGACCTGGTGGGCATCGCGGCCGTCGTGGGGGTCGTTCACTGGCTGGTGCCGCTGGTGCTGCGGTGAGGGCTGGTACGGCGCCCCCGTGCGGCGGACACTCCGCCACGGCCGGTTAGACAGGCACGACGTCAAAGCCGAGTGCCCCAACTGCCAACGGCGCCACCGCGCGGGGAGTTTACTTGGGAAGCCGCGTTGCTGACGGCGGCCCCGAATGTCCGCGCGCCTCGACCGTGGCGTTCCGCGCTTGGCGGCGCGCCACGTCGGCGGTTCAATGCCCGCCATGAATCCGCACCCCCCGATTGTCTTGCTGGCTTTTGCGGTGTGTGTCTCTGCCATCGCCTCACCGGTGCGCGTCTGGCAAACCAACCTGGTCATCCCCACCTACGTCGCCGCCCCGCCCTCGCTCGTGCCGCGCTTTTACGACGGCCGCACTTACCAGGGCGCGAAAGCCACGTTTTATCCCTATCCCGTCCAGGACGTGCTCACGGATGAACGGACCAATCAGACCTATCGGGCGCTCTTCCTCGAAAATGATTACCTGCAACTCTCCGTCCTCCCCGAACTGGGCGGGCGCATCTGGTCGGCCACGGACAAAGCCAACGGCTACGACTTTTTCTATCGCCAGCACGTGGTCAAGCCGGCGCTGATCGGCATGCTGGGCGCCTGGATCAGCGGCGGCGTCGAATGGAACGTGCCGCATCACCACCGCGCGTCGAGCTTCCTGCCGGTGGACTTCACCACCACGACCAACGCCGACGGCAGCGCCACCATCTGGGTGGGCGAAATCGAGTTGCGGCACCGGATGAAATGGCTGGTGGGCATGACGCTTTACCCGGACCGCAGTTACCTCGAACTCACCTGCAAGGTCTTCAACCGAACGCCGTTCGCGCACCCGATGCTCTTCTGGATCAACCCCGCGGTGCACGCGAACGAGCATTACCAGGTGCTCTTCCCGCCCGGCACCGAGTGGGCCACGCAGCATGGCAAGCCCGAGTTCGCGAGCTGGCCGATCGCGCGCCAGACCTATGGCGGCACCGACTACACCCGCGGCGTGGACATCAGTTGGTGGAAGAACCATCCCAACCCGGTCTCGTTCTTCGCGTGGAATTACGAGGACGACTGGTTCGGCGGCTACGACCACGGGCGGCAGGCGGGCGTGATTCACTGGGCGGACCACCACGTCGCACCCGGCAAAAAATTCTTTGAGTGGGGCAACGGCCCGGAAGGTGAGATGTGGACGAAGATCCTGACTGACGAAGACGGGCCTTATCTCGAATTGATGGCGGGCGCGTGGTCGGACAACCAGCCGGATTACAGTTGGCTTCAGCCCGGCGAAACCCGCGAGTGGAAGCATTGGTGGTATCCAATTCGCAACCTGGGCGGGGTGAAAGCCGCCACGCGCGACGCGGCGGTGAATCTGGAGGTGACCAACCGGACCGCAAAGATCGCGGTGAACGCGACCCGCTTGTTCACGAATGCGATTGTCGAACTGCGATGGGGCGACAATGTGCTGCGGCGGTGGGACGCGACCCTCTCGCCGCGGCAGCCGTTCGCCGACGAAGAGTCTTTGGAGGGCTTTTATGAATCGGAGATCACGAACCTAGCCGTTACCGTGCGGCTCGCGGAAACCGGGAATTCACGCGTACTGGTTTCGTTCGATCCCCCGCGGCGGACGGGCACGCCGATGCCCAAGCCGGTCGAACGCCCCAGGCCGCCCAAGGACTACGCCAGTCTGGACGAGCTTTACTTCACCGGCCAACGGATCGAACAGCTTTACAGTCCGTCGTTCGAGGCCCGGCCGTACTACGAAGAAATGCTTCGCCGCGATCCGGGCGATTATCGCGCCAACACCGCCCTGGGCATCCTGCTCTGCAAGCAGTGGCGGTGGGACGAAGCGGCAAAGCACCTCAGCAACGCCGTGGCCCGGGCCACCGCCAATTACATCCGGCCCAAGGACGGCGAGGCGTTTTACTGGCTGGGCATAGCCCTGCGAGGCTCGGCGGCCTGGCGCTCCCCGGAAATCATCGCAACGTGGCGTGACCGACTTGCCGAGGCTGCCGACTGTTTCCGCAAGGCCGGTTGGTCAGTCGGTTGGCAGGCACCCGGTTTCTTCCAACTCGCGCAAATCGAAAGTCTCCGAGGCGACCACGTGGCCGCACTCGCGGCGATTGATGAGTCCTTGCTTCGCAACGGTGCGAACCCGCAGGCGCTCAGTCTTCGGTCGGCAATTCTTCGACGACTGGAGAAATACGAGGACGCCCGGCGCGCCGCGGCCAAGGCGCTTGAAATCGATCCGCTCGACGGCTGGTCGCGCGTGGAGCGGTTTCTGGCCTCGCAGGCCAGGCCGTTATGGCCGCCAGCCGGAGCGGCCGACTTTGGCGCCTTCCAAAGCGAGATTGCCGACCTGCCGATCGCCGAGGTCCTCGAGATTGTCGCCGACTATGTGAACGGCGGCTTCCCTGACGATGCCCTCAACGTGCTCCGCGCCACCACGTGCGAACCAAACAACGGCTGGCGACCCGCCGAGCCGCTGGTTCACTACTGGGCCCGCCAGTTGAGCCGGTCGTTCGACTACCCGCCGTTGGCGGACACGCACCGCTGCGTCTTTCCCTTCCAGCACGAGCTGATCCCCGTCCTGGCAGCGTTCGGCCGGTCGCGCGAGAAACCGGACGCCCGGGCCTCCTACCTTCTTGGCTGTCTGCTCTACGACAACCAACCTGAGAATGCGATCAAGGCATGGGAGACTTCACGCGAGTATGACGACAAGGTCGCGCTCACTCACCGCAATCTCGCCCTCGCCTACGCGCAGCACGAAAAGGACATCGCCAAAGCCATCGCCAGCCTGGAGCGCGCCGTCGAGCTGGACCCGACCGAACCCCGGTTTTTCTACGAACTCGACGTGCAATACGAGGCCGGTGGGACGCCCGTGGCCAAGCGGCTGGAAATGCTAACCCGGCACCATGACACCGTGGCCAAACGCGACGATGCGCTCACGCGCGAGATCGTGCTGTTGACCGTCGCGGGCCAACCCGAGCGCGCACTCGAACTGCTTCGCGGTCGGCACTTCCGCAACTGGGAAGGCAGCAGCCAGATCCACAATGTGTACGTGGACGCCTGCCTGGCGCGCGGTCAGCAACTGCTTGCCGCGAACCAGCCCGGCGATGCGTTGCGGGAATTCGAAGCCGCACTCGAGTACCCGGAGAACCTGGAAGTGGGGCGCGCCCGCCGCTCGCCACGCACGGCCCAGATCCAGTTCTTCATCGGTGCCACTCACGAAGCGCTCCGCGACGCCGCACGGGCCAAAGCCGCCTTTGAACAAGCGGTTGCCGGTCGAAGGGAAAGCGGTTCCGAAACCGCCTTCTACCGCGGCCTGGCGCTTCGGAAACTCGGGCGCGAAGACGAGGCGAAGACGATTTTCGAAAACCTCGTGAAAGTCGGTGAGGAACAACTCACCCGTGGTGACACGCCCGACTACTTCGCCAAGTTTGGCGAGCGCCAGAGCGAGCGCGTGCGCCAGGCCGGGGCGCACTATCTGATCGCACTGGGCCGGCTGGGCCTGGGCGAGACGGCCGGGGCGGATGTTGCCTTCAAACGGGCGCTGGAGCTTCACCCGGCGCACTTGGGCGCGAGCCAGCGGTGACATGGCAATTTGCGGCCGTCGCGGTTTGACCGACCGCAACCCGGGAAGGTCAGGGCCCGATAAAAGCCAAGCCCCCGCAACTCACCGAATTCGTCGCGTCGCGTGTTGCTGGAGCCAGCGCACGTCCGGGCTTCCCGGCACGGGATGATCGTGGTCGTCCCACCAGCTTTTCGGCGGGTTGTTTGGATTGTTGGAGAAGCTCTGCGTGCGGCGGTCCACCCATTTGTGAATCTCGGCATGGCCATCGGCAAAGGCGAACGTGGACGCCGGCCGGTGGTACGCCGCCGGGATGTGGTAAAACGAATCGCGGCCAAGGTTCAGGCCGAAAAACGGACGACAAATGCTTGGCCCGTGTACCTCGGCAAAGACCCACAAAGCCGTCGGGCCGGGATCGTCGGCGTCGGTGGTCCGCAGATAAACGCGATAAGCCGGATTGGGCTGGCCACGGTATTGCGGCTCGCGCCAGCCAATCTGCGCGTTCAAGGCGTAGCTGCGGCTGCGGCGCATGAGCTGGCTGCCGATACGGTCGCGGTTCCTGTCACCGGGACAACGGAAGACGTCGCTGGAGCGCAGGTACGGGCCGAAGAGCGTGTTGGACCAGGTCGTCAGCAGCAACGCGTTGGTGATGTCCTGCTGGGCCGAATGGAAACTCCCCAGCACCCAGGTCGGCACCTGCCAATCATCACCCACGCCGTTGGGCACCGCGGCGTCCTGGAAGTCGCCCGCGTACATCGTCCACGCGAGGCCGAGTTGCTTGAGGTTGTTGACGCAGGCGATGGTCACGGCCTTGGACTTCGCCCGCGACAATGCCGGCAGCAACATGCCAGCGAGGATCGCGATGATGGCGATGACGACCAGCAATTCGATGAGCGTGAAGCCGCGCGCCTTTCGGGCGTTCCCACAACCGTCGCAGGCGGCCGAAGCCTGGTGCAGGGTGACCCACTCCGCCTGCGCCCCGGGGGAATTCGGCTTCCGGGTTGGATGGAGATGCCGGCGGGGCATGTGATCTCAAGTTTGAGTCGAGCGGCAGCTCGCGGCTCGACCCGCCGGCAGGCGCGGTCAGCGTCTGACGGTGGTGTGTTCCTTGATCCAGCGCAGGTCGTTGCGCGCGCCCGGCCGGACCTGGTTGCCGCCGTGGTCGTGCCAGTTGCTGGGCGCGGGCTTGGGATCGTTCATGTTGGAGTCGTTCCAGCGGTGCGTCTCCGCGTGGCCATCGAGGAAGGCGAAGTTCGACATCCGGCCGTGGTAGTTGCCGGGGTAGTGATAGACCGCGTCCGAATCCATGTTCACGCCAAACATCGGCCGGCAGATGCTGTCCGGATGGATCTCGCCAAAGATGAAAATCTGCGAGCCCGCGTTCGCGTCCGAGGTGCGCAGGAACACCTGGTAGCGGCTCTTGTTGGGGACGCCGTTCCACGGATCCTCCCGCCAGCCCACGTAGGCGTTCATGCCGTAACTGCGCGGCCAGCGGACCTTTCTGCCGTTGCCGAGCGTGCGGAGCTTGGTGTCGCCGGGGCAGCGGAAGCTATCCTTGGCCGGGAGGTATGTTGCCAGCAGCGACACCTTGGGGGAGATCATACCCGCGGCGCTTTGCTCGTCGGTGAGGTTCGATCCTTCCCGGCCCTCGGCCCAGACCTCCGGCACATAACCCGCCGGCGGGTTCGCCAGGTTGATGGACGCATCCCCGGCGCCGTTCAGCGGCCAGTGGTCATTGAAGTCCGTCGCGTACGTGAGCGCAGCCAGGGCGAGTTGCTTCTCGTTGTTGAGGCAACTGATGGATTGGGCCTTGGACTTGGCGCGGGACAGCGCCGGCAGGAGCATGCCCGCCAGAATGGCGATGATGGCAATGACCACCAGCAATTCGATAAGCGTGAAACCCTGGTTTTGTAAATCCCGGGAAGTGGAGTGATACGTCATAAAACCTGCCAGGCGAGAGATTCCCGCACCCAGCGCGGCCACTCTAGGCCCCGCACGCGTCTCCGGGCAAGTGTGCGTTTGATGGCACGGTATGCCTCAACACATCTCGGTTGCTTGCCGCCGCGCCGCGCCTCTTGCCCGGCGGTTCTTCCGGGCGTTGTTCCCCGTGCCGGGGGTGCCGGGCAACAACCATCTCGGCTGCCAATCTACCAAGGGCACCCGGATCCCGCAGCGCGTGAATACGGTGAGATGTGCTCGGTGGATCTCGGGCGCGGCTCATGCTTTGCTTTCTCCGTCGGTTCTGCCAGCTTAGCCGCATGGTCCTCGCACCTTTGGTACGCGGCGCCGCCCGGCTGGTCCTGGCCGGGCTGCTCGTCGCTGGCCCGACGCTGGCGCAGTCCGCCACCACCCGCGCTTCGCTCCTGCTGGCCGCCGAAGCCGCCCGCCCGGGCGACATGGTCATGGCCGCGGTGCGCCTGCAGATGGCCAAGGGCTGGCACACTTACTGGCGGAATCCCGGCGAGTCCGGCAAGGCCACCGAGATCGTCTGGAAACTGCCGGCCGGCGTGACTGCGGGGGAGATTCAATGGCCGCCGCCCGAAGCTCACGTGGCGAGCGAGATGACCACGTACGTTTACCACCATGAGGTATTCCTACTGGCGCCGTTGACGCTGGCCAGCGACCTCCGGCCGGGCCCGCTCGAAATTCAGGCCGAGGTGGACTGGCTCGAATGCGAGGTTGCCTGCGTCCCGGGCAGCGCGCGACTAAGCGCCCGGCTGGAAGTCGGCTCGGAAACCCGCCCCTCGCCGCATGCCGTCGCCATCGCCGCCTGGCAGGCCCGCGTGCCCGGGCCGAATCCGGCCCTCGAAGTCTGCGCCTCTTGGGAGGCCACCCCGACCGGGAACGACGCCACGCTGATCATCGAAGGCAAGGAGCTGCTCGATTTCCGGCCGGCGGACTTTTACGCCTACCCGGCGGACGACTTCGAGGTGCGGCCGGCGGTGAAGGTGCTGTCCGCGCCGGAAGGCCGATTCCGTCTAAGTAAGCAGGTCAATCCGTTCGGTAAACCGCTGCCCACGCACCTGTCCGGCATCCTGGTGCAGCTCGGCCGGCCCGGCGAATTGCCGCGGGCGGTCGAAGTGAGCCTCGATTTACCCGCGGCGGGCGGCACACCGGTTGCGACCGCGCCTGCCGGCGGTGGTAGCGGCGCGAGCGCCAAAAGTCCGGCAGCCAAAGGCTCGTTAGTGGCGATGCTGGGCCTGGCCTTTCTGGGCGGGTTGATCCTCAACATCATGCCCTGCGTGCTACCGGTCATTGCCTTGAAAATCCTGGGGTTTGTCCAGCAAAGCAAAGAAGACCCCGACCGGGTGCGCCAACTCGGGCTGATCTACACCCTGGGTGTGCTGACATCCTTCCTGGTGTTGGCCGGGATTGTCATTCAGGTGCAACAGGCCGGTGGGGCGGCAAGCTGGGGAATGCAGATGCAAAACCCGCAATTCCGCGTTGCGCTGCTCGTGGTGGTGAACCTGGTCGCGCTGAATCTGTTCGGCGTCTTCGAGATCATGCTGCCGGGCCGGGCGGCGGATGCGGCCGCCGGTCTGGCGGCGAAACAAGGCGCGGCCGGCGCCTTCTTCCACGGAGTGCTGGCCACAGCTTTGGCCACGCCTTGCACCGCGCCGTTCCTGGCGGTGGCGCTGGGTTTTGCCTTCACGCAACCGCCGGCGGTGGTGCTCCTGATGTTCGCTGCTGTGGCGCTGGGCCTGGCCTGTCCGTACCTGGTGCTGAGCTGGCGACCGGGCTGGCTGCGCTTTTTGCCCAAACCGGGGCCGTGGATGAATCGTTTCAAGGTGGCGATGGGCTTTCCGATGCTGGCCACCGGCGTGTGGCTGCTGGACTTCAGCGCGCCGGGCTTTGGCGAAGGCGGGCTGCTGTGGCTGGGGCTGTTTGTGGTGTTGCTGGCGCTGGCAGCCTGGGTTTGGGGCGAGTTCGTTCAACGAGGCGGGCGGCGTCGCGGACTGGCGGCGGCCATCTGCGCCGCCGTGTTGCTCATTGATTACTTTTACGTCCTAGAAGGCCAGTTACGCTGGCGCTTACCGCGCACCGCCGCTATCGCGCAAGACGTGATCCAAGAAGGGCCGGATGGTATTCCCTGGCACCGATGGAGCCCGGAGGCGGTGGAAGCAGCTCGTCAAGCCGGGCGACCGGTGTTGGTGGACTTTACAGCCAAATGGTGCCTAACCTGCAAGTCCAACAAACGCTTTGCACTGGAAGTCCCCGAGGTGCGCTCCCGCCTGAAGAGTTTGAACGTCTTGTCTTTCCGCGCGGACAACACCGATCCAGACCCGCGAATTGTGACCGAACTCCAGCGGTACGGCCGGGCCGGCGTGCCTTTGGTGCTGGTCTTCCCGGCGGACCCATCGCGCCCGCCGATTGTGCTACCCGAACTACTTACGCCGGGAATCGTGCTGGAGGCTCTGGAACGCGCCGCTGGACCGGCGTTGGCGGTGGGCAGGTGAGGTCTGAATATTTGCGGATAAGGTCTGCTCTGATTACTGTGGCGACTGGCGGTCGGCGGAAATTCCTTCCGCCGGCCCAAAACCGCAACGGCATATGATCAAGACCGCACTTTTCGCTTTTCTGACGTTTGGGCTCACGGCCTCGGCGGAGGTCAAGGTGGGCCAACCCGCGCCGGATTTCTCGGCCAAGGACATCAATGGCAAAACGCACCGGCTGAGCGACTACCAGGGCAAGATCGTGGTGCTGGAGGCGTACAACTTGGACTGCCCGTTCTGCGCCAACCACTACAAAACCGGCGCCATGCAGGCTTTGCAGGCGGCCGTAACCAGCAAGGGCGGCGTGTGGTTGGTGGTTAATTCCACACACACCAGCAACCCGTCGCACCGTACACCCGACGCCGCACGCAAGGAGTTTGCCACCCAAAGTATGAAGGCAACAGCTTGGTTGGACGATAGTTCCGGAGCCATTGGCAGATTGTACGGCATGAAGACCACGCCGCACTTGTTCGTGATTGATACGCGCGGTGTGCTGGCCTACCAAGGTGCGATCGATGACCGCGCGTCTTCTTCGGGTGATCCGAGAACAGCCAAGAACTACGTGAAACTGGCGGTGGAAGCTCTGCTTGCCGGCAAACCGGTGCCGGTGGCTGAAACCAAACCTTACGGCTGCAGCGTGAAGTACGCGGAGTAGCCCCCTTTGATTGAGCACTCGCCCGCCTGCCGGCCATATCACCGGTCATGCGGACCATTTACCTCGACTACAACGCCACCACGCCTTTGGATCCGGTGGTACAGGCCGCCATGGAACCATTCTTGGCGGTTGTTTTCGGAAATCCTTCCAGTGCTCATGCAATTGGACGCCAAGCTCGTGCGTTGCTTGACGAATTCCGCGAGCGCGTAGCCAAACTCTGGGCCTGCCGGCCGTCCGAGATCATTTTCACTTCCGGCGGCACAGAGGCCAACAACTTGGCCGTGCTGGGAACTGCACGGGCGTTGAAGGATCGAGGGCGCCATCTGGTGACTTCGGCCATCGAGCATCCATCAGTGCTCAGACCATTCGAGTACTTGGCCAAGTACGAGGGGTTTGAACTTTCTATAGTACGCAGTGACCCTTACGGCAGAATAACACCCGAGGCTGTCTTAGCCGCAATCCGCGACAACACCATCTTGGTTTCGATCATGGCTGCGAACAACGAAGTCGGAACACTGCAGCCGGTGTCGGTCATCGGACAGCAAGTTCGCACACGGGGCATCGCTTTCCACACGGATGCTTCCCAGTGGTTTGGAAAGGAGCCGGTGCAAACTATTGATGAATTCGAAGCGGACTTGGTCACCTGCTGCGCACACAAGTTTCACGGACCCAAAGGTGCTGGCGCCTTGTTTGTACGATCGCCAAGCAAGCTTGTCTCCATGCACTTGGGAGGCAATCAAGAAAACGAGCACCGAGGAGGGACAGAAAACCTGGCAGCGATCGCTGGACTGGCGTTGGCTTTGGAAAGGAATACAACGATACCGGCCTTTTCAAGATCTGCACTGGCCCCTCTGATCCAAAGGCTGGAAAAGCAGGTATTTGCAGTGGCTGGTGTTCGGCTTTGGGGTCCACCGCTCGAAGAAAGGCTGGCCAACACTTTGACCATAAGCGTCGAGGGCTGTGACAGCCTGTCTCTGGTCGCTGGATTGGACTTGGAAGGCATTTGCGTCTCCAGCGGTTCCGCCTGTTCTGCCGGCTCACTCGAGCCTTCGCGCGTGCTGCTTAGCTTGGGCGCAACAGCCACGGAAGCATCTGGCGTGGTGCGTTTCTCGGTGGGTCGTGACAACACAATAGCGGATATCGAAACCGCCGCCGCTGCTTTCCAAGCGGTGGTACAGCGGGTGCGTAACGGGTAGGCAGACTCTGAGTAACTGACTTTTCACCAGCCGGAACTGACGCAATTCACAACCACCACCGATAGGGGCGCGGGTTATTCACAGGACGCCGAAGCCACAACTCCTTGGGCTGTGCTTGACAGCGCGCTTGGCCTGCCCTATCCACAGACCTTAATAATACGCATCCTTGAACTAGGGACGCCACACACCGTCATCATGAAACTGTCAATAACCAAGGACCAGTTCTTGCTCGGGTTGCAGGCTGTCCAGAATGTCATCGGCACCCGCACCACACTGCCGGTGCTGTCTAATGTGCTCTTGCAAGCTGAGGATAACTGGCTGCGGCTTACCGCGACCGACCTGGACGTCAGCATCTCCTGCACAGTGGAAGCCAAGGTGGTGAAGAAAGGGGCAGGCACACTCCCGGCGAAACGGCTGTTGAGCATTGTGCGGGAGGCGGCCAACCCGGAGATGGACGTCGAGGTGGATGATCAAAACGTTTGCACGCTCCGCTCCGGGCCGTCGGTCTTCAAGCTGCATGGGCTCTCCGCCGACGATTTCCCACCGCTTCCAAAATTCGACGAAAAGAAGGCCATCGTCTTGCCACAGGAAAAGCTAAAGGGCATGTTGCGACGTACCGCCTTTGCGGCCTCCACGGACGAGAGTCGCTACATGCTCAACGGGCTGTTCTTCAGTCTCAAGGATCACAAAGTCACCACCGTGGCCACGGACGGCCGGCGCTTGGCGCTGACCGACGAGGAGGCGGACATCGAACCGGCGGCGCACGCCGAATTCATCGTACCCAGTAAGGCTATTGCCGAACTCGCTCGTTTGCTACTGGACAAAGGCAGTGTGGAACTGCGCCACACGGAAAACCAGGCGTCTTTCTCTTTGATCCCGGAAAACGGCGGTGCGGTGCTCATCACCACCAAATTGGTGGAGGGCACCTACCCGAATTACCAGCAGGTCATCCCGCGCGATTGCCGCGAGCGAATTACCCTGCCCCGCGAGGAATTCCTTCAGGCGTTGCGGCGCGCGGAGATCATGACCAGCGACAAGAACAGCTCGGTCAAGTTGACCTTCAGCCGTAATCAGCTAGTCATCACCGCCAACACGCCGGAGATCGGCGAAGCCCGGGAAACGCTGAACCTCAATTACAAGGGGGCGGACTTCGTCATCGCCTTCAATCCCACCTTTTTAGTGGATGCCCTGCGCGCCCTGGATTGTGACGAGGTGTATTTCGAGTTGACCGATGAACTCAGCCCCGGGGTGCTCAAGATAAACGGGCCCTTCCTTTATGTGATCATGCCCATGCGGACCAATTGATCAGCGGTTCGACGCAAAATCCGGCAGCGAACTTGCTGACACTTCTAGCAGCAAACACGGCAGACCGGCGGCGGAAAAGACGCTTTACAAGGCGCTAGCGGCCGATACCGTTGTTGGAAACTTGATCAGTTATGCAACGCAAGCTGCTGCTGGCTTTCCCCTTGGTGCTGGGCACCGTTCTCTTGGTCGGCTGCAAAGGCCCGGAGAAGAAACTGGGCCGTGGCATCACCAACGCCACGGAGTTTGCCCGTTTGGGCGAAATCCGGCGCTCGGTTGAGCAACGGGCCCTGTGGGAGGGACCGGAAACCGCCTACTCCACCGGCTTTATACACGGGTTCAACCGGAGTGTGATCCGCACCTTGGTGGGGGCTTACGAAATCGTGACCTTCCCCATCCCGAGCTACGAGCCGTGGCTGAAGCCCGGCAATCGCCTCATGCCGGACGCCAGTGTGGCCCCAGCCTTCCCGGACAGCTACCAGCCCGGCCGGATTGCTGACGGGGTCTTCGAAACAGACGTGAGCCTGGGGTTCTCGGGCGGCGACACCGCGCCGTTTGTGCCCGGCAGCCGGTTCCGCATTTTCGATTACTGACGCGTCTTGAGGACGCCTATTTGACTTTCAGGCGCCGGCGTTTCGCGCGCGGCGCCTTTTTCATTCATGCGTCTGGAACTGCGCTCACCCTGCAAGGTCAACCTGCTGCTCAACATTCTCGGCCGACGTGACGACGGCTTTCACGAACTGGAAACCGTTCTGCAGCCGGTCGCACTTTATGATGAATTGACCCTCGAAACTGCCGGCCGCGAACTTGCCTTCACGTGCAGTGATCCCACCCTGCCGGTGGACACCGGTAATCTGGTCGTCCGTGCGGCGCAAGCCTTCCTCGCGGCCAGCGGTATCCCCGCGGACCTACGGATCCACTTGGAGAAACACATCCCCCAAGCCGCCGGTCTGGGTGGCGGGAGCGCCAACGCGGCCACCACACTGCGCGGCTTGAACCAACTTCTCGGGGCGCCGCTCAGCGCGGCGCGGCTTCAGGCGCTCGCGGCCCAGCTCGGGTCCGACGTGCCATTCTTCCTGCAGGATGGGCCCGCACTGGCCACAGGGCGAGGCGAGCACATCCAGCCGCTGGACCCCTTCCCCGCCTTGCGCGGCGCCTGGGTACTGCTCATCCACCCAGGATTCGGTATCCCCACGGCGTGGGCGTATCGCGAGCTGGCGAAGTTTCCGTCGGCGCTTAGCGGGCGACCCGGTCGGGCCGCAGCGCTGGTGGAAACTTTGCGCCGGGGCAATCTTCCGGCCGCCGCCGCGCAGTTCTACAACGCGCTCGAGACCCCGGTGTTCCACAAGTATCCGGTGCTCGCGCTCTGGCAGGAGTTCCTGGCGGCCAACGGCGCGCTCGCCAGCCGCATGTCCGGCAGCGGCTCAACCGTGTTTGCGCTGGTGCCCGGCGAGGCGGCTGGTGTGGAGTTGCGCGACCGCTTTCAACGACGGTTTGGAGACCGAGCCTGGACGGCCGTGGTGCCGCTGGGCGGCGGCGGCGGTCGCTGAACGCGCACTTTCGGTTCGCCTGCGCCACGCCGCTCGCTACTCTCCCGCCATGCGCCTGCCGGGGCAAAGCTGGTCGCGCGCGGTTGCCTGGATCCAGGACTTGATCTCCCGCCGCTGGCGGCAATTGCTGGCCTGGCGCGAGCGGTGGCGGCCCAGAGCGGACACAATCCATCTGCTCCTGGCCGGCGCGGTGGGGGTGTTCGGCGGGCTCACCAACGCCATCTTCTATTTCGCCAACCAGGGTCTGAAGCTCCTCATCCTGGGCCAGCCGGGCGACCCGGCCGAAATCGCGGAATGGCTCAACCCCTGGCTGCGTTTCGCCGTGCCGGCGTGCGGCGGTCTGATGGCGGGATTGATCCTGCACTGGGGACTGCGCATGGTGCCCAGCAAGGGCACGAGCAACCTGCTTGAGGTGGTCGTGGCCGGCGATGGCCGGCTGCCATTCCGGCTCAATCTCATCAAAACCCTGTCCTCGCTGCTCAGCGTGTCCACAGGCGCCTCGATCGGGCGTGAAGGCCCGATCACCCAGATGAGCGCCACGCTGGCCAGCAAAGGCGGGCAATGGGTGCAGGCGCCGCCGTACCGCCTGCGGCTGCTGGTGGCGTGCGGCGCCGCGGCGGGCCTGGCGGCGGCGTACAACGCGCCCATCGCCGGGGCGGTGTTTGCCGCGCAGATCGTGCTGGGCAACTTCGCCATGAACCTCTTCGCCCCGCTGGTCTGCGCCTCGGTCATCGCGGCGGTGGTGTCGCGCAGCTTCTTCGGCATCGAGCCGCTCTACCACGTGCCCGAGTTCGAGTTCACCCGCGTGATCCAACTGCCCTGGTTCCTCGTGCTGGGCGCGCTGGCCGGCGGCCTGGGCGCGCTGTTTCTGCGGCTGCTGCAAAGCGGCGAAGCCGTGGCCCGGCGGCTGAACCAGCCCGTGTTCCTCCGGCTCTTCCTGGCCGGCGTGGGCGTGGGCGTGATCGCCTTGCTCGTGCCGGAGGTCTGGGGCAACGGCTACGCGGTGACCTCGCGCATCCTCGAGAGCAATCCGCGCTACGACCTGTTTCTGCTGGGCTGCCTGCTGGCCGCCAAGCTGGTGGCCACGGTCATCACGGTGGGCGCGGGCACGGTGGGCGGCGTGCTCACCCCGACACTCTTCCTGGGCGCGGCGCTGGGCAGCCTGGCCGGCTCGCTGCTGCACCTGGCGGGCATCGCCGAGCCGCTGCCCAAGGCGGCGTTCGCCCTGGCCGGCATGGGCAGCGTGCTCGCCGCCACCACCCACTCGCCGTTGATGGCCATGATCCTCGTGTTCGAGATTTCACTGAACTACTCGCTCATGCCCGCCGTTATGCTCGCCTGCGCGGTGGCCACGCTGGTCAGCCGGCGCCTCCACCCAGCCTCCGTGTACACCGAGCCGCTGCGCCAGAAAGGCCTGCTCGAGGAAACCGAGTCCCAGCGCATCGGCGCGGCCACGCAGCAGACCGTCGGCGACCTCATGCACGAATCCATTCCGCCGGTGCCCGAGACCGCGACCTTGCGCGAAATCGGCCAGCGGTTTCTGACCTGCTCGCGCAATTTCCTGCCCGTGGTGGACGCTGAAGGCCGGCTCAGCGGCCTGGTCGCGCTGCAAGACCTCAAGGCCTACCTCAACGCCGGCCCGGGCTTCGAGGCGGTCATCGCCTACGACGTGATGCGCCCGCCGCCGCCGTGCCTGACGCCCAACATACGCCTGCACGAAGCCCTGCCGCTGCTGCTGAGCAGCGAGTTGCGGCACCTGCCGGTGGTCAACAACCGCGCCGAGCGCCGCCTGGTAGGCACGCTGGTCCGCGCCGAGGCGCTGAGCCTGTTCTCCGAGGCCATCGCCACCAAAAACTGACTCGCAAGAACGCCGCGGCGGACGCAAGGCTGGGAACACCCGCCTCGTCCGCACAGCGGCACTTCCACCTGTAGCAGCATCCCGCCGCCCGAAAACAACGGTGACGCCTCGCTGAGCCGCAGACCGGCGACCCGGCGCGCCGGCAGGCCGGGAGGCTTGCGACCACGCCCCCGGCGGTCTTTTGCCATTGAGGATTTCATGGTTTGATCTTCTCATCTGCGCCTCATGGACATTCTGGACGACTTGAACAGCCGCGGTTTGTTCGCCGATTGCACCGACACGCCGGCGCTCGCAGCCCGGCTGGCCGCCGGGCCCATCACACTGTACTGCGGCTTCGATCCCACGGCCGATTCGCTCCACGTGGGCAACCTGGTGCCGCTGCTGGCGCTGCGTCGCTTTCAACTCGCCGGGCACGTCCCCATCGCCCTGGCCGGCGGCGCCACCGGCATGGTGGGCGACCCGTCCGGCAAGTCCGCCGAGCGCAACCTCCAGACCCGCGATCAGGTCCAGCACAACATCACTTGCATCAAGCAGCAGCTCGCGCGCTTCCTCGACTTCGACACCCGCGTCAATCCCGCCCGCCTGGTGGACAACGCGGACTGGACCGCGCCCATCACCTACCTCGATTTCCTGCGCGAGGTGGGCAAGCACTTCACCGTGAACGCGATGATCGCCAAGGAATCCGTGCGCGCCCGCATGGAGGACCGCGACGCCGGCATCAGCTACACCGAGTTCAGCTACATGCTCCTCCAGGCCCACGACTTCTATCACCTCCGCCGGGAATTCGGCTGCGAGCTCCAGATCGGCGCCACCGACCAGTGGGGCAACATCACCGCCGGCGTCGAGCTCACCCGCCGCAAGCTGGGCGCCACCGTCTGGGGCCTCACCTTCCCGCTGCTTACCAAAGCCGACGGCACCAAGTACGGCAAATCCGCCGCCGGCGCCGTGTACCTCGACCCTCGCCGCACCAGCCCGTACCGCTTCTACCAGTTCTTCGTCCAGGCCGAGGATGCGGACGTGCTCAAACTGCTGAACTTCCTCACCTTCCTGACCCGCGAGGAAATCCAGGCGCTGGCTGCGGAACTGACCGCCCATCCGGAAGCCCGCGCCGCCCAGAAACGCCTCGCCCGCGAACTCACCACGCTCGTCCACGGCCCCGCCGCCTGCGACGAGGCGATGCGCGCCAGCGAAATCCTTTTTGGCGGCTCGCTCGCGGGCCTCAGTGAAGCGGCATTTGCCGAGATCGCCGGCGAGGTGCCCGCGCGCGAACTGGGGCGCGACTCCCTGGCTGGCGCGGGCCTGGGCTTGCTGGACCTGCTGGTTCACGCCGGGCTTTCCGCCAGCAAGGGCCAGGCGCGCAAGGATGTGGAAGGCGGCGGGATCTACGTGAACAACCTGCGCGAGACCGCCGTCCAGCGCCGCCTCACCCCCGCCGACCTGCTCTTCGGCCGGCACCTGCTGCTGCGCAAAGGCCGGCGCAACTACGTGGTGGTGACGGTGCGGTGACGAGCGGCGCAAGGGCCGAACGGCCAAGCTCAGCGACCGCCGCCGGAAACGCCCGGTCGGCTGCAACAATCGCTGACAAATGATCTGAACCGTCCGACTGCCCAGCGGGGCGCCGGTTAGCAGCAGCGCTCTGGTTAGCCTGCTTCATTCAATCTCTCACAATCTTGTAATCAGTGACCTTCTGCTGACCGTCGAGTTGGAAGACCAGCCACTCCGAGTCAATGCTCATGAACCCGCGCTCCGGCCCAAGCCAGTAAACCATGTCCCAATCCCTAAAATACTCCGTCTTGTCCGGCTCGCCGAGAATAGCAACCGTCTGCTCTCGGGTCATGCCTCGGAAATTGTGGCGACTGAGCAAATCATCCACCATCCGAATCCTTACAGCGTTGGTGCGACTCTGGCCGGACTGCCATGCGACCGAATCAAACCGCTCCCGACTCCGTCGCTCTCGAGTGGAATCGCCGAAGAAGAACCACGCAACAGCGCCGATAATCACCGTGACAACCAAGCCGGCGAAGAGCAACGAGAAAAGGAGTAGACGCTTGGACTTGGTCAAGACGCGCGAAGCAGGCTAACAGTTAAGTGAGCGACGGTTGCTTTTCGCCGATTGTCGCCATAAGGTTACCCTAGCAAAGTCATCCTGTTGCAAACCCCTGTCAAGCCATGGGTTCGCCAACCTCGCCCGAGTTTTTTGTCGCCCAGCCCGCGGCCAACGCGACCGCGGCCTAGGGGGTGAACGGGTCCCCTCGGGAGGTGTCAAGCGGGGACGTGGCGTCCCGGCCGGCCACGAGCCCGCGCGGGCAACGGCAGGCCGGGCAATTGACAAAGAGGCAGAGCACAGCAGCCCGGACCGAAAAGCGGCGACGACCCCGCGCCGGTGACTGCGACCACCTGCAACACTCGATCTATTACCGCCGCAGCGCGCGCGCGATTGACCGGGGCAGGGTATGCCGGCGGAGCGCCTCCAAAGATGCCGGCAAAGCGAGGCGCCAGTTGGGCCATTGCGTGGTGGTGCCCGGCAGGTTCGGGCGTTCGGTCACCGCCAACGCGTCCTCGAGCGTGGCCGTGAGCAAGGCCGACGGCGCACGAGCCAGGGCGCGGTGCGCGCGGAGAATGGCTTCCGCAGCGGAGGCCGACGGTTTCAAGCCCGCCAATCGCGCGAGCCGGCGGCGGATGCGGGCGGTGTCGCCTTCGTTGACCGGCAGCCCGAGTCGTTGCTGGGCCGCGAGGTCTTTCCCGGTCCACAGCCCGGCCACGGTGAACAGATCATGCGTGGTGAGCGCGGCCAGCGCCTGACGCGGGAAGCGCCGCGGGTCCCGGCGTTCAAACCAAAGCAGCCGGTAGGACAGGATGCCGCGGCGGCGCAGCGTCGCCCGCACGCCCGGTTCCACCGTGCCCAGGTCTTCGCCCACGATGACCGTCCCGGCCCGCCGGCTTTCGAGGGCCACCACCGCGAGCAGTTCTTCCGCGCGATACCGCACGTAGGCGCCTTGCGACGCCGGAGCCCCTCGCGGGATCCAGAACAGCCGGAACAGGCCCATGACGTGGTCCAGGCGCAGGCCGCCGGCGTGGCGCTGCAGATGGCGCAGTGTGAGCCGCAACGGCCCGTAGCCCGCCGCGCGCAGCCGATGCGGAATGAACGGGGGCAGACTCCAGTCCTGGCCGGCCCGGCTGAACGGGTCCGGCGGCGCGCCCACCGAGGCGTCCAACGCCAGTGTGTCCTGCCAGAGCCAGGCGTCGAAGCCGTCCGGGCGCACGCCCACGGGAACATCGTGCATCAACGGCAGCTCGCGGGCGGCCCGGCCGAGCTGCTCGTCCAGCAGCCATTGCAGCCATTGGTGATAACGGACGCGGCGCGCGTGGCGGGCGGCGAATTTGCGCACCGCCGGCGAGTCCGGCCGCCGAAAGCGCGCCGGCCATCGCATCCAGCCGGACCCGTGTTCCTCGGCCAGCGCGCAAAAGGTCGCGTATTGTCGCAGCAGTTCGCCGCCCTCCGCGCAGAAGTGGTCGAAGCGCGGGTGACCTTGGAAGCGCCGCCACAAAAGTTCGAGCGCCCGGCTTTTCAGGCGCCAGACCGCGTCGCGGTCAATCCGGCGCCCGGCGTTCAGCGCGCGGCCGGCTTCGGCCAGCCCGGCCAGTGGCAGTCGGGCCGCGCTCGCGCCGGGCACTTCCTCGACGCGCAGGTAAAGCGGGTTCAAAAACAGCCGGCTGCTGGGCGAATACGGGCTGGCCTCCTGGGGCGGCACCGGGAGCGGCGCGCCGAGCGGGTTGAGCAACAGGAAGCCCGCGCCCAATACGCGGCCCGACCAATGCGCCAGCGCGCGCAAATCAGCGAAGTCGCCGAAGCCCCAGCTTGGCCGCGAGCGCGCCGCGTAAAGCTGCACCGCCCAACCCCAGGTGCGGAGGTTCGCCGGCAAATAGCAGGCCGGCGGCGCGACGATCAGCCAAGTCGGTGGGCCGCCAGCGAGCGGATGCAGCTCGTGACAGCCCGCGGGCACTTCGCGCAGCAGGCCGCGCGGGGCCGACATTACCGAGCCATCTTCGAGCCGGAGCTCGGCCGGGGTGTGGATGCGGATTGGCCGGCCGGTGTATTCGACGCGCACGGCGTCCTCGCGCGGCGGCGGGTCGCGGTCCGCGTGCATCGCCGCGTGCAAGGCGCGGCGTGTCTCCGGCAGGGTGCGATGCCAGCGGCCGTCCGCGCCGCGAAAGCCGCGCACGACACCCCAGACATCGGTTAGCGACCCGGGTGGGTTCATTCTGGAAAGCAGATTCCACGGGCGAAGTCGCCCGCCTCGCGGCGAACGCCGGCTTCCGGTTTCATGCGTTTTCCCGACGGAGCACCGCCACACCGGCCTCCGGCAGAGTCAGCGAGTCCGGATTCAGTACCGTAACCGGGGCCGAGGTCAGCAGGACTTCCCAGCGATCCGCCGGCAGCGGCAGGGCGCACAGCCGGTCGCCGAAATTGCACGCCACGACCATCCGGCCGCGCTCGACCACCAGCCAGCGCCGCGCTTCGTCGAAACGGGTGCGCACGCGGTCGAGGCGTCCGTCCGCCAGGTCCGGCTCGCGGCGGCGGAGTTGAATGAGCCGGCGATGCCAGTCCAGCAACGCCGCGTGCGACGGCTGCGCGAGCTCGCTCCAATCGAGCTTCGAGCGCGCGAAGGTACCCGGGTCTTGCGGGTCGGGGATGTCCTCCGGTTTCCAGCCAAACGCGGCGAACTCCCGACGCCGGCCCTCGCGCACGGCCCGGGCCAGGTCCGGCTCAGGGTGCGCGGTGAAGTACAGGAACGGCGTGCGGGCGCCCCATTCCTCGCCCTGGAAAAGGAGCGGCACAAACGGCGCGGTAAACACCAGCGCGGCAGCGAGTTTGAGCCGACCCGGACCGACGAGCTGGCTGAGACGCTCACCACGGGCGCGGTTGCCGATCTGGTCGTGGTTCTGGGCGTAACCGAGAAAGCGATGGCCGCTCAACCCGTCGTGCGGCCGGCCATGCCGGCGGCGGCGATGGATCGAATAGCGATCGTCATAGACGTACGCGTTGACCAGCGCCCGGGCGAGGTCGGCGAGCGGGCCGAAGTCCGCGTAGTACCCGGCGCGTTCGCCGGTGAGCGCGGCGTGCAGGGCATGGTGGAAGTCGTCGCTCCACTGGGCGTCGAGGCCGAAGCCGCCGCGCTCCGGTGGCCAGAGCAGGCGCGGGTCGTTCAGGTCGCTTTCCGGGATGAGCACCAGCGGGCGGCCCAATTCGGCGGCCAGCCGCCGCACCGCACCGCCGAGTTCCTCGAGGAACGGCACCGCGCGCGTGTCGAGGAAGGCGTGGACGGCGTCGAGCCGCAGGCCGTCGAAGTGGTAATCGCGCAGCCACTGCCGCGCGTTGTCGCCGAAGAAGGCGCGCACCTCGTCGCTGTCCGCGCCGTCGAAGTTCACGGCCGGGCCCCAGGGGGTGTGGTAACGCGGGGTGAAATACGGCGCGAAGCGGCCGAGGTAATTGCCCGCGGGGCCGAGGTGGTTGTACACCACGTCCAGCAGCACCGCGAGCCCGCGGGCGTGGCAGGCGTTCACCAGGCGCTTGAGACCGTCCGGCCCGCCGTAGGCGTGGTGCGGCGCAAAGAGGTCCACGCCGTCGTAACCCCAGCCGTGGTCACCGTTGAACTCGTTCACCGGCATCAACTCGACGTGTGTAATTCCCAGCTCGACGAGGTGGTCGAGCCGGGCGATGGCCGCGTCGAACGTGCCTTCCGGGGTGAACGTGCCGATGTGCAGTTCGTAAACGACCGCTTCCGCCAGCGGGCGCGCGCGGAAGCCGGCATCGCTCCACGCAAAGGCGTCGTGGTCCAGCAGCCGCGACAGCCCGTGCACACCGCGCGGCTGCCAGGGCGAACGCGGGTCGGGGAATGGGCCTTCGTCGTCGAGCACGAAGCCATAGTCGCTCCCGGGGCCGGCGGGGGCGACGGTCGCCTCCCACCAGCCGTCCGCGCGGCGAGTCATCAGATGGCGTTGGCCGTTCACCACGACGGCGACTTTCCCGGGAATCGGCGCCCAGACGCGAAAGGTGTGCATGGTCAGTCGTGGGTGCGGGACAGCAGGGCCACCGGGAAGCGGCGGAGCAGGTCGCGCAGGGGCACGCGGCCGCCGCGCACCACGTCGCCGGTCAGCTCGTTGAGCCAGAGCCCGTGCGGCAGTGCCAGGGTGGTGTCGGCCCAGGCACCGCCAAGCCGCCAGACCAGGCGGGGGGCCACGGTGGTGACCTCGCCGCCGCGGCAGAACGCCACCACGTGCCCGGCCCGCGCCCCGGTAGCCTCGATCGGCTCGTAGCCGCCGGCGTCAAACAGCTCCGGCCGTTGCGCGCGCAAGGCCAGCGTGCGCTGGATCAGCCACAGCTTGGACACGCCTTCGCTGCGGCGCGCCCAGGCTGCTTCGGCGGAAAGCCCGCGCGTTTGCTCCAAGAGGCGCCGGCGCAGCGCGAAGTCCACCGGGCGGCGGTTATCCGGGTCCACCAGGCTGAAGTCCCACAACTCGGTGCCCTGGTAGAGGTCCGGCACGCCCGGCGCGGTGAGTTTGATCAGCGTCTGCGCCAGCGAGTTGACGTGGCCGGGCTCGACCAGCGGGGCGACGAAGCGCTCGAGATCGGTGACGAACTCCGCGTCAGTCACCGCGCCGACAGCGAAGTCCTTCACCGCCTGTTCGTACACCAGGTTGGGCCGGGTCCAGGCGGTGTGCTGTTTGGCCTCGCGCACGGCCTTCACGAGGTAGTCCAGCGCGCGCTCCGGCGACAGCGGCCAGACGCCCACGAGCATCTGGTAGATGCAGTACTCGACGTTGCGATCCGGGAAGCCGTCCCGCCGGTGCCGTCCGTTCATGGCCGACCAGCGGCGCACGGTGTCGGCCCAGACACCCGGCATCTCGGAGAGCAGATAAAGCCGGGCGCGCACGTCCTCGCCGCGTTTGGTGTCGTGGGTGGAGGTGGCGAGCATCGCCGCCGGCCGTTCGGTCTGCGCCCGGCGGCAGGCCCGGTGGAAGTCGGCCACCGACAGCCCGAACCGCGACGGGTCGCTGCCGACCTCGTTGAGCGCCACAAAACGGCCGTAGCAGTAAAACGCCGTGTCCTCGACCCCCTTGGCCATGGCCGGACCGGTGAGTTGTTGGAAGCGCGCGACGAAGTCGTCCGCCACCGCGCCCCTGAGTTCCAGGCGCAACAGCGCCCCGAGGAAATCAAACGCCGCCGGGTCGAGATCGGGCCGCTGTTCACGCGCCGTGGCGAGAGCGGCCTGAATGTGGTCCAGGTCGGTGTTGCTGATCTGGCGCGGCTGGGTCCGGGCGTAGGTGCGATAAACCGGGAAGCAGGCCACGGCCTCAATAAGCGCGGCGCGCAGCGTGTCCGGATCGAAGTCGCGTCCGTGCCGCGCGGCGGCGGACTGCAACAACCGCCTGAGCCGGTCCACCTCCGCCACCAGGTATTCGCGCAGGATCAGCCGCTTTTTCTCGCGCGCCAGCGCCGGATAGTCGGTGGGTTCGCCGGTGAAGGCCGCATAGAATTCCGTGAGCGGTTGTTCGCCGGCCGGGTCCACGAAGAGCCCGCCCAGACGGTTGAGGAAATCGTAGCCGGTGGTGCCGGCGACCGGCCAGCCGCGGGGTAACGTTTCGGCCGGTTCCAGGATTTTCTCGACCACGATCCACGCGCCGGGCGCGGCGCGGCTCAGGCGTTGGAGGTACCGCGCCGGATCGCGCAGGCCGTCAATGTGGTCCACGCGAAAGCCGTCCAGCCAGCCGCGCTGATGCCAGCCCAGGACGCAATTGTGCGTGTCGCTGAAGACCTGCGGGTCCTCGACGCGCACACCCGCGAGGTCGGTGATGGTGAAAAAGCGGCGGTAGTTGAGGCGGGTGTCGCCGTCCCGCCACCCCGCCAGGCGGTAATGCTGCCGCGCGAGGAAACGGTCCAGCGCCGCGGTGTCGGCGTTGAACTCCGCCACCGCGTCGGTGAGGAAACGGCCCGGCACCAGCAAGGACTCGGGCGCGACCGGGAAGCGATGCTCGAAGTACCGCACGGTGACGTCGCTGCCGTCGCACACCACCCGGAGTTCGCCGCGCGCCAGCACGCGTTCGTATTCGTCGCCAAGGACGGGCAGGAGCACCTTGTCGCGGAGCCGCGGATCGGGTGGGTCCCAGTCAATGTCGAAGCAACCGGCGAAACGGCTGGCCGGGCCGTGCTGGAGCACATCCCACCACCAGGGATTCTCCGGGCCGATGCCCATGTGGTTGGGCACGATGTCGAGGACCAATCCCATGCCGCGTTCGCGCAGCGCGGCGACCAGCGCCTCGAGATCGGCCTCGGTGCCCAGTTCCGGGTTCAGCCGCGAGTAATCGCACACGTCGTAGCCATGCGTGCTGCCGGCCCGGGCCTTGAGCAGCGGCGAAGCATAGACGTGGCTGACGCCGAGCGCGTGCAAATACGGCACCAGCACCAGCGCGTCCCGCAGCGTGAAGCCCCGATGAAACTGCAGGCGGTACGTGGCCCGTGGCGCGGGCCGGGCGGTGGCGGGCCGGGCGGTCATGCGGCGAGCCCGTTCACGTTGAAGCCGAGGCATTCGCCAAGCAGGACGAAGTGCGTCAACCATTCGCGCGCGACCGGGTCTCCCGCCCGTGCCTGGTCCCGTCGGCCGGGAGCCACGTCCCGGAGCAACTGGAAGTAAAGATTCTGTGTCTTCCAGAGGTTCACCTCGACGTTAAGCGCGCGCACGACTGCCGCCACACCCGCGGTCCGCGCCAGTTCCGCGCCGTCCTCGGGCGCGGCGGTGAGGCGCTCGAGGCGCCGGTCCAGATGCGTCTTGATGGCGTAGGCCAACACGTCGCGCTGGAGCTCCACGCCGCCCTCCGTGACTTCCCGGACCAGGACGTCGAGGCGCGTGAGGTCGGGGTTGTCCGCCTCGAACTGCCGGCGGAGTTCCGCGTTGGCGATGAACTCCGCCGCGGTCTTGAGCCCGGCGGGCAGCGGGGCGTTGAGGTCCTTCAGAAAGCGCATCAAGGGCAGGTACTGGTCGGTGATCGTCCGGTAGCGGGCCTCGAGATCGTCGCGGGTGGCGACCAGAATCTGGTTGAGCACCCGGCGCTGCTCGTCGCGGAAGAGGTTTTTGAGCGAGTAGTTCGACTCCCCGAAATGCCGGTCCAAGAGCCGGATGATCTGGGGAAAGTCCGCCCGGCCAAAGGCCTCGCGAAACTCGGCGAGCATCTGCTGGAAGGCTTCCTCGCCGCGGAAGAGCTGCACGCCGGCGTTGACGTTGTGGTCGCCGAAGTGCAGGGCGGCGTAGCTGAGCACATCCGCGGCGCGGGTGGCCTCGAACGTGACCTTCGAGCGACCCACGATGAGGCGCGCCTTGCCGGCCTCGAGGAGTTCCCGGTGCTCCAACTCAAAGATGAAGCGGTAGATGCGTGCCCGGTCGGGGTAGTTCTCGAAGAGCGAGCTGACAGCGAAGTGCGCGCCGATCTTTTCCCGGTCCATCATGGCGGGCTTGACGAACTTCAGGTAGATGTGCCGGCCGTCGCGGTGCTCGGGGAGGTTGCTGCGCGCCTTTTCGAGGCGGTCGAGGAAGGCGGGTTCGAGGTCCAGGTCCAGCGCATTGCGGGCCAGTTGCACCACCCGGCCGGCATACTGCAGCACCTGCACGGTCTCCAGGCCGGAGAGTTCATCGAAAAACCAGCCGCAACTGGTGTACATGAGCATCGCGTGGCGCTGCATTTCCAGCAGGCGCAGGCAGGTGACCTGCTCCTCCGCGGTCAACGGCCGCCGGGCCTGGTACTCGAAGAACCGGGCCACGCTCGTGTCGGAGCGATCGAGGATCACGTCAATGTACGCGTCGCGCGCGGCCCAGGGATCGGGGAGGAACGGCGCGAGTCCGGCTTCGTAGCGGGGCGCCACCTGGTCGCGCAGCCAGTCCAGCGCGTCGCGCAGCGGCTGGCGCCAGCGTTGGTGCCAGCCGGGCCGGCTGCCGCTGTTGCAGCCGCAGTCGCTGTGCCAGCGGCGGACGCCGTGCGGGCAGCTCCAGGCGCTCCGTTCGTGGATCTGCGCCTCCATCGTGGGCGGGTGTGTGGCCAGGTACTCGCCGTAATTGGTCAGCCGGGCCAGTTGTTGGGTTTCGATGTGATGGAGCGCGTAGGCCAGCGCCATCTCCCCGTACCGGTGATGATGCCCGTACGATTCGCCGTCCGTGGCGATGTGCATGAGCTGGTCCCGCTGGCGGGCGTCGTCGTAGCCGTCCATCAGCCGGGCGGCAAAGGCCTCGCCGCTGTTGAGCAGCCGCTCGAAGGCGACCGCCTTGGACACCGGCGCGTCGTAAAAGAACACGGCGAGGGCGCGCCGGGATGGCAGCTTCACCAGGTATGGGCGGGAGGGGTCCACACGCCCGCCGTTCACGTCGCTCCAGGGCCCGCCTTTGAGCGAGCGCACGCGGCTGGCCTGGAAGGGCGAGAGCACGGTGAATTTGATCCCGTGCTCGGCGAGCACTTCGAGCGTTGGCGTGTCCGCCGCGGTCTCCGGCAGCCAGAGCCCTTCCGGCCGGCGGCCGAAGCGGTGCTCGAAGTCGCGGATGCCCCAGAAGACCTGGGTGTGTTTATCGCGCGGGTTGGCCAGGGGCAGGATCATGTGGTTGTACGCCTGCGCCAGGGCGGAGCCGTGCCCGGCGTGACGCGCGCAACTCTGCCGGTCGGCCTCGACCAGCGCGGCGAGCACCTCCGGCATCTTTTCGGCCATCCACGCCAGCAGCGTGGGACCGAAGTTGAAGCTGATCCGCGCGTAGTTGTTCACGATGTCCACGATCCGCCCGTCCCCGCAGAGAATCCGGGCCATGGCGTTGGGCGCGTAGCACTCGGCCGCAACGCGCTCGTTCCAGTCGTGGTACGGGAACGCGGAATCCTGGCACTCGATGGCTTCCAGCCACGGGTTTTCCCGAGGCGGCTGATAGAAATGGCCGTGGATGCACAGGTAACGAGTCATTGGCTCTGCCGGCTTATGCTGATTTGCCTTCGACGCCGCGCCAACTTCTCCTCACCCGGCCGGCGGTCACCCGCAGCCCCACCGGGGAAAGAACCGGGGTGATGAGGGGGCGATTCACCGCCCCGCGAACGCGCGTCGGTATTACTGCGAAAAAGTTTGATTTACTTCAGGCCGTCGAGCAACTGCGCAATCCCGCGCAGCGGCAGCCACGGATCCGGCGCCGGACGGCGGAGTTCGTCGCCCAGTTCTTCGAGGTATTTTTCGAGGAGGTAGGCGGCCAGCAGCACAAGCCGTTCCTCCGGTTGCCGCGGGACCACAACGCTGCTGCCCATCGTATCCAGATAAGCGCGCAAAAAGCCCACGCTGACCGTCTGCTGCCATTGCGCGGCCCACGGCTCGAACCGGGGCAGGGACTCGGCCTCCAGGCTGCCGCGATGCACCTGCTGCTCCAAGCCCGCCCGGGCCGCGTGACGGAAGGCGCTCAACAGGCATGCCACGTCCCGCATCGCCGCGCGTTTGATGCGCCGCGCACTGGCCGGGAGTTGGGGCCGACCTTCAAAATCCAGGATAACAAAATCGCGCCCGGTGTGGACCCAGCGGCCCAGGTGCAGGTCGCCGTGACAGCGAATCCGGCAGGCGGCGGGCCGCCGCTCGTACAGCGCGCGGAATCGGGCGATGATCTCCAGCTCCCGCTCAAGCACCGGCTGGGCCAGCGCCGCCGCGGCCGCCGGCAGTTGCCGGAGCTGCCGCCGCAGCAGCCGCAGGTGGTGGATGGCGAGATTGCGCATGGACTGGAACACGCCCCGCACGTAATGCGGTGTGAACGGCTCAGGTGCGAACGCCGGATCGTCGGGATCAGACGCCAGCGCCAGGTGCAGCGCGGCCGTGTGTCGCCCGAGGCGGTCGGCGGCTTCGAGGTACGTGCCCACCAGGGTCTTCATTTCCACCGGTTCCTCCAGTTCGAGCCATTGGCGGAAGGGCCGGAGGTCCGGCTGCAAATCCCTTTGTTGGGTGGTCAGGGACACGATTCGGTCGTAATACCGGCCCAGGGCATCAAGGGTGTACTGCCAGCCATCCGGGGCGCCCGGCGTGTGCCCGCGCAGCACCGCCAGGGTCTGGACTTGGCCGTCGGCATGGCGGAACTCGACATGGCCGGCCAACGGCTCGGCGGCCCGAAAACCGTGCGCGGCGACGAAGCGCGCCATTTCCACGTCGGGGTTTAAGCCGGCATGCAGGCGCCGGAAGATCTTGAGCGCCGCCTTGTCGCCCAGGGTGACCACGGAGACGCCGAGATCCGCGCGGCAGCCGGTGGGCAGCAACACCCGGCCAGCGGCCAGCAAATCTCGCAGGGCCGGGGCGCGTGCGCCAGCCAGTTCGCCGGCCGGGGACTTGAGCCGACGGCGGCGCGCGATCAACTCGAACAAGGCACCGGCGAAGATTTCGCTTCCGGTGGCGTCATACAACCAGCCGGGTTCCGGGGTGAGGAGTTCGCAGATGACTGCTTCCGGCCGGCCGGTGGGCGGCTGGTCCGCGCGCGCGCCCGGCGCAAAGGCCAGCGGCAGCGCGTACACTTCGCCTTCGCCTTCGCCGTACTCCACCTGGGCGAGCGCGAGACAGGCCCGGTCTTTACCCCGCGAAACCGGCATCGCGTCGAGCAGTGTGACCTGTTTGATCTGCCGGTGCGGCCCGCCGAACCACCGTTGCTGACGCAGCCAGGCCGGCAGCACGGCCTCCAATTGCACGCGCGCCGGGCCGGCAAGGACAGCGGTCCAGTCACCCGTGACCGCGATGGCTGGTGTTTGGGCGGGGGCGGGCTCGGCCGCCATCGGGGCCTGGAGGGAAAACCAGAAAAAGGCGTGCGGGCTGAGGGTGAGGAAGTACGGCGCCTCCGTCACGGCGGGGAAGCCCGTCCGGCCAAACAACTCCATCGGCACCCGGCCTTTGAAGGCGGACAAGTCCAGTTCCACCGGCTGAACGAAGCGTGAGAGGTTGGCCACGACGAGCAGGGTTTCGGACTCGTGGCGGAGCAGGTAGGCGAGGATGCGGCGGTTGTCCGGTTGAAGGAATTCGCAGCGACCTTCGCCCAGGGCACGCCAGCGCTTGCGCAGCGCCAGCAGCCGGCGGGTCCACCACAACAGCGAGTGCGGATTCTGCAACTGCGCCTCCACGTTGACCGCCTCGTAGTGGTACTCCGGATCGTAGATGATCGGGAGGTACAGCGCCTGTGGGTTGGCCCGCGAGAAGCCGGCGTTTTTGTCCGAACTCCATTGCATCGGGGTGCGCACGCCGTTGCGGTCGCCCAGGAAGATGTTGTCGCCCATGCCGATTTCGTCGCCGTAGTACAGCACCGGCGTGCCGGGCAGGGAGAACAGCAGGGCGTTGAGCAGCTCGATGCGCTTGCGGTCGTTGCCCAGTAGCGGGGCCAGCCGCCGGCGGATGCCCAGGTTGAGCCGCGCCTGATGCACGTGGGCGTACATCCGGTACATGTAGTCGCGCTCCTCGTCGGTGACCATCTCGAGGGTCAGCTCGTCGTGGTTGCGCAGGAACAGCGCCCACTGGGCCGTCTCGGGGATGGCGGGCGTCTGCTCGAGGATGTCCACGATGGGCGTGCGGTCCTCCATGCGCACGGCCATGAACAGCCGCGGCATGAGCGGGAAGTGGAAGGCCATGTGGCATTCGTCGCCGCGGCCCTGGCCGAAATATTTCACGGCGTCCTCCGGCCACTGATTGGCCTCCGCCAGCAGCATGCGGTCGCCGTACTTCTCGTCCACGTGCGCGCGCAGCCGTTTGAGTGCCTCGTGGGTTTCCGGCAGATTCTCGCAACTGGTGCCCTCGCGCTCGTACAGGTAGGGCACCGCGTCCAGCCGCAGGCCGTCCACGCCCAGGTCGAGCCAGAAATCGAGCGCCTTCAGGATCTCGGCGAAGACCTCCGGGTTGTCGTAGTTGAGGTCCGGCTGGTGGGAGAAGAACCGGTGCCAGAAATACGCGCCCGCCACATGGTCCCAAGACCAGTTCGAAATCTCGACGTCCTTGAAGATGATCCGCGCGTCGCGGTAGCGGTCCGGGGTGTCGCTCCAGACGTAGAAATTGCGCCAGCGGCTGCCCGGCGGGGCGCGGCGGGCCCGCTGGAACCACGGATGCTGGTCGGAGGTGTGGTTCACCACCAGCTCGGTAATCACCCGCAGCCCGCGCCGATGTGCCTCGGCGAGGAAGGCCTTGAAGTCCGCCAGCGTGCCGTAAACGGGATGGACGTCGTAATAATCCGCGATGTCGTAACCGTCGTCCCGGAGCGGTGAGGGGTAGAACGGCAACAGCCACAGCGCCGTTACGCCGAGGTCCTTTAGGTAATCCAGCCGACTGGTCAGGCCGCGGAAGTCGCCGATACCGTTGCCGTCGCTGTCCTGAAACGCGCGGACATGCACTTCGTAGATGACGCCGCTCTTGTACCAGTACGGCTCCGGCGCGAGGCCATCCCGTTGAGAGTTCTTCTCTGGCATAAAAAGTCACGAGCCCGCGCCGCCCGGTGCGGACCGTGCCGGGAGGTTGACGGGCCGCATCGAAACGTCAACCGGCCGGAGTGGCTGTGGCCGGCGTCGGCTCCAGTTCCACACGGGTCCGCGGCAGGCTCTGCGGGTACTGCCGTTGCAGGAAATCAATCAGGCGCTCGCGCAGTTCACAACGCAGGTCCCATGCGGTCGGAGCGTCCGGCGCGCTCACCAGCACGCGCACTTCCATCGTGGTTGGTTTGGCGTCGGTCACCTGGATCACCTTCACCTTGCCGTCCCAGAGTTTCGAGCCGGCCAGCAGGCGGTCCAGCTCGGCGCGCAATGCCTGGAGCGGCACGGTGTAATCCACGTGCAGAAACACGCTGCCCAGCAGGTCGGCGGAGACGCGGGTCCAGTTCTGGAAGGGCTTTTCGATGAAGTAATTGATCGGCACGACGAGCCGGCGCAAATCCCAGATGCGTACCACCACGTAGGTGAGTGTGATCTCCTCGATCCGGCCCCACTCGCCTTCCACGATCACCACGTCATCAAGGCGGATGGGCTGGGTGATGGCAATCTGAAACCCCGCCACCACCGTGGCGATGCTCCGCTGTGCGGCGAAGCCGACGATGATGCCCAGCACGCCCGCCGAGGCGAGGATGCTCGCCCCCACCTGCCGCACCGTGTCGAACACCATCAACATGCAGGCGCCGGTGAAGACCACGATGAGCACCACCGCCAGCTTCTTAAGGACCTGCACCTGCGTGTAGATTTTGCGCGCCTCGAGGTTGTCGCGCACATCCAGGCGGTACTGTCCCAGCAGCGCCTGCTCCACGGCCTGGACCAACTGGTAGGTGATGAAGCCGACCGCGAAGATCAGCAGCAGACTCGACGCCTTTTGAAACAACTGCTGGGCTTCCGCCGGGAAGCGCAGCGTGGGAATCACCAGGATGACCCCCACCAGCGGCACCAGCAGCCGCAGGGCCCGGACCACCAGCGCCGCCAGGACGTCATCCCATTTGCTCTCAGTGCGGTTGGTCCAGCGGGCCAGTTGCCGCTCGACCACCCCGATCAGCCGGAAAACGGCCCACAGCAGCGCGCCAAGCTGGCCCACATCCCGCGCCCAAGCCAGCACGGCCAGAAACAGCGAAGGACTTTCGACATCCTGCCAATGGGCGAAGAGCAAAGCGAGGGCGGCGTAACCGCCCCATAGCCAAACCAGCAGTGTCACGGGCGGCAGCAGCGCCTCCAGACTGGACTTGAACCACCCTGCCCGCCCGGCGGCCGCGGGTCCTTCCCTTTGGGATGCACCCGCGCCGGAGCTCTCGTCGTGACGAAGCCGTCGTTTCAACAGCCCGCGCAGAAGCTGCGCCGCCACGGCCACGAGACCCAGCACCGTGGCGGCCAGGACCAATTGCAGCCAGGTGATGCCCAGGACCAGCTCCGCGCCCAGCCAACTGCCGGCAAGGGGCTCCAGCCAGCCCTGTAGATCCGCGAGCCGGCGGTGCCACGGCGAAGCCAGCGCGGGCGGTGCGGCCGCATCCGCCGTCGCCGCGAGCAACGCGGGCGGCCACCCTGCCAAGACACCGATCAGGAAAGTGTTCTTCATGGGCTGCATTGCATCCTTCGCGCCGGCCAAAACTGGCCGGCGTATCCCATCTTGGTTGGGGGACACGTTTTGCGGACAGCTTGGAAAACCACCGGCTCGAATTGGTGCCCAATCTAGCGCAGGGCGCCGGGCCATTCCAGCACTTGACCATTCTCCAACAGTCGTGCGCGGAGCCGCGGGTAGGGCACGTCCTGCACGGCCAGTTGGCCGTCAATCGCCAGCGCGGCGGCCGTGGCGGCCGATTGGCCAAGGATCATGAACACCGGCTCCATGCGGATCGAGCCGAACGCGATGTGCGAACTGGAGACGCACACCGGCACCAGCAGGTTGTCGGCCTGGCCGCGCCGGGGCACCAGCGCGCCGTACGCGATGGTGTACGGCGCCTGCAGCGGGACGCCGATGTCCCCTTCGTTTTGCACGTGGCCTTCGGGCGTGATGTAGCGTTGCACGTTGTGCGAATCAATCGTGTACGACCCCATGCCCACGGAGTCCGGCGTGGGGTACCGGCCGGTGAGGTGGTTCTCGGTCATGACGAACCGGCCGATCATCCGCCGCGCCTCGCGCACGTAAATCTGGTGCGGCCAGCCGCCGTGGTCGGTGAATTCATCCTTCGCGAGCCCCCAGCGGCGCATCTCGGCCTGTACATCCGGCGGCACGCGCGGATCGTTCGCAATGAAGTAAAGCAGGCCCTGCTGGTAAGTCGTGTGCTCGCGGAGGATTTCGCGGCGGCGCTCGTAGCACGCCTCGGGGTAATCGTGGTTCATCCCGATGTTGTCGAAGCTGAACGGCCCGTGGTTGTTCACGTCGGTCTTCCGGTTGGGAATCGGATCGAACTTGTGGAACGTCTCGCGCCAGCCGGTGGCAAAGACGCGCAGGAGCAATTCGTACTGGCGCGGGTCGTAGCCGTCCGGCCTCGGAAACGGAAGGCGGTTCTCGGGGTGATCCGTCAGGCAAAGCCGGTAACAGTACGCCTGCACCTTGCGGTCGCCCCGGCCGTATTCGCCCGGTGGCGCGGCGCTGACGCGCGGGAGTACACCGCTGGCCGGATCGCCCGGCACAACGTACGGGCTGACCGGTTCCTTGAGCACGCCGAAATGATGCCGGTGATGCAGCACGCCGGTCTGCACGCCGTTCCAGGTTTCGCCGTACACCGCGTTGGCCTCGCGCCCGACGTGGTAGTCCACGCCCGCGGCGGCCAGCAGGTCGCCCTCGTACGTGGCGTCCATGAACATCCGGCCGGCGAAGGTTTTGCCGCTGAGCATCGTGATCGAAACGATCCGGGCGCCGTTCTTTTTGACGCCGCGGGCCCGGTCCAGCCACTCGTCGCGGTGGACGGGGATGGCGTGCTCGCGCACCAGGTCCTCGAAAATCCGCTCCGCGACGTGCGGCTCGAAGATCCACATCGTGCGCTGCGCGCCGTCAATGGCCGGCGTGCCCTGACCCCGATTGCCGTACTCCTCGCGCTTCTGCCACGTCCAGGCATCGGGCCTTTGGTAGTGCTGCCAGACCCGATGGTAAAACTCGCGCGCCAGGCCGCCGATTACCGCCTTGTTGCCCGTGTCCGTGAAGCCCAACCCGCCGCTGGACAGCCCGCCGAGGTGTTGGTCCGGGCAGACGATGACGGCGGATTTACCCATCCGCCTGGCTTGGACGGCGGCCATGACGCCGGCGGATGTACCACCATAGACAACCACGTCGCGGGATGGTGCCGGGTCCGAAGCGAGCAGCGTGGTCGTAAACAATCCAGCCCGGCAGGCATGTAGCAAAGCGCGGTGAAACATCCCGACAGACTAGTGGGCACAAACGGGGGCGGCCAGCGCGGTTTCGCGGGCCGCCCTTGCCGGGACGCAGCTCAGTTTTCTGCCGCCGGGCCTTCGGCCTGGCGCGGACCGGGGGCAAGGTTCAGCGGGTGAGCTTGTACCGGGCAGCAGGATGTCGCCCTCTACGGCAGCCAAGATGGCTGCCGCTACCCCGACAAAGCCCGAACCGCGAACCAGGCGCAAGAAACCGAGCTGCGTGCCCGTTCGGTGGCCGGGGTCGCCAGACCACGGCTGCCGGGAATGACCTGGCATTGCGGCGCCGCCGCCAAGGCACCCTACCCTGTCCACCCCGGTGGGGCCGGGTTGCGCGACGGCCCGGCGAGATCGCGTGCGCCACCGCAGGTGGGGCGAGGCTCCGTCCAATCTACTTACTTTACGCCGGGCCGGGAAACGGGCTCGTGGACTTCGCCCCGCCCAATTCGACGGGTTCCCCGGGTGCCGGCTCGATTTGGGGTAGCCGGCCCGCCTCAGCCCAGCGTCACCGCCGTGCCGCTCACGGTGACCATGAGCATGCTGCCCTGGCCGCCGACGGTCTCGTAGTCAATGTCCACACCCACCACGGCGTTGGCGCCGGCCTGGGCGGCGGCCTGTCGCATTTCGGCGAAAGCGGTTTCGCGCGCGTCCTGCAACACTTTTTCGTACGCGCCGGAACGGCCACCCACGATGTCGCGGATGCCCGCGAAAAAGTCGCGAAAGATGTTGGCGCCCAGAATCGCCTCGCCGGTCACGACGCCGTGGTACTGCCGGATGGTCCGGCCTTCAACTGTCGGAGTGGTGGTCACAATCATGGCCACATGATGCCCGCCACCGCCGGGGAGGCGAGTGCAAGTTCGGAGTGACTTTGGAACCCCTGCGGCGGTTGACTCCAGCCGCTGACCTTTGCGTTCGCGCGGGCTCGGCTCAGTCGCGCTCAACGCCGCTGGTCCAGAATTGTTGGAGCTTGTCGGCCGCGGGCACGTGGAAGGGCCGCACGAGGCGGAAGCCCACCCACGGCGCGTCCGAATGCCACCAGATGCTCTTGGGGAGCTGCGGATCGCGCATTTTCCAGGTGCGATCCGAGCCGCGGCGGGCGGCGCTGCGCAGCCGGTCCGGCGGATCGTCATACGAGCCGCCGCGCACCACGTGCGGGTAGGGCACGGTGGCCTTGTACCACGGGTCCACGAGGCCGGTCTTCTCAAACACCTTCGCGTAGTCGGGCACGTATTCGTCCAGGCACCATTCCCACACGTTGCCGTGCATGTCGTGGAGGCCCCACGGATTGGGTTTCTTGCGCCCGACCTTCTGGTACTTGAAGTCGCCGTTTTCCTCGAACCACGCGTACTCGCCGAGCCGGGCAGGATCGTCGCCGAACGAGTACGCGGTGTTGGTGCCGGCGCGGCAGGCGTATTCCCACTCCGCCTCGGTGGGCAGGCGGTAGAAATGCCCCGTCTTCGCGCTGAGCCAGTGGCAGTACTTGTTCGCCGAGTGCTGGGTCATGCAAATGGCCGGGTAGCCGTCGCGACCCATGCCGAAGCTCATCTCCGTGTACGGCTTGGACGGCCGGGTGACCGCGTCCGAGACCTTGTTCACGTAATCCTGGGTGGGAAACTCGGCGCGGAGCTTCTTTTCGTCGTCCGGGTACATGAACAGTTCGTACTCGTTCCAGGTGACCTCGAACTTGCCGATCCAGAACGGTGAAATCTTGATCTTGTGCCGGGGGCCCTCGTCCGGCTTGCGACCGGGCTCGTTGTCCGGGCTGCCGATCTCGAACTCGCCACCCGGCACCGGGATCATCACGTACGTGACCTGCGTACCGGGGATGGTGTTCGTGTACGGCTTCATGTCCGTGGGCGACTTGAGGGACTCCTGCTCCATCGTGGCGAGGATGCGCTTCCAGATCTCGGGCACGGTCGCGTCGTCGTTGTCCGCCATGGACCCGATCTTGCCGTAAGGCCCGGTGTTGTATGTGCCGTCCGCCCAGGTGTAGGTCTGCTGGTGCGTGGTGAACTTGGAGTAATCCGGCGCCTCGAGGATCAAGAACGCCTGCTCGAGCGGCACGGCGCCGAAGAACAGGTCGCCCGCCTTCGGCGCGAGCGTCTGAGCCGGAACCGGCGCCTGCGCCCCGTCAAACGTGAACACCTCCGCGCTGTCGCCCTTGCCGAAGATCACCAGCAACCGGTCGGCCCGGCCGCCCGCCACCGGCACGGCCAGTTTGATCGGCTTGCCGAGGTCGAATTCCTTCGGCGCGTCCAGCGTGGCGGAATCGGCCGACGCGCTTTGGACCGCCGCCACGCGGAGCGTTGTCCCGCCCGGCTGGTAAAACAGCACCTCCGCTTCCGGTCGTCCGCGAAAATGGCCCACGGTGTACGCCGCGTCCTTGGGCAGGCCGTCGAGTCGCGCGACTATCCGCGGCTCCGGGCCGGAGAAGTCCGCTGCCACCCAGGCACTGTCCGCTTCGTTCACCAGCACGCCCGCGGCCCACTCCGGGCCGCCGGTCTTGAGGACCACCCGGTTGAGCCGGACCGGTTGGCGATCCAGCGTGTTTTCGGTGATCACCTCCGCGCCGCCGGGCTGGCCGGTCGCGTTGCGGAACAACGTGGCCTTGAACGGATCGGGGTCGTTGTAAATGCTCACCACCAAGAGGTCGTGCAACGGTGTGTTGCCGTCACCGCCGATCTCCACCGCCAGCACCGCGTGCGGTCCGAGCGATTCGATGGGCAACGGCACCGGCTGGCTGGACTGCCCGGGATTGGGCGCCTCAACGGCCATCGCCTGGTTGGCGTCGGCGGCGGCCACGGCCAGGGCGTCCCGGCGCGCGTCGAAGAGGTGCCCCACCGTGACGCCGGTCAGGTCTTTGGTGCCGCTGAGCCGGTTGTTGATCCAGTTGAACGTGCCGTCGCCCAGCGCGTACCCGATCCGGTACTTGCCGCTGGCGCGGTCCACCACCAGCACATCCGTCCGGCCGTCGCCGTCGAAATCGCCGGTGCCGAAGTACTCGCGCTCGGTTTCATGGACAAAGCCGGCCAGCACGGAGCCGGCCACGGCGACCGACCAAATCGGGGCGAATCTCAGCCGGCACATCAGTTTCAAAAGCATCATAGAAGCATTTTGTTGCGCGGGACTGTTTCTGCCGCGGTGCGAATTGTCAATCCGACGGCCCGCCCGACAGACGGTATTCAGCCACGCACCGCGCTGGTGGGCGCCGTGTCACGGCCGGACCTGTGGGACGGGATTCCGGCGAGCCAACCGTCTCATTTTCATTTTGCGGCGGAGCCGGCGGACGAAGTGGCGGTGAGCTCCAGCCGGCCGTCGAGCCGGACCTCCGGTCCGGCGGCAAGCAGGCGTCACGGGGAGACGGGCCAGATCTTTTCCGGGCGGCAGGAGGCCGCCTTCTACGGCAGCCCGGATGGCTGGCGCTACGCTAGCCACGCGCCGAACTTCGCCGCCGGTGCCAGAATCTGAGACCACCCCGGCCCGGCCGGCGCCAACCTTGACGCACCCGCGAGCCAACCTTACAGTCCATTCGCGGTCGGTTTGGCGGCGTCCGAACCGGGTGCACCCATAGCTCAATTGGATAGAGCATCTGACTACGGATCAGAAGGTTTCAGGTTCAACTCCTGATGGGTGCGCCATACCACCAAGGACCGCCGAAAACTTCACCTATTGCCTCGCTGCCGGATCCCCTGCCAAACAATCTGGCCGGTCTGGCATAGTACCGAGTTGTTAAGGGCATCGTAACCAAACTTCTCCACACGCGGGCGCTCCCAGCACGCGCGATAGTTGCCCGGTCACGGCGCGAAACCGCAGCATCCGGCTCACAATCTCGCACTGCAGGGTCCACCCCCCGCAATCAACCTTTCTTGGTTTCCCAACCTTTCCGCTACTGGCTCCGGAAGCGTTGGCCGCGGGTTGACTTCCCGGCGGCCCGTTGTTTCCCAACGGGTTCCCACACGCCCCATCTGGTTCCCAAACCCGCGCACTGCGAAACGGTACGGCGGCCCCCCACAGCGCCCCGCCGGGAGGGTTTCACGCGCGGGGAGCCGGCGGGGACCGCCGGCGGGCCCCCGCCGGCCCGATTCCCAAAAAAAATGCCCGGCGGCTGTTAAGATTTTCCCGGAAATCCCGTAGTACTGGATGGACGGGACCACTGCACCGAGGCGTCGGAGGGGGGCCCGGGAGGGCGAGGGGGGCAGGATCGGCAGGGCTGCT
>Ga0209381_1001293_pt1 | contig 42185 bp, 40 predicted proteins | sample DewCreD2012metaG_FD_184111 | JGI IMG/M metagenome (GOLD analysis project Ga0209381, IMG submission 184111) | Hot spring sediment bacterial and archeal communities from British Columbia, Canada, to study Microbial Dark Matter (Phase II) - Dewar... ... | reverse complement strand
CTGATCTACGCGAGGCAGATTTCAGCAATGCGATTCTGGAGGACGCCTCCTTCGGCGGAGCCAACCTGCAGGGAGCCATACTCCGCAACGCCGACCTGCGCAACGCTAACCTGCGCAACGCCGACCTGCGCGGCGCAAATCTGGACGGTATCCGGCTCGATGGGGCAACCCTAAATGGCGCGCGCGGACCGTTCGCGGCCATCCAATTTGGCCGCCACCGGCTTATCGTGGCTGGTGGCAACGTCCACATCAACGGAGACCGGTACAGTTACACAGAGTGGCTCGCGCAGGGAGAGCGCATCATGCGCGAGATGCAGTACGCGGACTCCGAGGTAGATATGTACATGTCCGCATCCCGCTCAGCCATCGCGTGGCTGAGCTATACCACCCACCTAAGCGAGGATTGAGAGAGGATTGAGAGATGAAAACGAAAGTAAAAGACTACGAAACCCTCCTGCTCGCCGCTGGGCGGCAAGTAGAGAGGAACCTTAATCATGCAGTCGTATCCTATTGCGACATGAGCGGCGCAAAGCTGTGCTTGCACGCACTGAGCCTCAATGCGGACGGCGCATGGGCGTCCAACGCGGTCTTTGACCGCTCCTACCTGCGCGATGCCCTATTCACAAGCGCCCACATGCGTCGGGCGTCCTTCCGTCACTGCTACCTCATGGATGCGCAGTTTGACCACACAGACCTGCGCGAGGCAGATTTCAGCCATGCGATTCTGGAGGACGCCTCCATCCACGGAGCCAACCTCCAGGGAGCCATACTCCACAATGCCGACCTAAGTGGTGCCGACCTGCGCAACGCCGACCTGCGCGGCGCAAATCTGGACGGTATCCGGCTCGATGGGGCGCTCCTAGATGGAGCGCGCGGACCGTTCGCGGCCATCCAATTTAGCCGCCATCAGCTTATTGTGGCTGGTGGCAACGTCCACATCAACGGATACCGGTACAGTTACACAGAGTGGCTCGCGCAGGGAGAGCGCATCATGCGCGAGATGCAGTACTCCGAGCCCGAGGTGGACCTGTACATGTCCGCATCCCGCTCAGCCATCGCGTGGCTGACTGGCACTTGGGAGCCATCAGCCGACGACGGATTCCCAGTATAGACAGTATAGAATAGAGTAGGAGGGAGCCATGGCAACCCCGACAACAGTGAGCGAATTATGGCCGTCAAAATACCTCCGGGCGGATGACATCCCGTCCGGAAAGGCATACACTCTGACCATCGAGCGCATCTCCTGGGAGCAAATGCGCTCAAAATACACCAACCAGATGGAACTAAAATGCGTCGTCTATTTCGCGGGCGCAAAACGCGGACTCGTCATCAACAAGACCCAGGCCGTAGCCATAGCCGATATAGTCGGGAGCGCGAAATTTGCGGACTGGGTCGGCAAGCGCGTCTCCCTGCGCACTGGCCGCGCCACCAATGGCAAGCCAACCATAGTGGTTGGCGCGCCAGTTGACAAGTCTCCGGGGAGCATGTTATAATGGCGATAGCCCCGCATTGCGGCTCCCCCCTACAGGGCTGGAGCAACCCCGGCTCCAGCCCCATGGTGGGACGGATTGAAACACTCCCCACATCTATGATAGCAGCAGACTGCCCTGCATCCGCAGGGCAGTCTGCTAATTGTCGCAACGTATTGCCGTCTTGACAACTCACCACGCATGTGCTATCATATCCTACGGAGGTGACCATGATTAGATTCCAGCTACGGGAGATCATGTCGCAACTAGGATGGACCCAGGATGAGCTGGCGCGCCGCGCCGGCCTATCCCGACAGACCATCTCCCACCTGATCCACTCCCCCCAGGCGATACGCCTGGAGACCCTGGAGCGGATTATAGTCGCAACAGGGCTGCCCATAGAGAGCATAATAATTGTCTGCGCCGACGAGGACTGATAGTGCTGGGGGCTGATATGTCTCGTAACTACCAGGATACATCGTCCATGTTTCGCCAGACGGGAGCGCCTCCGCCATCACTGCCGGCCATCACCGTTGAGCGGAGGCCACCCAGCCAGTCTCAGATCAGCACCGTCGTAGTTGCTGCCTGGGTGATTGGAGCAATGACTATGCTGGTGATGCTCATCATAGCCGCCGTAGTCATCGCGGCAACACGAGATACAGCCCCCTATGTGTGGTATCTGATACCACTGTCCATCATAGCAGGCATCATCGTCGCTGCTGTGCTGACCATCCAGTGGACACGCGAGGCCGCGACGCGCGCATGGCGGCTGGAGGACGAGGAGCGATACTACCGATTCCAATTCGCCGAGCGCGCGTTAGAGCGAGAGATGCCCACTGCCACCACAGTCATAGACGCATCACCTATCCCAGCGCCACCCAGCGCCGCCCAGCGCCTGATGGTTGCTGGGTACAAGATCCTCACATACCATCTGACCACTGGCAGCCCAGCCACGCGGCCAGAATGCGAGCAGGCACTAGGGATATCTCAGGCCGACTGGAATCAGATCAATCGGATCATGATAGCCATCGGCCTCAAGGGCGAGCGCCGCTGGCTGATAGACCCAACGCAGACCCAGGATGCGCTACTGCGCTGGCTCAAGTGCGTTGATATCCGCGACGACGGCAGCGCGTGGGTGCGTGACTCACTGGACAGCCAGCAATGGCGTCGCATCTCCCTATAATCCCCCCCACCCCGAACAGGAGGCACATAATATGCACAAATCCACTACAGTTGCCAACCTTAACCGTAAAACCATAGTCATCATACTGCTGATCCTGGTACTGCTGGTATCGTCCTCCATGGCCTGCCTCATAGGTGGTGGCGGAGGTGGCGATAATGGCGCAGACTCCCCCACTACTGGATGGTCTGCTGAGCAGGCCATCAACGCCACCCAGACTGCCAGCGTGCAGATGTGGCACGCCCAGCTAACCGCCCAGGCCGCGGAACGGAGGGTATTCCCGTGAGCCCGTACCCCACCAAACACCAGGAACTCATGTACAGGGTAGATTGCGGTCGCTGCCGCGGCACGTGCTGGTTGAATGGCATCCCAGACCACTGCCCCCGCTGCGGCGCATCCGCGGATTACATCGTAGTTACTCCCCCCAAAAAACCCCAGGGGCGTAAGGAGCGCGATGAACACCACCGGAAATGATACATCTGCGCTAACACGCGACAGCCTGCGCGCCATCACGGAAGCGCAGGCAGAGCTTGAAAAATCGCTTGGCAATGGCGCATACTATCAGCACCTGGCAGAGCAACTATCCGCAGTAGCCGGTAAGTCGCCCCCATGGACAGGGCGCTATGTGCAATCGGTCGCGTCTGGCACACTGAAACCCAGCGCCGCGTTTGCGCTGGCCGTGGACGCCTATGGCGCAACCCTGGACGACGTGCCCCAAATCGCCGCCTACACCGTTAGGGTTTTGGTCTTCGCGCCCCCCGGCCGCGTCCGAGACGGCTCAATCGTGCTAGGCGTATCCAGGCCGTGTATGTGGCCTGGATGCAAAACGATATTCGTCCCGCGCGTCCCCTGGCAAAAGTACTGCAACGCCGATCTACACCGCGCTGCCCGCGCCAACCGAAACCGCAATGGACATGAGAGCAATGAATATGCAGTATAAGGAATTGAAAAACCGGACAAGCGAGGAATGACGACCATGAGCGACGAGTGGTTAGATAAACTAGAATTTGACGTTGACAAGACGTTTACGAGGCAGGAACTGCGCGAACTGTTGTCGAATGGCAATGACCCGCGTCTAGCGCGCATCGACCGCGTCATCAACGACGCCTACGAGGAGGCGATACGATGGCACAATGCGCGCATCGCTGAGGGCACCGACCCACGCAGCGGCCTGCGCAGCCTGCCCTATATCCCCTGGGACGAACGCATAGACGGCACCGCGGCATCTATGGCCGCCTACGCGCCAGGCAGCTATGAGCGCAATGGGGATCCGCGCTACGCCTACGGTTACGCCGAGCGCCGGCGCGGTCTAACCTGTGCTGAGTGGCTCATCATCGCTACTGGCGTGCTAGCCTGTGCTGCCCTCCTGATCATGTTCTGGTGATGCGCCGCCCCTGGTGGACCGTACGACTAGAGGTCATACTCTGGTGCACCGCGCTGATACTGGGCGCGTGCTGGTGGATCATCGCCCGGTATCTGATCAGCCTGACGCCATTTGCGGCCAGCGCCGATTGTGTCTGGCCATGCACAGTAACCCTGTTCGCAGCACCGATAGTAGTGCTATGGACACAATCATGACAATTCAACTGATCCAGGGCTCTGCTCTCACGATACCGCTGGCCGATCAATCGGTTCACTGCATTGTAACCAGCCCTCCCTATTGGGGGTTGAGGGATTATGGCATCAGCAATGCACTGGGATCAGAGCCACTGCATGATTGCCTGGGCTGGGCGACCGGCGAGAATTGTGGCGAATGCTACATCTGTCACATGCGCCAGGTGGCGCGGGAGTGCTGGCGGGTACTGCGGGATGACGGCGTTATGTTCTGGAATATAGCGGACTCAATGTATAGTCAGACGAAAGGAAGCGGCGGGCCGTCCGAAAAAAAGGATAGCAACGCGGGAAGCCGATATGAACCGATTAGATTTGACGTCCCCGACCTCAAGCCCAAAGACAAATGCGGCATTCCAGAGCGCACGGCGCTTGCATTCCAGGCAGACGGCTGGTACTGGCGCAGCGGTATCACCTGGGTTAAGCCCAACCCGATGCCGGAGAGCGTGACTGATAGGCCGACGAAAAGCACCGAAATGATTCACCTGTTCGCCAAAAGCGAGCGGTACTACTGGGACGTGGAAGCAGTGAGAGAGCGCGCAAATTATGACGGGCGGAAAGATACCATGATGAAGGGCAGCCAAAAATACCATGCCCCCGTCCCCGTCATCCCAGGACAGATCGCGCATACATTGGCAACGCGCGGGTATGAGCGATGGCCAACAGTCATGGATGATGGCACGCCAGGTCGCAACCTCCGCGACGCCTGGACGATAGCCACCGCGCCGTACAGCGGCGCGCACTTTGCCACATTTCCGCCAGAGCTGCCGCGCCGCTGCATCAAAGCGGGCACGTCGGAACGTGGAGCCTGTCCGAAGTGTGGCAAGCCCTGGGTGCGGGTTGTGAACCGGTCCGAGAAAACTCCCGATCTGAGATGGGCTCCTACTGGAGGATTGCACCGAGCCAACGCACCAGGAGCCGAAACATCTCCATCATCAATCTTTCGTACCGGGCAGCAGTCCATCCCCAAAACTATCGGCTGGCAACCCTCATGCAATTGTGATGCTGGTGAGCCTGTGCCGTGCATCGTGTTAGACCCGTTCAGTGGCGCGGCGACCACTGGCCTGGTTGCCCGCGAACTGGGGCGGCATTATGTTGGCCTGGAATTATCCTGGGCTTACTTGCAGCAATCCCGTGAGCGCCTGGGATTGATTGCGCTGGACAACTGGCACCAGGGAAGCGCACTACCTGATAGTGATGATGAGCTATCGACGTTGCCACTATTCAACCACAAGAGCGACTATGAACCGTAATGGTCAATTGCACATCCTCGATTTATTCTTCTGATATACGATCAGCAACACTGCAACGATTTCCGAAACAAGGATTAATCCACATGCCAATGAATCGCAAGAACTATCCCAAAGATTGGGAACAAATCAGCCTCAAAATCAGGAAAGAAGCCTGTTGGAAATGTGAATTCTGTGGCGCTGAACAAGGCAAGCCAAATCCAATCAAGCCAAATCCAATGACGGGCAGCAAAGTTATTCTCACAGTCGCGCACCTGGATCATAACCCCCAGAACAACGAGCGCGCCAACCTGCGCGCGCTATGCCAGCGATGTCACCTGATACACGATCAGCAACACCACCTGGAAAATAGACGACGCAGGAAACTAGCCGCCCAGGAGCAGCAGAGATGACGGACAGCCTCTGTTATTACTGCTTGCGCATGTTCGCCCCCACGCCCGCGTGGCTCATGATGTGTAACAATTGCCCCAACCAGGAGGGAGATAACGACGATGGAACAACGACGACGCACGATACTGACCGAAGTCCAGGGCTGGACACCACTGATAGATCATCTAGTCCAAAGATATGATGTGACCACTGCGGCTGTCTTTGGCCGCATGTGGCGCTACACACAACTCAACGGAGTCTGCTACGCCAGCCTCCCAACAATAGCGCGCGAACTCAACATCGCACGATCAACCGTCCGCCTAGCCGTCATACGGCTATGCCAGGATGGTTACCTGCGTGATCTAACGCCCGATGGTCAATCCGGCAGACCGCACATCTACGCGGTCACCGAAAAAGTCACCATCGAAAGCCGGTTATCTGCGGTTGTTTCAGATGATTCCCAACCCCTCCGAAATTCGGAGGGGTCGAAAAATGGCAACGGAAAACCCCTCCGAAATTCGGAGGCCCCCCTCCGAAATTCGGAGGCCCACCCCTCCGAATTTAATACTGCACCCCTCCGAAATTCGGAGGCAAAGATAATACAAGAAAAGACACAAACAGAAGATATAGGGTGGTTCAGCCGCGCAATGGACGAACTGCGCAGGCGCACAGCCCGCGGCGCGCATGACGCCTATATCAATAGCCTGCGCGTTGCCTCCCGAACAGATAGCGGTACGACGACGACAATCGTCCTGGTCGCTGGCACCCCCTACGCCGCGGAATGGTGCGCCAGCCGTATCATGTCCACGCTGTCAAAAATCCTAGCTGGCATCATAGATAATCCAGTAACCCTGGTCATCACGTCGGAGCCCGAAAAACAGGATGCCAGACCATGACCAGATGCCCTTCTGACGCCCTTCTGACGGCCTACAACAGGCCGTATATGCGCCGCAGGTAAAATCAGTCATGTTACCCGACAAAAGCCCCTCTGAAGCCGTTCTGACGGCGCTAGTAGGTGGTCACTGGTTGCCACCCGTGATGGAGATCCGCGCGCTCATGCCATCGCAAAACGGCACTACTCGTATCATCGCTATCTGGACAATCGGCACGCCAATATCAACAATCCGAGCCGGCACCGGTTTGTTGGCCCCGGAGAAAAGATGGTACTCATCACTGCTGATGGTCTCAGCCTGTTTGTCTGACGCAAAAGCCGCGATAAGAGTGGGCAGGAGGGTATATGCTGCTCGCTGTTTCACCACGAATCGCCGGGCATCCTGGCCAGTGAACTAATCCTGGAAGCGGAAGCGCTGGCCTGGGCGCGCTGGCCTGGGCAGCGTCTCTATACGTATGTAGATCCGCGCAAGATCAAATCACCCAATCCCGGATATTGCTTCATCTGCGCTGGCTGGCGCAGGCTGCCCCAGCGCACTAAAAAGCTGAAACTGGTCATACTGGAGAAATTGCCATGAACCAACTTGCTCAATTGCCCCGCGGCCTCTATCGTCATACCCAACTGCCGAACCATGATACCCTACGTGAACAGGTAATCGCAGAGGCCGTCAGACGATACACCGAGCAATACGGCCCCCCACTGGAAGTCTTTATCTACCGCGTGTCCAATCGCCCGTCTCCCGTGGATCATCTGTGCATAGGACCCGTAGATGATGACAATCACGCGCGCTAGGGCGCTCAAAATCGCGATGGACTGCATCGCCCAGGAACTAGACCGCGCCCGCAAAGATATGATCCTAGCAACCGACAGTCTCTATCGCGATGACAGATACAAGGCGCGCAAAATTGCGCGCTACAAGGAACTGGCTGACGCGTTCGGCTACATAGAGCGCCTGTCCAGGCAAAGAGAATTACTCTAAACCTATACCCTAAATGAACAGAAATAGCACAAGACGCGCTTTCCAGCACGCCTGTGCTATAATTGGGAGTGTGGGGCGCAGCCCGGAACCTATGCCGGGACGACTGGTGGAGCCCCACTCACTAGGGCTGTCCGGCCAACAGCCCTAATTCTTATCCTCTACCCCTTGCTCAGCAGATATGTGCCCTGGTTCGCAACCAGGGCGGCCACAAAAGCCGAAATCACCTGCTGCGCTCCAGCCTGGTCGCACGTCACCAGCGGATCAAACCAGCCTGCGCAACTCAGCCCAACCGCGCCCAGGCTGACTACTACCAGCAGCCCAGCCATCACCAGGCGCTTGTAAACGCCCGTCAGCGCCTCGTACCACTCGCTGAACTTCGGCAGATATGACGCCGCCAGAGACAGCACGATACCAGCTACGCTCGACAACAATTCAGCAGTCATACTTTTCCATCTCCTTTTTTCTCGATACATCGGATATCATCCTCACTGGGCTCCCATACAGGTGTACGTCCAGTCGAAACCACCTGGTTAATCAACAGCTTTATTCCCGCTTGCCACCGTCTGAGCACATCCCGCCAACAACCAATCTCATCCCGGAGCGCATCAATTTCCTGTTGCAATTCGAGATTGCGACTATGCTGGCGCTCCCACTCGACAACCTGTTCATCTACCAATGCCTTGTATGTCTTGAGCGCGTCGCCGCGTCCCTGCGCCCGCCGCACCTGATCCAGATAGGCCATCAGCCCTGGCAGACTCGCTAACGCCGCAACAACAACCGGAACCAGTATGCTAATCCAGTCATTTATGGTCATCTATCAGCAATCCCCCTATCAGCAGGATGAGCGCGTGAAGGTGAATGATTCTACTCCAACTGTTCAGTAGCACAACATCATTGGGACATCCTATGATCCTGACCAGATAGAACAGCGCCAAATTTACCATCCAGGACAATGGCGCAATATAGTATCGCCTGTTCGGATGCCGCCATAACATCCCCGCAAACAGTCCGCATCCAATGACCGCGCCCGAAAAGAGCACCATCCGCATAGCCGCATCTCCCGCGCCCACACTGGCCCGCGGATCAACCGAGTACAGCGCAGCAACTCCAATGGAGGTTATAACAGACAGCCACATCAGTATCAATTTCATAGTATCAGTAACCTCGCGCCAACTCCAGTGGCACATCTGGTGGTCGCCCATCCAGCCAGCGCGCGTAATCCACCCCAATGCTGTATAGCTGCAATACATCATTGCCTGTGTCCACAGCAGTATCACGGTAGAACCGCACAATCAGCCAACCCCCAGGAATGATAGCTATGTTGGTTGGCATAACTGACTCGACCAGCGCGCTGGCGCTGCTAGGCGTAACCAACACATTATCCCCTACCACCGTACCACTACCCATAGCATTGCCAGCCTGCTTGAGTACGTAGGAAACCTTCAACGAGTAGTTTCCCGCAGTCCAACTAGGACCCGGGCTCCACAAAAACCGCAGATATGCGCCCTGCGCAGTCACCGCATCCACGGGCACTGCCCATGTAAACTCAATGTACTGATTGGTCGCCGCGCTAAAATTGAGCGCCGGCGCGTCCAAATACACAGATGCTCCAGCCTGGCGAACCCCCAATGTCGGAGCCAACGAACCCAGCCGCACAGCATCTATCATGATCTGCTGCCTGCACCACTCCCAGCGCCTGGAGATACGGTAGTAACTCGCTGCCACTAGAATAGCCTCTCGATCAGTCTGTTGGCGGCCTCCTGGTCAGGAATCTGCCAATCCCAAATGGTTATCGCTAATCGCCCAAATATCTGCGCTTCAATTGCCAACTTAAGCTTATCATCCTCTGCAAGCTGTCCCTCATGCCAATATCCGCCGAACACTTCCACTGGAGTGTCAAAAGGCGCGCTTACTACAAAGTCCACTACGATACCACCCCTCAGCCGACGCCCTCCGCGGATTGGCACCTGGTAACGATAGGGCAGATTGTGATAATCGAGTGCCTGTGCTACTCGCACCTCCTCCCAACTCCCTGGGATTTTGCCCTGCACCAGTGGATATTGCTGCGGCATCACTCCACCTCATACACTGTCATCGTGCAGATATAAACCGCGCGCTGCTCGTCCTGCACATACTCGATAATTTGCGGCCCAACCGGATCGAGTTTCACTCGCCGCCCATCGCCGCCTAACTCCGAACTGTATCCCTTCAGCGTCACTGTACCCGCATCGTTTGCCCACTCCCGCAGTTTCGCCAGCACCGCATCCGCACCCAAAGCTTTGGGTGTGCTACCCAGCAGGTTGCGATCTCTATCCGCTACGCGGAACACTAAATCCAGCGCATACCGATGCGGCACAGTCTCCATCATTTCCAGTATCAGTGCATTTAGCTCGACAGGTACTGTGTTATATACCCCCGTACCGTCCAGTCCAATGCGGAACTTGATCCTGATCCCCGTGAGATTATGGCTGGTGTCCAACAACTTATCGTCCTGCACACCCGTGCCCTCGAACTTCCCTACACTCACCCAATCCCCATCGTCAACCTTGTACCACACCTCCCACGTGCCGAGTCCGATACTAGTATCCCGCGTATTGCGATGCCCCTCGACTCGCACCGCGTTGAATAACTTCCTCAAATCCTGCAACCCTGAGTATATCCACCCTGTCTCGATATACCCCCATGGCGTAACCGTGTATGGATGATGCGCAAACTCCAGTGGCAGTGGAGATTCCGCTATATCGTTGAAATTCAGCGCATCATCCACCAGTGGCATCCAGCAGATATCCGACCCACACGAAAACCACAGCCGATCAACATTTTTCGCGCCCGGAATAGGCTGAATGAACAGATTGAGTATCCGCATACCACGATCAGGCGCGCAATAGACCTCATTCCAACCCGTCCCATTCCAACATTGGATCGTACTGTAGTGCTGCTCTCCGCCATCGAATGCCACATACAATCGCCCAGGGTATGCCACCATCGCCACAGGATATCCACCCCGATCATAAGGCAATCGGGGAGAAATATCATCTATCTGCCCCTTATAGTACCGCTGAATGCTGCGCCCAACGCTGAAGAACAAATAAACATCGTTGACGCCGCTCATCTGTCCATTAGAGCCATCCCGCACATTCCGCAGCGCAGAAATGCGCAACTCATATGGCACATCCTGAACTATCTCAAAGATGTTGTCTTCCTTGAAAACGAATAGCCGGGGGAAGCCTTCCCCCGCACATAGAATGCTGGTAATCTTGACCCCCATATCACCAACGTTAATCGCACTACCAAACGTCAACGCTGCGACTGCCCCTGTCCCTGTGCAATCCAATCCAGTCGCTTGACGCACCTGGGCTGGCAGACTGCGATTTGCCGCCCACACTTGGGCATTCACAGCCTCCAAAAATGTCGCGTTGATTCCCTCATCAGTCCACTGAAAATACGACCCACCAGAATAGTAATGTCTCAGCCTGCGGATAACCGCGCCATCACCGCGCGCAACGTAGATAGCCCCATTCAGACTCAGCATATCTGTGACACGGCTCCCAGCCCCTAGTCCACTCACCTCGACAAACTCATCTACATCCATGACTGCATACTTTGTCGTCGTATCCGGCGAAACCGGGAAGGCCGTATCTGGCTGTATCTCGCGATTGGTCGTCAGGGTATCAGCAATCCGCCGATACGTATTTGACCCACGCCCATCCCACAGATATATCAATCCCCCATTAAACCTGTCATCAGTAATAGCCGTATTATTGGCATCCCGCAAATATGTTGTGGCTCCTGCCGTTGCTACCCCCTGCGTCCCATTGATAAAAACCTTGCTATCCGCGTAATCCAGATATTCCAGCGCCGCAAACAAGCTGTTCTTCAGGGTTGCAAAATGCGCCCGGTAGGGTTTCTCAGCATCAGTGACCCGGAAATATACCGGCCCCGTGATAGTTGTCCAAGATGAACCATCGGATGATTTTTTTATAGGTAGCACCCCAGCAGGTTCGTTAGACGACCCCAGCACATGCGCTTTGACTGCTCCCGCTCCCCGATCAATAACGACCCAATAGGATGTACCCGCTGTCAGCGCCACACTGGATATAGACACTCGCACAACACGCCACATATCTGTCCCCATATCAGCAGATGTGATAGTACCGCTGCCCAGGCTGGCACCTGGAGACCCAGACGAGTCGGAGTAGATATGCACCGTCAGCACAGTGCCAACATCAGTCCTGCGCGCCCAAAACCAAATATGAGTCGCTGTAAAGCTGGCAGATGGTACAAACTTGGCCGCATAATACCGCGTGGTTTCATTGATTTGGGCATTGAGAGGTGGCATATAACCATAGCCACTCTGATATGGAAATATGACAGGCCAATATCCTGCCCAATTACGTACCCCAGTCGCGTATCCCACAGACGGCCCAAGAATCACTCGCCCCCCATGGATGGTATCAACCCCATGGCCGTCAAAATACCCCGTCCGATTGTCCTCGAAATGGTCATAACCATGCCCCCCACTCCAATCCTTTTGCGCAATATCCACCCAGGGCGGCTCCAGATCACTGTACTCCTGCTCTCCCTGAGTGAACTTGATTGCACTCCGCGGAATGGAGCGCCGCATATACCCGCGCGCATCCGCCTGCCCCCGCCGGTCACATAGTACCAGCCCAATCGTCGTTGTGCCATCCGACAGACTGATATGATCTGTGTTGCGTTTGTTGCTTGGACTGACACTGACAGTCATCATCACCCCCAATACGGGAATTTAGGTTGCAATTGTGCTCTGACGATTGGGTGCATCAGATCAGCCGCAGTAGCCTTCGCTGCTGCCTCCGCTAGCAAGGGCGTAATGTCGCGATCATCAGTCCCGCGCTTGCTCAGCATCCACCGCAACGCATACTCGACCGCGCGCCACTTCACCCGCTCAGGATGAACTAACTGATCCAGCGTGTCCGTGTCCGCGACCAGCTCTGCATGTGCGCTCTGATACGTGATGCGCATCGTATAACCCGTCTCATCGGGCTGAGCACCCGGCGCGAACACAATCTTGCCATTGACCACACGCCAGTTATAGTGCGGAATGAACACATACGGCGCGGAGGTGTACAACGCAATCTCTACCGCATAGGGTATCCCTATCCCTGAGGGTATCGTGTATTCCTCCTGATCCGCCACTGTCGTCAAGCTGGTGTCGTACTTCGGCAGATCACCAATGGCCTTCAGCGCCTGGTTAACCGCATCAATCAGCAACCACCGGGGATAATCCTGGTTGGCCGCCGCATACCGATTGCCCGCCGCATTCGCCAGTGACATCGCCGCAAACGTGAAGGTTTTTGTCGTGTTATTCCAGGTTGTGATAGCCGTGCTCTTGCCCGCATTATTGCCGCTCAGTAGCCAGATTGTCCCCCCCGTAAAGTAATCATTCGGCTCGTTAAGCGCGCTATCAACTACCGTAGTTGTGCTACCCCCCGTGGCTGTGCCTCGGTATGGGCGCGCCAGGTAGCTCGCCACATCCAATGTCATCTGCGCCAGAGTCGTCATTTCTTTTTCGTCGCTGGTTTCTCACGCTGCTTGCGTTCGATGCTCGCAACGTATGCATCTGGGTCCTTTGGCGGCTTTTTCCACTTCTTCACCGCCTCAACCGCGTCATCGTGGTCGTGGTAGATTCGTTTGCCGATCTTGACGGGCATTCTGCACCTCACAATCTCCAATTACACCTAGCACATGGTCAGGCCCCTGGCGCTCGTCGCGCACTACCAGACATCCGCGCTCTGCTGTCAGGCTGATAGCTGATCCCTGCGGATTGTTCAGCACAATACCAACGCCATCCCCATGGCCGTTGAACTCGAATAGCACCCGACCATCAGGCTGGACGATTGGCCCAAACCCCGCAAATGCAGCCTCCCCATTGCACCAAACCTGCACCCCATTAGCATGGACGCGCCAACGACACTCACTATCCCCGGTCTGCTGCACACCAATCGCAATCCCCTGGGGCATGATGATCCAAATAGCCTGATTGCTCACCATAGCCATCAGCATCATAGCCAACAGCAGCACATTTAGAACGACCAGAATTTTATATCTCATACTTGTGCTGCCCCCGCTATCTCAGCCGCAGTCAACGCCCGCGCAAAGATGACCAGATGCGATAAGTATCCCGACCAGATAAACGCGCCCTCAGTATATGCTACTTGAAACTTGGCTAAACTGCCACTGATTGCCAATAGTCCCGTACCAGGTGTGCCAACCTCGCTGCCATTGAAGTACAGTTTCAGCGAATCGCCAGATAGACTGGAGCGCAGCGCGATATGGAACCACCCCGTAGGAGCAGCAGTCGTGTAATCCACGGCTCTATGTGTGGTGCCAGCCCGTCCGCAGCGCACCTGATTAGCCGTGGTGTTTTTTCGCAAGTAGAAATGGTTGTTTGCCCCATCAACGCTGAATTCACCATAGACGATGCGCCTCTGGGTGCTATCCGTCCACACCCCCGCGCCGCTAACCTTAGCCCAGCACGCTACAGTAAACTCGTCTTTCGCAAAAGCCGCAGCCAGGTTGGTCAAAGCGGCACCCGTAACCTGCGCGTATGCGCTCGGAGTGCCATTGAAATACGCGCTGGTCACACCGCCCACCCCATCATTGCCCAGCGTTACCCCAGCGGCATACGCGCCATTGAACCCGCCCTTGATATCTACCATTGTAGTGCCAGACGCCTCGCCCATCGTCCAATAGGCAATAGGCCCCAGCCCCAGGATACGATCAACGTACCCACCGAACGCGCCTGCGCGACCCGCATACCGACGCGATCTCAGCCCTAATCTCATCACTGTCCCCACTGATATTGCAGATCAGCCGTCGCCGCCTCCTGGATCACCTTCAACACAGTCGCGTTTCCCAATGGCAAGATCATTGGAGGATCTCCCGCCTTTAGCTGGAACCCCGTGCTTGCCGTCGGAATGGTGCCATCCAGGGTGAATCGCACATTCTGCCCAAGCGCCTGGATCATGATCTTGGTTGCCTGGGCTGGAGGCGTCAGCGTGGTCGCGCTGCTGATGGTCGGCCCATCCACATGCGCCCCAACAGGATCAAACAACAGTGCGTCGCGTGGATCACCTTGCGCCATAGCTATGAACCTCCGCCAAGAACTTGCGCTACTGCCAGCTTAGCGCTAACGCCAGGCGCTTTGGCCGGCGCGCCCGCAGTCATGCGCTTCTGAAACTCCGCCAACGTCTGTGCATCCACAGCCAAAACGCCATATTTGAAATCGTGTTCAAGCTGATGAACACGCCGCGCGGCATCTGGCATATCAGGATACACAACCCCCCAGCCATTGGTGAACTTGATCCCCGCCGTTTCACCGTTATAGTCCTCGCTGGGCGCTTTGACCACCCACGCGCCGCCCGGCTCCGGGGTGTCTGGTCGGATCATCTTTACGGGTTCATCTGGTTCAATCTTTTGCCCAACCCGCGCTTCAAGCGCCTGAAGTTTCGCCTGCAACGCAGCAATCATCTCTGCCATTGCCTGCGCTTCTGGTGTCAACCCGGGACCGGTTTCCTCTGTTTCAGCTTTCCTGGTCGTCATCCTCGCAGCAATCCTTTCTGGCGCTTACTGCGCCACTCAATATAACGTTTGTCCATAATCCCCAGCAGGGTGTCCCATGGGCTGTGATAGTACTCTACCCGTTGCGGTATCCTCTGCATCGTGCTCCCACATACATCGCACGTCATCACTGGATCATCGCTCATCCGATGTACAACTTCCATTCTGTGCCCACACGGACACCCATACACATACGTCGGCATATCAACTCTCTACCTCAGCCTGCATTGCCCCAAGCACATCGCTGATTCGCACAAATGTCCATTCGCCCCCTATCGTCATCTGAACAATGGCTTCTGAGCGTGGCACAATCTCCAGGCCGCCTGGAGACTGATGCAGCATAATGGCTCGCTGACTTTCGTCCAACGCAGTCACAGGGTCGCTCAACTCAACTCCATCCAAACGCGCACAGTACACACCTAATGGATATGGTATGTGCAACATATTGGCATCGCGCGCCACTCTCAACCAGAACTCGTAATCCCCCGCGATCTTGTAATGCTCACCGAAATAGCCATACAACTGATGCAAGCTGGCGCGCCACATTGGAGCAGACCCTAAAAAACAATGCTGACCAAGAAGATTACGGGAGTAATCAGGAAACCGGAATATCCCGGCTTCCCCCTCATACCGCCCATCACGCAGCAGTTTCCCAGCATACGCCGTCTGGAACTCATTGAAAGTCATTGGATTATCCCAGCAGATAAGCTGATCCGCATAAACCACATCAATATCTGGCCGCGCATCCAGGATATCCGCCATAATCTCATACTTCATTGGATGACACCGGTCATCCGAATTAGCATTGGTCAGATATTTCCCGCGCGCCGCGCGCACCCCCAAATTCCACGCCGTATAGATGCCAGGAATATCGCTGGTCGTAATGATCCTGAGACATCCAGTCTGCCTGTAGGGATTGCGATGCCCCACCACAGACAGATCAAACCCGCGCGCTATCTGCTCCTCAGCGCTCCCCTCCTGACACACTAGCACGACCTCCAAATCTTCACTTTGAGCAAACAGATCAGATAGGCATCCATCCAGGAAGTCCGCGCATTTATAGGCGCTAACAATCGCGCTCACCCTGGGCTTATACCCCAATTCCAGCGCACGCGGATACGGCTCCAGATCAAATACTCGCAGCGCCGTGGATACGCTGGCATTAACCACATGCCGTCCATTGCTCTCAAACTGCTTCCTGGCCAATGAATACGCAATCTCGGAATTGGCTAAATCGGGCGCGTGCCAGCGCGTGCCACCCGTGAAATAGTCTGGGTGAAAATGGTGTTGATCCGCTCCTGTCGCAATCAGCTCCGCGTTAGGATACCTGCTGTACGCACCGTAATAATGATCCACGCCCATCAACACCACTTCGCTGAACCCCATGTAATATGCCAACTGGAGCAGCACATACGTCACCGTATGCCCCTCCCAAATGACACCCTCTGGATTTCCGAACGCTGGAATGTTCAGGCTGGTATCAATCGGCACAACCTGTCCACGCTTGTTGCGCGCTCTCGCCAGCCCAGATGACACAAGCGCACCCGTGCTGATAAACTTGACCGTATCCAGCTCCGCAATCTCTTTCCAGTATTGCTTCAGCACTAGTGGGTTGACCACCGCGTAATAATCTGGAACAAAGCCTGATAGGTAGATACGATTACTCCCCATAACCACCCCTGTAGAACGCAGCGCCGCCAAATCAACCTGCGCCAGGCTCGGCCCGTTGCCCAGGATATAGGCTCGCTCGCCATCATGCCGATAGTGCAGCTCCCTCAAGTCCATCATCGCCCCTCCAGCGCGTCCAGAACATTCCCTAATTTGTGAATATCCACGATCACATCTTCAGCCTGCTCAGCCGGCGCGCCCATGACGATGCCATAGCGCTCGCTGATATGCTGCCCAACCAGCCAGCAACACGGATTGCTATAGTCTGGTGTGACAATCTCTACCACGCTTCGTAGCGCGTTGCTCCAGGCAATATTAGCCAGCCCCGCCCCGTGCATACCAACTACACACGTAGCATGAGCATAACGCTGCACCTGCTCATCGAAGTCCATCAGCTCATTTTGCAATACAGTAAAGCCCCGCCCCAGCAAGTATTCAATCACAGCATCGTCGTTCACTACTCGCCTAGTGGGAGATGCTCGCCGGATGTAAATCTTAGGCGTGGTAAATGCCTGATGCACATTGGCTGATAACCCCCCCAGATAGGATAACGCGCTTGGTGCCATCCGACCACGATGCCGACGAGTAGTTACAACAATCAGCCGATTAACTCGGTAATGGATGATCCCGCATGGCACCTGAATAACGTCGAACTGTGGATAAAACCTGGCAATAGACGCCTTAGCGAACGAAATCCCCTGGGGTATCAGCAGTGTCGGCTTGATACCCCGCCTGCAGGCATACCACAACACACCCTCCATCTTAGGCAGCTCATCTAACACCCAATGGAAATAGTTGCCCGACCAGCACGACACCAGGCTAACGGCGCAATCTAACTCGATAGGTGGCATGCGAATAGCCTGCATAGCCATATCGAAATATGCCGCATTGCGCTCCCACAAATCCACCCGCCCGTAGTATCCAACATCCAGCACGATATCCCCCGCCTTAATCCCGACCAATGCTGGCCCACACAAACTGACGTTCGCCAGCTCCGCAACCTGGAAATCAGGCATCTGATATGGCCCCAGCTTTGCATCCCACTCCAGTGGCAAATCATCGAATGCCAGTGGAGCCACTATATTGACATCTTCCCCCTTCCGGGACAAGTGATACTGTGATAACGCTTGCAGCCTGGATGATCCGATCATGTCATCGCCCAATTGCCACTATCGTCGTCAACCAAATCTTCTAGCCTGCTATGTTGTGCCATTAGCATCAACTCACGCAGACCAAAACTGGCCCCGTCTCGCTCCCCAACGATATGTCCCGTATGAATGCTCAAATCGGCATAGATATCAAACCCCGCATCCTTCACGCGCCGACAAAAGTGAAAATCCTCCCCGCCCCCCGCACCGTACTCCAGGCTGACGAAATAGGGCGGTTTTATGGCCTGCAAAACATCGCGCCGTATCATCGTGAAGTGCATCCCACAGCCATCCACCTCAACCAGCTCCGACTTATCGAACATGAGCGCATTGGTCGAGGGTATGCTATCAAGCTCTTCCCTGGCCACCCCAACAATCTCGCGCGCCACATCAGCAAACTTATAGTAGTGCTTCCCATCGCTTCCCCGCCCCAGATATCGCCCCATTGTGGGCTTTGGCGGCAGGCTGGCCGTGTACATACACCCGCATACCACTGGTAGATTATGCTCTAGTAACCGCATAATCGCCCCTGGCGGAAACTCGGCGTCATTATCAACGAACAGCAAAAAATCTGGCTGATGGGTATCCTGGAGAAAACAATCTACCAGGTAATTACGTGCCGCATCCAGCCCAAACCCCCATAACTGTCTGAATAGCACCAGCTCTGGCATCTCCGAAAACAACAGCGACGAAACGAACGCCCCGTAATGCGGTCGAGAATAGGGAACAGCAATGAAAACAGAGTCCGCGGCCATGAACATAATAAAAACCTTTGGCGGAGGAGGCGAAGGCCACTCCCCCGCCATATCGAAGGAGGACTGATCCCAGATCAGCTAATCCCAGCGTACAGCGCGCGTCCAGTCGCCATGTGCCCGTGGCACAATGCCCGCTTTCACCGCGCCCCATGAACTACCCGTGGTGCCGCCCGAAAAAGCGAACCCCAGCTTCACATACGCGTAGCCGCTCGGCACATCAAACGGGAGCATAACCTCTTGTCCCTGGCCTTTTGTCCACGACAGATATCCGCCAGGATACTGCGCAGCAAGGCGATAGGTCGAATTGTCCACGCTGACATAAAGCTGCGGCAGGATTTTTGCAGTGGTCCCGGGTCCCGTCGGAAAGACAATCCGCACAGCGCTGCCCTTCACAGGAGTGCCGCGGATCTTCAGCCCGCTCGATGGTCGGAGCGCCGAACTGCCACGCGTCACCGTCGAGGTCGTGAACATCAAGGTGTTATCGAATACACCAGCCCCAGTAACGGGAGTAACAGTAGTGGGCATTAAATCACCTCCTTCCTACGTCCAGTTTGCTGGAGTTTCGATGTTATACAGACGCGTCGGCCCGTATGACCCGAAGCCTGCCAGACCACACCACCAATCAACACGCACCAGGCGCGTCGGCTTGGTCGCCTGCTCAGCACCGTCCAGGGGGTCATAAATCTCCATCTCGCCCAACTGGATGCCATAAATACCATGCTCCATATTGAACGGGACAAAGTACATGCTCGTCGCGTCCGTGCCACCATCGTCCGCAGTCTCCGCAGCAGAAATGACCTCGGTCGTCTGGTCGGTCAGCAAGCCCATATCCAGCAAAGGCGCACCCTTGTACGTCATGAACTCACGCCCAAACCCATCCTGCGTCATATCCAGGAGACCCATCCCAGCCGTCCCCAGGTAGCGCAGCGCTCGACCAAAGCCCCATACCATCCCTTCATTGGCCAGGACAACGCTCACATCGCCACTATTGGCTTTGTAGTGCGCTTCCTCGACCTTATCCAGGAACCGCCGCGCGTTGGCCGCGCTCGCGGTTGGATCGAGAACATCAGTCGTCGCGCCCGCCCGGATCGTCTGTCGAGACGGCATGTTGGAGATGCGCTTTTTCAACCCCTCGAAACCATCAGGATCAACCGCATGATCTCCATTGATGAAGTAGTTGTTGAATTGCAGCGCCATCGCCTTTGTCTTCATCTCGATCAGCAGGGTGCGTGGATCCTTAACCATGCTGGCCTTGACTTTATCAAAGACGCGATCAATCTCCATATCGCCGCCGAAACCATAGACAGACTCATACACCTGCTCTACGTCGCCTTCACTGGTCGTGTACCCCTGGTTTACGCGCCGAAACGCCACAGATGGGAGCGAAGTCCAGCGAAGCGCGATAGACGTGAAAGCAGAAACATTCTCGAACGACAGGTAGTTGAGGATCGGCCCAGCTCGCAGCAGGTTCATCATGATCCCTGCCCGCAGCTCGTGCTTCTCCAGCTTAGCTGCCTGCGCCAAGTTGAATGCCATAACATCACCTCCTTACCGCCTACGCGGCAATGCCTGATCCATTCCTCGCCCAATCAGGTTCGGAATATCATCGTATTTGCGTTCTGCCCGCGTTGCCATCCCTCCAGATGTCAACGCGGTTGCTCTGGCCGCCGCGCTGGAAGGTATCTCATTCTGGCCACCACTGTTACCGCGCGCCAGGCGCTTTGCGATCACTGCTGCTGGCAGAGTGCGAATAAACGCTTCTGGGCTGGATTCATCAAGCAGCGCCCGAAAGGGCGCATCATCATCACTTCCAGTCAACACCTCTCCCAACTGCTCATAGATGCGCTGCGCCTCACGATTTGCCCACTCGACGCGCTCCTGTGAAACATCCTGCTCCACTGGAGTAACTTGAGCAGCGCCATCCGATGCTTGCGCTCCCACACCGGCACCGCGCCCAAGCCGCTCGGTCAAATGTGCCACGGTCTTATCAGTGTGACTCTGCGCCTGACGGAGTGCTTCTGCAACTGCCTCTTGCATCATCCGCCGCGCCTCTTCCAACGTCACATACTGCACCTGCTGCGCTCCAGCCGCTTGCGCTCCGCCCTCAGGAGAAACGCTTTGCCCAGCCTGTTGGCCGTCAGGCTGAGTGCCACTGAAACCCAGGGGAGTCTGTTCGTTACCCATTTTTACCTCCTGCGCGAAAAGGGCACAGTCTCACGACTGTGCCCCGAACGTATGCCACATTTACAGCCAGGCAACACCCAAGATTATACCAGAAATTTTACCGACCAGTCAACGCATTTAGCCATCCATCGAATGACCCCATTGGCCGTCCAGCGCGCTCCCACTGATATCGCAGGTAGCTATAACTGCCTCGCGTCAACCGCGCGCCATAGAACGTGTACCCGAATAGATCAGCCTGAATATCGCGCGGCAGCTTAGATAGATCAATTCCAGAGTACTTCTCACCATATCCCTTACCTAATACTCCCTCCGCAACCTTCTCGACGCTGTTCACAAATGGAATGATTTCAGGGTGCTGCGCCTGAAATGCCCTGCGCCATGTCCAGTATTGTTCTAGCTCAGGGTGTTGTTTCTTAAACGCGCTGGCCTCCCTCCCCTTCAGCGCGTAATACTGATCCTGAAGGGTAAAAATCCCTGGAAACATGCGACCACGGTCGGCATAGTATTGCGCCAGCCAGCGCGACACCTCTGGCTTTAGCCCAGCCAATTTACTATCCTCACTGACTAGGTATTCAATCAGCTCTGGATGGTCTGCCATGAACTGATAACGCCAGTTGAAGTACGCGTCAATCTGTGGGTTAACCACACGCATCGCATCCTGTGTCCGCTGGTCTGCTGCATAGTACGCGCTCAGCACCCGATCAATCTCCGCAAACCGTTGCTGTTTCTCCGCAACATAGGCTGAGTACGCATCTGTCGGCCCCTGCTCTGCTAACTCCAGCGGCCGCGTCTCCGCTGCCTCGCCCATGCCTGGCAACGCTGCGCCACCCAACAAACGCGCCCAACCTGCCAATGTCTCCGCGCTCAGGCTATCATAGTCACGCGTCTCCCGGCTCAAAAACCCCTCGGTAAATTTATCGCCTAACTGTTCTCGCACCTGTTTCTTGTGCAACTCTGGCAGCGCCGCATATCTGTCCCACACCTCGTTTATCAGGTAGTACTTAATGCGGTCTTGCGGATTGCGATATAACGCCCGGCGCGCCTCATACTCTGGATGCTCATCGTAGAATTGATCTATTAGGCTATCATCACCAGTCGCCTTGAAATGCTGGAACGCCGCATTATACTCATTGACCAGACCACGATACTGCAATTCGCCCTGCGGAATGATGGACCCGGGTAGCAATGTCGTCGTCATCGCGCTCAGAACATCCCCAATCCCTGCCTTGCCCATGGTCATCTGGCGCAAACTATAGACTGCTGATAGCCCAGGGTTTTTAGCCATCTGCTCAAATTCCACCCGCTTCAGCGCTTCGGCATACGCATCGCCTGACTTCTCGATCATCGCTCGCGTAGCCTCTTCTGGCGTGATAAGCCCCTCAATCGCCATATTTGCCAATTGCCGTTCGACGTAGTAATCTCCAAATTGTCCGAACTTGCTGTACCCCAACTTGTCCCGTAACGTCGCCTCAACATCCAGGTTCTTCAGCCAGTCCGCTCCAGTCGCCGTCGCTATCCCCTGTATCAGACGGCTGAGTGGCAATGGCTGTTGCTCCCCAGCCTGGCCAGTCGCCACCTTGTAAGGCAACGTCAAATACATCGCTGGGGTAGTGAATAGGCTCATGTAATCTGTCCAATCACTCCCCTCATTCCGCCTAGCCATCGCCAACGCGCGCTCCCACAGGGCACCGCTTTTCGCCTGAGCAGCCTCGTCCGCTTCCTGTGCAGTAATATCCCCTGCCTTCGCCCAATCGCGCAACTGCTGAGTGGCTATGCGCACTAGCCGCGTCTGTGACTGCATGAAGTAATCCAGTGGCCGCAACATTTCAGAATGTGGAAATAGCTTGGACATTGGATCAACCCACACTCCACCCCCTGCCCAATCTGGCAACCACGCCTGCGGAATGTAGAACTTGCGTTTCATTCTGGATGGACGGTCATCCTTGTCCTCATAGGTGCGCATGAACTGCGCCAGGCGCGCCATCTGAGATGCCCAGGCTGGCCGATCAAGCTGACGTATAGCCCACATAGCCGCGTTGCGCGTCATCCAGAAGTGGTACGGGTAGATCATACCCATGAACGTATCAATATTGCGCCGTCTACTATAGTTGTACAGCGCCGCATCCCGCTTCGCCATACCCAGGTTAATTGCTGTGCGCTTTGCTACGGGTATTCGCTGCTGGACTTGCGCCATCCATTGCTTGACTAGGCGCATAGTGTTTTCATCAACCCCACTCAACTTTACGCCCGGCTCGCTTTTCATCCGCTGTTGAATGGCATCCAGCGCAGGCAACACCCAATTTCGATACCCCTCAGCCTGTATCTCACTGTGGAATGTGGGAGATGCACCAACCGCATCCAGTGTTCCCAATGCTAGTGGCCCTGCCGCCATGGGCTGCTGCTGATTTTCCATTGGACGTGTATAGACCTTGTTATCATCCAGGGTATATACCCACTCGCCCTTTTCGTTGAATCCCAACAGACGCGCTCGCTTGTCCTCCACGCGGAATGATCTCAGGCTGGAAAACCGCTCTGGCACATAGGCCAAAAACTTGCCCTCATCAAAGACAAATCCCACCACTCGCCATTTACGCCCCCCGCTCTCGATACTCAGTGGCCTCGGCAAGGGGATAACGCTGATACCCCTAATTGATCTACTAACCTGTTCAGCGTCCGGGCTGGGCTTCGGAACCCTCCCCGTACCATTCTCTGGCACCGCCCATTGATACAACGCAGGCTGGCGCGCGCTGCCTGCCCACTGGTATGACACATCTGGGGGTGGAGCCACATCACGTATCGGAAACCGCTTCAGAAACTCTTGCAGTTTCTCTGGTTCAACATGGAAAAAGCTTCCGCGCGCATCGTATATTGCCCCATTCGTCATCAGCGCATCGCGCTGCGAAAGTTTTGCCCCCTCTACAACGATCAAACCCGACCGATACCCACCACTCCCCAAATACAATTTCCAATCCGCGTCGCCTGCCCCATGGATTGGGATTTTATCCCCTGCCAGAATATCAGATAACGCCGTCTCTGGCTTATAACTACTCGCCATCAGTTTTCCAAACGCCTCCCCCACGGCCTTGACACGCCCAGTCCGCACCATGATCCCGCTGACATACTTATTCTGCTTAGCATCGTGGAACTGTACCCAGCGCATCCACTGTTGTGCCTTTTGCCCCTCGTAGATAACTCGTTGCTGGTAATTTGGCTCGATCAGATTGCGCAGACGATTCATCACAGGAGACATCACGCCCGATACGATACCGTATTTTGTGCCATCGTCTGCCCGCACCTCAGTGAGTCGCAGATTGTTTGCTAGCTCCGTCTCGCGCAGTATCTCCCCCATAAACCGTTGTGCCCTGGCCGCCTCGTCCAACTCAACAACATCGCTATTGGTCAGCTTCAGTCTTTCCTTCTCGAACATATCATAAATTTCATTGCCAATCTCACGCGGCATCTGCTGGAACGCCATAAGGAACTTCTGAATCGCCTCATTTGTAGTTGGCAAAGACGACCGCTTAGCCCCATCTATCTGCGGATCGTTGAAATACCTGTCCAAGAACCAGCCGCGGTAATCAGGCCCGATAATTGCCCACGTGTTAGCCATAGCTAACCGATCAACAAATGTGCCAAACTCGAACTCCGCAGATAGAGCCGTTGTACCAGTGCTCTCACCCTCACCCTTACTGACTGCTCCAAGTCCCTTCATGCGATTCGTAATAGTGGCAACAAACTTGCGTTCGCTCGCCGTACCAGTATGCAGTACAGTAACGATAGGTGATGTCTTTTGCCCAGTGCGATCAACGCGCCCCAATTCCTGCTTGAAATTGGTTGCCGACCACTCGTAGTCTGCCACGATTAGATGCACGCGGCGCTTGCCCGTAGTATCATGCAAATTGATTCCAGTCTTTCCAGCACCACTGATTAACACCACGTCCAGTTGATCCTGCTGGAATGCCCTGGTCACGCTGGCGCGCTCTTTGGCCGACTGTTTGCCAGTCACAAATCCGATTCGGCCCCCAAACTCCATGCGGAGTATATCCAGTGGCGATGCCAAATCGCCCAGCTCCGCAGCCGCCTCCCTCAGCTCCCCAACGGCCAACAGCGCTTCGGGGATTTCCTCAGGATCACTGTACTTCCCACCCCCCTTATTTTCTACCCGCTTTGTGTTGATTTTGCTGATAGCATTCTCCAGCAATCGCCCCCCGCCCTCAACATCGCTAACACTGATAACGCTGATAACGACCTTTTCGCCACGCGCTAATGCCGCCTTAGCCTCTTCGATTGCCCCCCGCAACCGAATATCGAACAATGTGCGTTTAACGTCGGCTTGGATGTCTCCATTTACGCCAAACAACGCCGACATCTTTTTCGGCCCCTGATTCTCTCTTCCGAAAGTCTGAAACGCATTAATGATCCTGCGGTAGAGCGCTATGCGTTTCTCTAACCGCTTCTTTCCAGTATCGTCTGGTAGATACTCTCTAACGTTGAATTCGACCCCAGCTCGGCTGATATCGCGCGACACGTAATACCCACCTATCTTTAGCTCGCGCATGATGTTCTCTGTGTGCGCTGGTGTTAGCGTCATTTCCCAGGCGCTCCGCTTCCCGCCCCGACCAAACGTGCCCTTATCTACTTTGGCCTGGATATCGCTGGCATCCTTGTAGCCCGCATTATAGACATCGGTACGGCTGACATCCGGGAAGCGCCCTCTATACGTTTCAACCGCCTCGTAAATATCACCCCCGTTTTTCATAGCAATATCAGCTATGATGATAGCCTCAGTCTCGCTGCGCAGATTGCCATACGCGTATTCCCCAATATCGCCAGGAACTGGCGAGTGCCTGATCTCATACAAAAACCGATCTTTATAAATGATGTAATCACCAACTCTGACGGCTTGTATCTCTCTATACCCCCACTTAGGACTAATAGTCTCAGGCTGGATGCTGATCTCACTGCGCGCTTGCTCCAACGCCGAAGCATACTCAAATACTCTTTCTTCGGCCTCGACCTTACGTTGAACATCCTCAGCGGTCTTGTCCCCTGTAATAATACTCAGCCAGTCACCGAACCCATCAGGCGTCCACAAGCGCAAACCATACAGATACTGCAAATCCATCACATCCGCGCCTGGTGTTGCCGTCAGATACAGCATGTTCGCATTTCTCTCCAGCCAACTTTTGTGCAGGCTGTACCACGCAGCCCCCTTTTGCGTGTCGGAATTGCGGAACGCATGGGCTTCGTCCACCACAATGCAATCAAACTCCGCATCCTCCAGGGCTTTTTGGAATGCCGCCACATTGTTTTCAGCAATGAAATACACTGCTGGCCCATCCACCAATGGCAATGGAGCCTCTCCGCGCTTGACCTCTGGCATCGTTTCGCCGCTGATCTCAAACCGCTGAGCGATATATGTGCCGGGCACCTCTACCCAAGCGCCAAAGTCATCCACCCTGCCGCCCCACACGCCCGGAAACTCCACCTGCATCAGATTATCAACGTTCTGCTTGCCCTTCGTGATGACCAGAATGCGTTTGCGCCCCTTCTCGATACGGTCGAGCACATACGCTGCCGCAGTACGGCTTTTGCCCATTCCCACATCATCCGCAACCAGCAGCGCACTATTATGCTTATCGTTTTGCTGGATAGCCGCCCAGACTGGATCAAGATTCCCTTCCGTGCTGATAACGCGCCGGCGCAACGCCCCCATCACGCTATCCGAAGGCCTGTACGCCTCTTCCAGGGGAGGATAATCAACCCCAGCCAGCGCTTTGGTTTCGACAACCGCTGCTGGATGAGGATTACTTACATCATCTGGTCGGAGAGGTGCTCTTGCTGTATAGAGTGTAAAGTTTCGAGAACTAGCAACTGTAGCTTTGCTGCGCTCAATGCTCTCTGCGATTGCCGGAGATAACTCTCTAGCAGGCTCAGAAATTCGCTCAGAAACTCCCGCGCGCTCTTCTCCCACCACGCTGGCAGCAGCACCCCCTCCCTCTCCTGTAGCCCGGATAACGTCTGCTCCAGTCTCCCCGATTCGTCCAGCTCCCAAACCTGCTCCGCTAACTCTTCCTCGCTCAGCGGCCCCAGCGTCAGGAATGCTAGTGGGTTCTCTCTCAGTTTCCAACCGTCCAATATCTGCTGGATTGCCCCGGCTCTCCCCGCGCCTGGCGGCTGGATCAACAAGCCCTGTTGCGTCTGGCCCTGTAGCTGGCCGGGTTGGTTCAACACGGTCGGCCGCTGCGGTCTGACTGTGTGCTCTGGTAACATCGCTATCACCTCGCTTTCCAATCTGTTCAACCAGCGCCGCATACGCGCGCCAGTCATGGGGAGCCTTCTCCCCAAACGCTTCGATACCCGGCTGTCGTAATGCCGGAGTGACTTTATCCACCACGATCAACAGGCTTCCAACACCTGTCGCCCTGGTGTCGTATGACCCTGCTGGCGCTTCGATAACAGCGCGCACATAGCCAGTGGCATCCAGCCACTTCAGATACTCAGACCGCCTATAATTGATCTTGCCGGTCTTGCGGTCTTTAGTATATACCCAATTGGTGGGCGCAACAATCACCATTCGGCCCCCAGGTGATAAGCGCGACCAGATCAAATGGCTAAATCTCTGGCTCCAGTCATTCATCCCCTTGACTGGCACATCAACAGGTTTCCCGTAAATCCCCCTCGAGTATGCCCCCCATGGCGGATTGATGATCATCACGTCCGCCCATGCCCCCAATGGCCTCCCATCAGCGCCTACTACCCACTGCCCGCTCAGCACATCTATGCCACTCGGCTCATACCCCATCAGACGCAACACCGACTGTCGCCCCGGATCAATCTCATTCACCCGCACTGCAATATCATCCCGAGCCCAAAAGCCGTCCACGAGGTTTCCTGTCCCCGCGGTCGGCTCGCCTACCGTATCGCCAGGCCGCACATCCGCCGCATACATAGCCGCCTCGCTAATAGGCAAAGGCGTCGAGAACTGCTGTAACTCCAGCTTCCCAATTGTCCGACGCGCCTTCAGCAATCGCTCTTCCAGACGTTGCAGGTATTCCAATCTCTGGTCAAGCGACAAATCCCCAATATCCCTGCGCAAGTCGCGCGCCAGGATGTTCAACGCCCCCTCAAACAGATCATAGATTAGGTTTAGCTCACGCTCATTCCGTAAATCAAACCCAGCCTCTTCCGCCATTGTCTCAAACGCTTTGCGGTCAGCCTCTAATCCGCCCACCCGTAGGCGCTCAACAATCGCATCTAGGAATGCGCTTTCTCTCTCCCGCGCTAACTGCGCTCGCCGTTCAGCCCGTGGATCAACTATCTCACCGTCTGCAAAACCCTGATCCAGGAGATTTTTAGCAAATGTCTCAAACGCTTTCCGTGTTTCGCTGTTGCTAATATTCCGAAGTCGCCGTTCGCCCCCCCTGATGACATCACGATACCCATACTCATAGGGGGTCAACTGCCACATCTGCCAGTCACTCTCCCCAGCCTTATTGAGGTTTTGAATCTCAAAGACCATCTCGGTATCAATAATCCAATCGCCGTTTTCCTCGACGTAATGCGTCAAAAACAATCCAAGCGGTTCACGCACACCCGGCAATTTGTGCGTCTCAACAACCAAATCAAGGAATGGCGGATTTTTGATTTTTAAGTAAAGCTCAGGCTCCAGCTTGGTTATATCCAGCCCATGGGCAGCCAGCAGCTTTATTACATCGCGTGATGGCTGGTAAATCTGGCGCTTTGCTAATTCTTTCGCCTTCTCCCGCAGCTCCACTGGCGGCGCTTCTTCAGCCCGCAGCTCCACTGGCGGCGCTTCTTCAGCCCGCAGCTCCACTGGCGGCGCTTCTTCAGCCCGCAGCTCCACTGGCGGCGCTTCTTCAGCCCGCAGCTCCACTGGCTTCCGCGTCGGAGGCTCTCGCGGCACATCGCCACTTGCCGCAATGACATCTACTGGGACAGGTTTACCCGGCTCAATCCACTCGGCTATAGCCTGCTTAATGCCCGGATACTCCAGAATAACATCATCCCGCACTGGAATACCATCAGCCAATGCGTCCATCACCAGATGCGGATGCTCATCCAGTCGTTCCCGTGGTGTGCCCCCACTCGGATCAGGAATGATTGCATATCGCTGCGCGCTCATCTCCCACGGGTCAAGCTCGAATAGCCGCTTATAAACCTTCTCCATCTCCGCGTCCAGCGGTCTGCCTGGCAACCAATTCTCAGGCAGTTTCATGACGCGCGCTACCCGCTCTAGTACATCCCGCACAAATGCCCGGAAATTCTCGAACATTGCCCGGATAGCACCGCCTGGCGCTTCCCCATATGCCCGCCAGCGCACATAACCATCAGCAAAGTCATCAGTGTTCCCGCCAAACTTCTGATTAATCAACATCCGGGTTTCATTGTCGGCCAGAACATAGAACAAATGAGCGCTCTCATGTAGCCATGTATCCACGTCCGCCTGATCCAGCGCCCAAATCATACGACTAGTAGAGTCCACCACCTCTAGCGCGCCACGCGGATACCCCCCCATCGTCGCTTGAATCTCTGCTGCCCCCTCAGGTAACGGCCCACCACCTCCGCCCTTACGCGCGCCTGTGCCATACCAGAACATCTCTTTGGCATTGCCTGTCCGCTTCGACCAGACCTCCGCTGCCTGGTCAAGTATGACCAACTCCGCATCAGCCTGTTCCTCTGTGAAACGGAATAGATCAATCAGCGCCCGCTTGCGCTCCTGTACATCCGCCATGTTATACAGCCGCGCCGCTTCCGCAATGGTGGGAGGCCGTCCCCCTCTCACCAGCTCCGGGTTTTCCGCCTTATACGCGGCTTTGGCTTGGTCAACCTGCTGATATGCAGTATCAAATGTGTCACCAATACCCGTGTAAATCGAGAATCCCCGAAAGTACTGGACATCCTCCCCAGGTCTCTGTACCGGCACATAGACCGCGGAAAACTCAGCCTGCAAGCGCGCCGCCGCTGCCTCCGCATCCACGACCGTATCAAACGTCAAAACGAACTCATCACCGCCCACCCGATAAGCATCATATCCGAAATCCCTGGTCACATCTGCAAACGCGCGCAACAACGCATTGCCACTGCTGAACCCAAAGTTGTCGTTCACAAACTTCAGCCCCGACACATCAACAGCCAGCTTAACTGGTGCTGCCTCTACACGGTCTCTGTGATGCTTCCAGACTGGCAGCCCTGTATCAGGATCGGTTGTGGCATCTCGCAACCTCTGCTGTAACTCGTCCACCATCGCGCGCAACGCGGCATTTTTACGCCGTTCCTCAATCAAGGGAGCCTGGCCAGTCAAATACGCGTCCAGCGTCCCCGCCTCTCTCATCTGTTCCCAATCGTCCACAGGTACTGGACGAGACATATCCACGAGATTTTCGAATTCCCCAAACGTCTCGAATGGCATACGCCCGTCGTCTCGCAACGCGTCTAGATCATCGGCGCTCAACTGCAACGGCTCGCCCGTCTCGTCCAACAAATCCAACGGCGCGAACTCCTGTATCTCTGGCTGTTCTGTGATATGCTCATCCAGCCCAGATACCCAGTCATCACCAATCACCTGATCTTTGATTTCCTCTATGGCATCGTCAACAGCAGCATCATTATCCCGCTCGTATGGGCGCGCGTAACTCGCCTCCTGCTGCCTCGCTGCCATCTCCAGTATCTCATCATACTCCTGGCTGAACCGCTCCAACAGATTCTCCCGCCACTCGTCACGCGCCCAATGATCCTGCACCAATTTGAGATTTTCCTCACCACCCGCCAGCAGCACTAGATCATCGTATGATAGTTGCTGCCCAACCTCATCAGATGTCACCCAGGCATCATATATTTGCGCAGCCCTGTCAAAATCCCCCTTCTCGATTGCCGACCAGATGTACGGCTGGTCATACAGGTCAAAATATTCGTCGTTATGCTGGCGCGCAAAATCCAGAATAACGCGCTTCAGCTCCTCGATGGTGCTTTCGCCAAATCGAATCGCATCCCGGCCATTATTCTCCATAATGCGCTGCAACGCGCTCTCTACTGATTTACGGCTGATAGGTGGCAACCCCGCCTCTTTGCGCCGTTGCACCCACTCCCGATACCACATAGGATTCTGGCTCACCCGATATGACCCCTCAAACTCGCCTCCCGGCTCATCATTGGTCTGCGTCTTAACGATAATAACCGCATCATCAGACGCTGGTAGCCAGTCGTAGAACAACCCCGCATAGTATGCCATCTGTCCACCTACCGCGTCCGTGAACCACTGTGGCAAGTGCGGATCACCTAGCTGATCCCGCGGCCCCATCAATCCCGCGTTGCGGCTCTCATACAATGCGCGCCCATCCGAAACCCGCTGCTCATCTATGATCTTCCGCCCCTGCTCCAACCCAATATCGCGAATCTCCTGATTGACATAGCCTAGCTGCTGCAACTGCTTGCGCATATCAGCATCGTCCCATGCTGATGCTACTGGCGCGACCTCTGGCGGAAGTGTTCCAGCCTCCTGCCCTGGCCGGTACTCACCCCTGCGCAGCCCCTCCAACGTCTGTTCATAACGCGCCACGATATCTGTCTCTGGTGCCGCTGTAGTAACTCCAGCCATAGCAGATGCCGCATCCAGCCCCGCTTTTATCAGCTTGCCAATGGTGGGTAGATACAACTCACGCAGAAACCGCGGCCACAAAACATGACGCTGCTTTTTCGGATCCAGCCCCCTCACCAGCTCAAGCACGTCCTCACGCCCAATCCCCGCTATATCGCCGCGTTCCCAGGCGCGAAACGCGCGCATCAGCTCCTGCCGTTCTGTACTGAGTATGCGCACCGCCTGCCACCACTCCGCGGCCCCCGCTGCGCGCGCTGCCCCATACTGCTCCCCGAACATCTTGATGAACGCATAACCCAACAGATTGTTATAACGATTTTCGCGGGCAGCATACTCAACGTACAGATCACTCAGCTCCTGTTGCAGCTTGCTCCACTCAGCCGCCCGCCTCTGCGCATCCATCTGCGCTGAGCGCTCAAAGTACGCCTCATACTTTTGCCCAGCCGTATCGAAAAACCGCCCCCAGCTTTCGTGCAGCCCCTTCATCAGGCGCATAAATAAGCGCGCCTCATGTGTTGCCGCCTTGCCCTCCCCAAAGCCCAGCTCACGCAACACACCCGCCCATGTAGCCCGCTCCCACTGCCGGTAAGCCCGCCACTGTGCGCGCGCCTCATTAGCCCGGGTCCGTATAATCTCTCGGCGCGCTTGACCACTGGACGTAATCGCCGCCATCTCGTATGTCCGCTGCCACATCGAAAAATGCCGCGTCCACACTTCCTCCAGCTTGAATTGCAGGTCCGTCATCAAATCCATTGCGGCGATATAGCCCTCACTCGACACGCGCGCTTGGCTATCATGCGCTTTTGCCACCAAGTCCGCCTGAAGTTTCGCGTCTAGCCACTGCTGGACTCTCCCCTCAGCCTCCGCAAACGCATCATCAACACTCGCACCCCGCTCGATGCGCATGTTAATCTCCTGCGCTACGCCAGTACTCTCCAGCATATCACGCAGATCCGCCGGCGCGATGCCCATATCGGCAGCAACCGCATCCACATGGTCATCAACAACCCGCCTAGTTATTTCCCCACTCAGCGCCCGTACTACCGCATCTGCCATAGCATCTGGGTTTAACGACCGCTCGACAATCGTCATCAGCGTATCATGTAATCGTGGATCAATCTGATCTAGCCTCGACCGTAACTCTGGAGACATACCGGGTATCATCTGCTCCCGCGTCCATAGTCGAGTAAACGCCTGCCTGATGCCGTAGTATGCAGCACGCGCGCTCGCCTGCTGCTCCGCCCTGGCCGCCCATGTAGTGACAGGCCCCCTGCGCCCTACGCGCTGTGCCACATCTTGAACCTTCTGGAGCACATCACCCGCGCGCTTCCGCTCCCTCAACCGCACCTCTACGCTCTCTATCCCTTCACGCTCGGCAGCGCTCACCCCCCCTGTTTCATACGCCTGCCGCACACGCTCTGTCTCAGTCAGGCTCCTGCCCGTCGTCTCTGGTCGTACCTCGATATCTGCTGCGCCAATCCCCGCCCGATACCGGTATGGACTAACGCCAAACCCATCGAAAAATGCGCGGATGGTCGCATCACTCGCCATCCCAAATATCCCCTCGCTCAGCGCCCCAACTGTGTTCGAGATGTCATTGTTCAGCTTGTATGCTGGATTTAGCCCCAGCACAAGCAGGCTCTGGACGGATTTGAGCGCGCTGGTCAGCCGCTCCGCCTTGCTCCCAGGCCTGACGCCATACGCAGCGAGCGCGTAACTGCTCACCTCGTCTAGGATGTGATTATGCAGTACTGCCCGCGCAGCACTAGCATCCGCCGCCCACCAGTTTTCGTCGAGATACGCCATTGCCTCTGTTAAGGCGCGTGCGTTGAAATCATCCCCCAGAACGCCTGCCTTACCACGCTGAGCCGCCTGATCCTTGATCCTCTGTACCAGAGTTTCCGCCCAGCGCGTATCCCCCCTACGCGCGTCATGCAGCATATCCAGAACTTTCGCCCGTCTCTCACCTAGCGCCTCACTGAGATTGTCCAGGACACGCCGCGCGCTGGCACCCATATCCCATACCTTCTCCAGCGCGTCCACGTCCAGCCCGCTGAGCCCCGGCTTGACAGTCGCTGCCTCTGGCATCCCCAGTATCTCCGCTGCTGCCGCCGCCTCCCGCAAATCCAACTCTCTCCACGCGCGCACCAGGCGAAACATCTCTTTAGGATCATCCCCGCCCATATTGAGCAGCAGCCCCGCATTATCATGCGCCATTTCGAGCACTGCCTTGTACCGGCTATCTGGAGTCAACTCGAACAGATTGCGCACAAACCCGACCCATGCTCCAGGATTGAATGGAGACTCGCCCAGCGTCACCGCAGCCTCGCCAATGCTCCTGGCCGTCCGCTGCACCGTTCTGGCCGGAGACAGACTCTCATACGCCCCAGTCTCTGGGTTGATCCCCACTAGTTTAAGCTGCCCTGGAGACATCTCGAATGGGCGCAACTCTGTTGGCAGCAGCGCCCGGTACACCCTCCGCGTGCCAATCGCACCTTCGCCCGCCTGTGATGCCAAACGCGCTGCCTTGACTAGTACAGGATTACGTGTCGCCTTACCGAACAACGCCAGCGCCCTGCTCTCTACGAGGGGTGTTACGTTGAGTGGGTCCGCCAGCGACTGCGCCACCAAATCCGCAAGCTGACCACTCATCCCCAACTGCGCAAAATACTTGTTGTACACATCGCGCCAGTCGGCCCCCTGAGCAATCTCCTGACGCGCTGCGTCCATTATCGCCAATCCAGCCCGGTTGATCCTGACCGGCTCGGCCTGCCCCAATACCCACACCTCCCCCGGCCCCGCCATGCGGTTGAACACTACATCGGTATCACCAGTCCGCAGGTAATCCCAGACAACCTCAGGCAACAACCCCGCGTTGAACATCGCCGCAGGCAGATTGCCAACTGCCCTACCTACAGGGGTGAGCGCAGTGGCCTCATACGTCAGACGCCCCGCCTGCCATGCCGACTCTAAATCCCCCAGCACAGCCAATAGCTTCTCAGCCTCGCTCCTACCCGTCTGGATCATCGCAAGCGCGTTGAGGTCCAAATCAAAAACCTTATTGAGCGCTCCAGCCGTGATACCCGCAGCGTATGCCGCGCTGCTCTGTACACTATGCTCGCCCAATTGCGTCAGCAGTCCAACTGCCTGTTCGAGGCGTTCCGTCGGCCAATTCAGCGCCAAAAACGTCTTTTGCGCCAGCGGTTGTAGCACGTTTGCCAACGCTTCCCGCCAGCCCCCCAGCCCCTTCAGCTTACCAAACGTCTGCTCAGATGTGAAATGCCCCAGCGCAGCTCCACCAAATAGCATAGACGGTAACGCTGCTAGACCAGCCACACCACCAGTTAATAGCGTGAACCCTGCCCAGGGTAGCATAGTTTCGACGCCGCTCAGCGCCCCACTCGACTGCACTGACATCATAAACCTTTGCCAGCCGGGGAGCGCCTGGTACTCCGCTGATCCCATCTGCGGCCACTGGCCAGGCAACTGCGGCTCTCCCACTGCGGCTGTCTCTGATGGTGTCTCTACCTGCCACTCATACGTCTTGCCTGGCCTGTACTGCGCCTCTGGAGGTGGCTCCCCCATCTGCTGCAATATGGCGCGATATGGATCACTCTCGTCCAGCGGCTTCCACATCCACCACGGATCCCCGTTATGACGGGTGCGCATGTACTCATACGCATCCGCAACAGCCTGGGTATCCCAGCCGTACTGACTACCAATATCCGCGCCAGGAGGTGCCGCCAACTGCGCCTGATAGTGCATAGCAATGTTCCGCGGATCCTCCCAGTAGCTCCTACCAGTCACAGGAGGCAGAGGCTCTGGCCGGAAGTACTCATGCACAGCCCGGCCAATGTCAGCTTGCTGCGCGCTTATCACAGACTCGCGCGGCGGTTGCACTGGCTCGCGTGGTGGTTGCGGCGCTGGCTGTTCAGCGGCACCGAAGTACTTATGGATATCGCCTGCTATCTGACTGGTCATTTGTTCCAGTTAATCATGTCGTTGTACCAATTGGGCGAGGATCCACTACCACCCCCGCCACTGCCACCACCCCCGCCACTGCCACCACCCCCGCCACCACTCTTGCCCTTGCGATACTTGTGGATATCCTGGATGGTTGGCCCAAGCTTACCCTGCTGGCGATTGATCTGCTCGACCTCCTCAGGCGTCCGACGCCGCCGGTAGTTGCGCCCTCCCAGCCGACGATGTGTCGTCTGTAGTGGCGCAGTAGTGCCCAATGGCTGCCCATACCGATTGAGCGACCCTGTCAACTCGCCCGTAACCGGGTCCACGTTGAGGTCAGACAGTCCATACATCTTATCTCCATAGCCCGACGGCACATAGTATGGCCGCTCCTCCGACCCCAGATTGGACACTAGGTTGGCGTTGCCCCAGCCCCCACCATACGTCTCACCCTGTGGCCCAGTAGCACCACCATACCAGCCAGCGCCACCACCAGTACCATAACGATACGGCCCACTGTACCAGCGGCCATACCCTCCCCCTGCCCCTCCTGGAGTTGTAACACCACCTGCCAGCGCCTGCGCGCGGAAGGGCTGGAGTGTCGTATAGGTGGCTGGCACATACCCATAGCCCCCATACGGGCTATTTTGCGCATAGTAGTAGTACCCACCGCCTGGTGAAGCCCCTGGCACGACCGACGCTGGCGCACCTGACACAGCCGCAAACGGGTTATACGCCGTCGCGGGTAGAAGCGCCCCTGGCACGACCGACGCTGGCGCACCTGGCACAGCCGCAAATGGGTTATACGCTGGTGGTTTCCCCTTTTTTTTTCTGGCCTGGCTGAAGGTTGTATAGGTGGACGGCACATACGTATCATTGGTCGGCATATCAACCTCCTCTCTCCCTGGTCGTTGCCAGGTCTATCAACTGTTGCATGTCGTCTGGTCTGGACAACATGAGATATAGCACCATCTCTGGTGACATCGCCTGTAGCAACACCTGCGCAGCCTCCTGCGCCAGCCCCCGCGAGTAGTCATCCAGAAACGCATCTCGCCAACGCAGAAAGTCGGCCATCCCCTGATATAGGGGAGATATTAGCTGGCGCTTATCCACTGGTCATACCCTCTGGCACGCCTCCAGCCCCTGGGATAGGCTGTCCGCCCATCGCTGCCAACTGCGGAGGCAATCCACCCTCCAGCCCCTGTACTCCCATCGCGCCCTGCTCAGGTGGCATCATCCCCTGCTCAGGTGGCATCATCCCCTGCTCAGGTGGCATCATCCCCTGCTCAGGTGGCATCATCCCCTGCCCAGGTGGCATCATCTCCTGCGCGAATTGCTGCGTCTGCGACTGCACGAAAACTTTAAGCCACTCGCCAAATAGTGCTTGCTTGGTTTGCTCGGCCATGATGCGTTCGTCAACTGCATCTGGATCGGTAATCTGTAGGATGTTTTCCCGCACCCAGGCCTTATCCACCAACCCAGCCTGCGTGAGCAAGTTCCCGACATTAGCCATCTGCAACTTGTCCTGCGGCAGATCAACCTCGATCTTGCAGTCCACATTGATAACGTCGGGTATATCCTCCGCAGCGATCTCCGCGCTATACTCGGCATAGCTGAGTTTATACTTACGCCGCTTCCCGATCTTCATCCAGCGCAACGCCACCATGATAGCATCTGCTACCCCCCACCCCACATCAGTCTGTATCCCGACCAGCGGCAACCGCCCCTGCTGAGACAGCAGCGCGACCGTCGAGAATGCCAGCCCCGATGCTATACCCCCACCCAGGGCTTGCCGGTACACTGTGCTCTCCTCCCCCTTGCGCTCCGCGATCTCCAGCCCCGTCAGAGTAGCCGGATCAATTAGCCCCTTGTTAGCCAGTGGGTAGAACTTACTCCCCATGGGCACCGTGAACACCCCACCTGGCACCGTAAAATCCCGCTCGACTGCCTCACCAGTTGGCCCTAGCTCCTGGATAAACTGAGGGTTGAGCCCCATAGCCGCAATAGCCTGGTAGATAGCGGTCATCGCTAGGCAGGCGCGCTTCCAGAGGCCGCTCGCGTAGTACGTGTACAAGAGCGGCTCCAACTGCCGCTCCGGCTCCGCAAACATCGTGCTACCCTCGGTCGTCTGGTAGATGACTGGCAGGAAGTCTAGCCCATGCTCCGCCAGCAGGATGGGCTTGGCTTGGCCATCCAGCCATACGCACCGCTGCCCACTCATCAGATCCCACCAGTCCATCAGCACCCGCTTGCGCCGTAGTGCTCGGCTATCCCCGCCCTCTACGGCATCCACCCCAAACCGCTCTATCACCTCCTGATCTGTGACCTCCGTCCGGCGCAAAAACGACCGCATGCCCACTCCATCCCGCACAGGATAGCACGTCCGTGGATCGTACACCTCGAACAGATAGGGAGTCATCTGAGCGATGCGCTTGACCCGCGCAATAGCAGCAGGTGTGCCAGATGCCTGTATCGCGTCCAGCATATCATCAGTACTCGTGATGCCAATCACGAACACTCCGAATACCACCGCGCTCCGCACAATCTCATTCATCAGCCGCACGCCCTGCGCCCGTCCGCTCGCCTGGATCAGGATATGCGCTAGATTCTCAATCTGGCTGGAGATGCCCGCCACATCTGGCGCGTTAAGCCCCTCCGTCACGGTAAACACCGGCTCCGACGATGTGAGCAATCGCGTTACCCCCATCACCACATTACGCGGATCAGGAGCCTTCGTGACTTTGACGTTGTTGCCCGACCGTTGTACCAATCGCTCCTCGTCCCACTCCAACCGGTACATGCGGTACATCTCGTCCAGGATCATATCCCGCTCAGCATGGAGAGAGATAACCTCCTGCGCTACGGTCTGTATCTCGCGAAACTCATCCATCAAAACGCCTCCCATATCCGCTGGAGCAAGTCCGACTCCGCACGACGATCACGCCGCCGCCGCTCATCATCCAAAGTCATCACCCTAACATTGGACAGGCCATACCGCAGCGCATCATACGCATGATCCTCGCCATCAGTATCCACATCCTCCGGGTTAATATCATCCAGCACCAGCAGTGGCAACGTCCGTATCAGGTTGTAACATGTACTGAACACCTGGAGACCCGGCAGCCCATCCGGTTGTAACGCCAGCGCGCTATCCACCCTCCGCTTACCCTGTAGCCGGTCATTGTCCGCCCTGGTCAGTGGCACACCCACTGCCGCATACTCCTGCGCCGTGGTCGTCACCATCCCCAGCGCGTTTTTGCGGCCCCACATCGCTGGGTCCGCATACGTCGCGTAGATGATCTCATCCTGGCCAGTCATAGCTAGGATACGCTCGGCCTGCTGCTGTGCCGTCAACTGCGTCGCATACGCCTCCCGATACACATACCGCCGGCGCGTCTGCGGATCCTGCGCCAGCCAGAGACAGCACCACGGATTAGCATAGCCCTCATCCACCGCGCGCCAGCGCAGCCAGTTGTCTGGTATCGCGAACGGGCTGACAACATGTAGATCGTACTGCCAGGTCGCGAACGCCTGCCCCTCGAACGCATCCCAGTCCGCATCCCGCCACGCCCGACGCAGCCTGCCCGTCAGACTATCCAGATAGTCTATGTACTCGCGATTGAGAAACGGGTTGTCCCGATAGTGCGCCTCGATAAACCGCGTCCACGTCTCGCGCCCCTCGCGCCAGGGCTGGATAAACAGCCGCTTAAACCATCCCAGCCCAACTCCATCCGGGTTGGTCGTCATATACACACGCGGACGCCAGTCGCTGCGGCTAGTACGCACAGACCCGCGTAGCTGATCTATGCGCGCCTGAGTTAACCGCGTGGCCTCCTCGATGCAGATGCCATCATACTCCAGCCCCAGATATCGATCTATGTCGGCGTCCGAGTGAAATCCCCCCATGAGGATACGCGACCCGTTGCTAAACTCGATCTTGCCAGTACTGGACGCATACTGATGTGGACACTGCCTCAACACCCTGGCCGTCAGATCCTCCAGGCTCTCCGCCGCGCTCCGCTGCACGCGGCGCAGAAACAAGAACTTAAGCCCCGGCGCTCGCTGACAGTCATCTAATGCCACCTGCGCCATACTCGCGTGAGTCTTACCTGGCCCCCGGGTCCCCCCAATCGCCACTGCTACCGGCCCCCCCTGCCGGTCGCACGCCCGCGCCGCCGCGTGAAACCGCATCATCGCTGGAAACGCAACGTACTCATAGCGCAGGAACCGCTCGACCTGATCACGCGGCATCCCCGCCTCGGATGCCTGCACCAGATACCGCTGGAGGCTATCGCTCACCCGCTCCGGTATCGCCGTCACCACCATAGACCACCTCTAACGCCCGTATAAACTCTGGCGATAACTGATGCTCCTCCCGCTCAGTCGGAGCGCCCGTCGCCAGCCGCTGCAACTTGCTGGCGATCTCCAGCGCCCGACCAGCGACCCCAGGTGGCACCCCCTCCCCTGTATCCATCAGCCTCTCAGTCTGTGCCAGCACCCGACGCGCCAGCGCCCTCAACCTATCGCCGTCCTGGTAGTCCTGCTCGTCCACATCCAGCCGCCGTTGCGCCCACACCCGCAACCGCATCTCAGCTATCACCCGATCAGCCTGCTCTACCCGCTCCTGCCACCGGTACACCGACGACCAGCGTGTCACACTGTTGATAGTATGCCCCCCCTCCCTGGCCAGTCGCCGCAGCGAGCGCGTCCCCCCTCCACCCCCCATCCGCGCGTATCGGATCAGCGCCTGCCAGGCCACATTAGTCTCACCTGGCAGCCTGCCCAGCGCCTCAATCAGCTGTGCGTCTAGATCATCATCCATCACATCACCTGCCTGCACAACGCAAGCGAGACTGCCATCATATATGGCAGTCTCGCAGGGATATAACCCGACAGAGACCGTAACTCACACTGCGCTATCGGTCGCCGCCCAGGAGCCTCGCCAGATGAGATGTGAGTGCGCTACGGTCTAGGGTCTCCTGCAACTCGACGGAGATATATCGCGGCAGCCCGCCCTTAATCTCCACTGAGACCCGCCCATGCCCGTACTCACATGCTACAGCCACATAAGCCGTCAGCAATTGCATCTGCTCAGGCGATAGCACCTGGTCCCATCTCGCTGCGCCCATAACGTCATCCTTCCTATTATACCATCCATCTCCCCCCACAGGTTGGCGGAGCCATGCGCTCCAGCTGGGGATGAGCAGCGCATCACCGCAATGCGCCCGCCCACCATTATACGAGCTATCCCCACACGCGTCAAGACCGCAAGTCATTAATCAGACATTAATCAAACTCTAATGTAAAGACCTATTGACAAATCCCAAAGATGTGTCATAATAGTGTCAAGACCAATTGACAAAGAAGAGGAAATGAGAAATGGACGAGAACACAATCGAAAGGTGCCGGGCATTAGGAATGGTAGGGGTGCGCGTATGCCGCCCCGACGAGTCCTACCAGGTCGGGGATTATGCCCGCCCCAGCCTGGACTGGGATCATGAGCACGATTGCCCCGCCGCGTCATATCTGGACGGCACATCAGCGGTTGCCGTCCAGATATGGTGGGACGCAGACGACAGCGAAATTATTGACGCAATCGACGCCACTGTAAAATATGCAGCGGCTACATATGGCTACGGCTCTAGCGATGCGTCTGATATCGTCCTCCTGGGAGGGGATAAGTACACCCCCGGAGAGGACCAGGACGAAATCGTCATCAAGGATGCAGAGGTACTCGCCATACTCCGCAAGTCAGCTTAATTTAGGCCCCGCTGGTCGGGCTAAAGGCCAGCAAGGAGACAACAATGGATAAGAAGATGATCACGAAAGTCGTATATGCCAAGCCGGGGACATGCCGAACAAAAGTGTACGTCTATCAAGACATCCGGTTTGGGAGTAACGGCCCCCTGGAGTTGTCGTTATCCGCCGACATCTGGTATCCCTTGAGGGGATATGTGGAAGTGCGGCACCCCAAACTTATTTGGGGCGAAAACTGGCAAGACCGTCTTATTGCGGCTGCACGTGACGCATTAATCGAGTGCGGTTATGCTGAGGCTACTCGCCTGGGAGGCTTGTATCCAGTATCATAGCACCGTATCAGCCCTCGCCCGGTAGGTGGTAAGACCGGGCACAGGAGGACAGATGATCCCTGATTTCACTAATGACCCCGACAACCTGAATATAGGCGGTACCGACCTATGCGGCGCTGACCTGCGCAACCGTACATTGTACGGTTTGCAAGCTAACAACATCCAGGGGGCAGGGGCGCGGTTCGACGGCACACACTTCCACTGGGTATCTTTCACCGATGCCCGCCTGCGAGGGGCGTCCTTCCGGGGGTGCCGCTTCGCGACCGCGTACTTCCGCGATACTGATCTACGCGAGGCAGATTTCAGCAATGCGATTCTGGAGGACGCCTCCTTCGGCGGAGCCAACCTGCAGGGAGCCATACTCCGCAACGCCGACCTGCGCAACGCTAACCTGCGCAACGCCGACCT